>Ga0134093_1000033_pt1 | contig 155232 bp, 139 predicted proteins | sample 4_1taG_FD_94452 | JGI IMG/M metagenome (GOLD analysis project Ga0134093, IMG submission 94452) | Switchgrass degrading microbial communities from high solid loading bioreactors in New Hampshire, USA - 4_13_20_68_A1 metaG | ecosystem: Engineered > Bioreactor > Semi-continuous > Anaerobic >...
ACCCAAAGTTATAATAACTTTTTGAAAAACTTAATTCCACTATAACTTTTTATATGTTTTTGCAAAACTAAATTCCGCTCTTTGCCTTCAAGGGGTGGAATTTACTTTTTCAAATGAGGGTAAAAAATATTATCAAAAAGATTCTTAAATGGATATTGACAGATTACCATTATTATGCATATAATATTTAAAACTCCAATGGAGGGCATTACACAGTATGAACATCAAACTCAGTTCGGTTGTTGTTTCTATATTTTTTTACTATTACTTTAGCCTGGCTTTTTACTTTTGGTTTACAAAGCCCGGGTTAAGTTAATATTGTAAAAAAATATAGAACACAATCGTTGAGTTAAAATATAATAAAGGAAAGAATTTACAGAGGCTCCGATTGTGAGCCTCTTATTTTTTATACCGATAAAAAATCAGATAGGAGGGTTTTTATGGTGGTTGTATTGAAGCCAAACGCGCCTATTGAAAAAAGAAATGCACTTATTGCCGAGATCGAGTCGATGGGCGTAAAGGTACAGGTTACGGAAGGGACTGAAACCGCCATCCTCGGTCTTATTGGTGACACGTCTCATATAAACCAGTACAGGATTTTATCCAACGAAATCGTTGCCAATGTCCTGCGGGTGCAGGAACCATTTAAAAAAGCCAACAGGATGTTCAAGCCTGACAGTACGATCGTTGAAGTAAACGGCCGCAAAATAGGGGAAGGGTATTTCTGTGTTATAACCGGGCCATGTTCAGTGGAAAGCGAGGAACAGATTGTATCAATTGCCCGGGAAGTGAAGAAAAGCGGGGCTGCATTCCTGAGAGGAGGAGCATATAAACCCAGGACATCACCTTATGCTTTCCAGGGACTTGGACTTGAAGGGCTTGAATACCTGAAACGCGCAAGGGAAATAACCGGGCTTCCTATTGTATCGGAAATAATGTCGCCCGATATGGTGGAAAGGTTTGTTGAAGACGTGGACATTATACAGGTTGGCGCAAGGAACATGCAGAATTTCGTTCTTCTGAAGGAACTGGGAAAGACAAAGAAACCGATCCTGCTGAAACGCGGGCTTGCGGCAACAATCGAGGAATGGCTTATGTCTGCCGAATACATTCTGAACGAAGGAAATGAAAATGTTATTCTGTGCGAAAGAGGTATCAGAACTTTTGAGACATATACAAGGAATACGCTTGATCTCAGCGCTGTACAGGCGGTAAAGAAACTAAGCCATCTTCCCGTCATAGTTGATCCCAGTCACGGCACGGGCAAGGCATGGATGGTTGAAGCAATGTCCAAGGCTGCTGCAGTTGCCGGGGCTGACGGGCTTATCATTGAAGTTCACAATAATCCGAAACTTGCGCTCTGTGACGGTCAGCAGTCAATTACTCCTGAGCAGTTCTCTAACCTGATGGATAAACTGAGAAAGCTTGTCGAACTTGAAGGCAAAAAACTGGAGGTCGGATGATGCGTGAGATCCAGGTAAATACCGCGGCGAAAAAATATTCCATAATAATAGCGAACGGGCTGATTGATAATGACAGTTCCTATGGTCTTTTAAAAGACAGGAAAGCTGTTATAGTAACCGACAGCAATGTATTTCCGCTTTACGGAAGGAACCTTCTGGCAAGGCTTCGAGGTATGGGAATTGATGCAGATATTTATGTTATTCCTGCCGGAGAAAGCAGTAAGAGCCATGAAGAGCTTATAAAGCTTTATAATTACCTCAGCGAAGTCAATATTTCAAGAAACGATTTCATTATTGCGCTGGGTGGGGGTGTGACCGGTGATTTGGCCGGTTTTGCAGCTTCCACCTATCTTCGCGGAGTAAATCTTGTGCAGATTCCCACTTCTCTGCTGGCAATGGTGGATTCGAGCATAGGAGGAAAAGTTGCCGTCAATCTGCCTGCAGGGAAAAACCTTGTGGGAAGTTTTTACCAGCCCGAGCTGGTGCTGATAGATCCAAGTCTTTTAAACACACTTACCTACAGGCATTTCGCCGACGGTATGGCAGAGGTTGTGAAATACGGATGCATAAGTGACAGGGAACTGTTTGGCATGCTGGAAAACCTGGGTGGCAGGGAAGAAGTAATGGAACATGTTGAAGAAATTATTTTCCGCTGCTGTAGCGTAAAAAAAGACGTGGTGGAACAGGATGAAAAGGAAAAAGGCCTGAGGATGATTCTTAATTTCGGGCATACTTTCGGCCATGCAATTGAAAAATGCTTTGAATACAAAACCTATACACATGGAGAAGCGGTATCAATCGGCATGGTATTCATATCCGAAATGTCTTTCAGGCTGGGGTACTGCAGTAAGAATACGGCAGAAAGAATAAGGAAACTGCTTGAGAAATTAGGCCTTCCGGTCGATTTTCCCGGGATTGACCCTGATGATGTATATAACGCGGTTATCAGGGATAAAAAGGCTAAAACGAACAGCATAAACCTTGTACTGATCGAGGATATAGGCAGGGTCAGAACAGAGGCATTCAGCAAAAACAGAATTGGGGGACTAATAAATGAAATGCTTGGTCATTAAACCCGCCGGATTAACCGGTGAAGTGTATATTCCTCCGTCCAAGAGCATGGCTCACCGAGCAATATTTTGCGCTTCCCTGGCCGAAGGCAGAAGCGTGATTGACAATATTGAAATGTCAGATGATATATTGTCAACATGTCAGGCTGTCATATCCTTAGGTGCTGAAATTAAAACCGAGGATAGTATAATACCCGGCAGGAAAAAGCTTATTGTCCGGGGAAACGGAACGGTAAGCGTCGTAAATGACAGGATAAACTGCGGAGAATCCGGAACAACGGCAAGATTCGTAATGCCTGTATCAAGGCTTACTGAAGAACCGGCTACATTTGAAGGCAAAGGTAAACTTATTTCAAGACCGTTCGATGTATTCTTCCCTATATTTGACGCCAGCAATATAACCTATGAAATAACTGACGGCAAATTGCCGATGACTTTGAAAGGCAGGCTTAAACCAGGAAATTATTCCATCAGGGGCGATGTAAGCTCACAGTTCATATCCGGGCTTCTGCTTGCCCTGCCTCTTCTAGACGGGGATTCAGAAATCCATATTACAACCAGGCCTGAATCAGAAGCATATATTGATATGACGATACATATGCAGAGATTTTTCGGTGTCAGCATCCATTTTGACAAGGAAAAAAGCAGGCTGATCATTCCCGGACGGCAAAAGTACATGCCACGGGATTACACCGTTGAAGGAGACTGGTCCCAGTCTGCATTCTGGCTTGCTGCAGGCGTTATGTCAGGACGAGTTTCGGTATCCGGGCTGAACGAAAATTCGCTGCAGGGGGACAAAGTGATTGAAAAAATAATTAAAGAAATGGGCGGAAAGGTTTATTGGGAAGACGGCAGGCTTATTGCTGAAAAAAGCAGGTTAAGGGGAATTTCCGTTGACGTTTCCCAGTGTCCCGATCTGGCTCCGATTCTGGCTGTACTGGGAGCGGTCTGCGAAGGGAAAATGGAAATTCTTAACGGCTATAGGCTAAGGATCAAGGAAAGCGACAGGATCAAGGCCATTGTTTCCGAGCTGGGGAACCTGGGAGCCGATATTCATGAAAAGGGTGACAATATTGTTATTAACGGCATAGAAAGGCTTGCAGGGGGAAAGACAAACAGCTGGAATGACCATCGTATTGTCATGTCTGTTGCCATAGCTGCCGTTTTATGTGAAAATAATGTTATTATTGAAGGCTTTAATGCCGTAAACAAGTCATACCCTTCTTTCTGGGATCACTATCAAAGTCTGGGAGGGAACACGGTTGAGCAGTGTCTGGGGTGAGCATGTTAAAATATCCGTATTCGGGGAATCCCACGGGCCTTATATAGGAGTTGTGATTGACGGCCTGCCCCCGGGTATCAGGCTGGATATGGGAAAAATCAATGCCGAAATGGCAAGGCGAAGGCCCGGCCAGGATATTTACAGCACGCAAAGAAAGGAAGGCGATCTGGTCGAAATTGTAAGTGGTTTTTTTAACGGGTATACAACCGGAACCCCGCTCTGCGGCATAATAAAAAACACTGACAAAAGATCGTCCGATTATGATGATATAAAGGATATAATGCGGCCTGGTCATGCAGATTATACCGGCTGGGTACGCTACAGGGGATTTGCGGATTACCGCGGAGGAGGGCACTTTTCAGGAAGGCTTACTGCACCGGTGGTTTTTGCCGGGGCGATTGCAAACCAGTACCTGGAGCAAAAAGAAATAACTATTGGTACTCACCTGTTGAGAATCGGAAAAATCCAGGATGAGCCTGTGGATCCTGTTAACATAACAAGAGAACAGCTGATTCAGTTCAGAAATATGAGATTTCCCGTTTTTTCTTCAGAAACTGCAGAAAAGATGAAGGAAGAAATAAATAACGCACGCATGGACTGCGATTCTGTCGGCGGGATACTGGAAACCGTTATACTGAACCTGCCTGCCGGGCTTGGTTCACCAATGTTTAAGTCGGTTGAAAGCAGGATTTCGGCTTTTGTTTTCTCAATACCTGCAGTAAAGGGTATTGAGTTCGGAAGCGGTTTCAGCCTCGCTTCAATGCGCGGCAGCGAGGCAAACGATCCGTTTTATATTACTGAAGAGAACGGTGAAAAAATTCTGCGCACCAGAACAAACCATTCCGGAGGAATAAACGGCGGAATTACGAATGGTATGCCGGTAATATTCAGAACATGTATTAAACCTACTGCAACTATATCAAAACCTCAGCATACCGTTAACATAAAAACCATGACAGAAACTGAACATGTTTTTAAAGGAAGGCATGATCCGTGTATTGCACTGCGGGCTGTGCCGGTTTTGGATGCGGCGGCAGCACTTGTTGTTTTGGATTTATTCATGGAAAGAGGGGGACAGGTGGGGTAGAATGACGGACTATTATTATTCCATTGAAGATTTAAGAAAAAGGATAAATTCCATCGATGAGCAGCTTGTAAGACTGTTTGAGGAACGCATGGAAACCGTGGAAAAAATAGCAGAATACAAGAAACAGAACAGGTTGAGCATAATTGATCCCGAAAGGGAAAATGAAGTTATAGAAATGGCGGTATCGAAACTAAAAAAAACTGAACTAAAAGATTATCTTACCTTTTTCATGGAAGATTTAATGACCGTTTCAAAGCAGTACCAGATTGAAAAGATACGGGCATATGATCTGCCTGAAATCAAAAAAGACAAAGGGATAGACTTGAAGAATTCCCCGGTGGGTTTTTACGGGCAGCCGGGGTCTTTTTCAGAAGAAGCGGCGATAAAATATTTCGGTGCCGATTGCCCGAGAAAAGGTTTTTTAAGGTTTGATGACGTGATAACAGCGCTTCTTGACAATGAGATAAGCGCAGGAGTGCTGCCTGTTGAGAATTCGTCCACGGGTACAATTGCCGAGGTAATGGATTTGATACGGGATAATAATGTGTATATTACCGGTGAACATATAGAAAGGATCAGACACCATCTGCTGGTTATTCCGGGAACGAAGCTCTCGGATATAAAAACCGTTTACTCCCATCAACAGGGAATTGAGCAGAGCAGCCAGTTCCTGAAGCAATATCCCTTTGAACAGATTGTTTACAAAAGCACGGCCGACAGTGCAAAACTGGTAAAGGAGCTCGGCGACAAATCCAAGGCCGCGATAGGTTCTGAGCGCTGTGCCAGGATTTACGGCCTGGAAATACTGGTGCCCGATATTCATTACAACAAGAACAATTATACGCGTTTTATTATTGTTGAAAGAGAATTTTCAGTCAACAGCAGATGCAACAAGATAAGCATTATCATGGATATTAAGCACAGAACCGGTGCTCTTTACAATGTGCTGAGGCTGTTCAAGCAAAGAAATGTAAATCTATTGAAAATTGAGTCGAGGCCTGTTATAGGCAGGCCATGGGAATACATGTTCTTTTTTGATTTTGAAGGAAATATTGAAGATGACAGGATAAAGAACCTGATAGAGAGCCTGAAATGCCAGTGCAATAATTTCAGGCTGCTGGGAAATTACGTGGCATGTGATACAAATGAGTAACAGGGATTAGCTTATTGATAAGTAGAACTATTCTTTACCGGAAGCAAAATACCATGGCAGGAGGTTTTCCGATGAAATTGGGTCTAATCGGGGAAAAACTGGGGCACAGTTATTCTCCCGCGATTCACAGGGTCATATTTGAACTTATGGGAATAGAAGGCGAGTATGATCTTATTGAGCTGAATAACGAAGAACTTGGATGTTTCCTTGATTCTGCCGCTGGAAAGGGTTATATCGGGCTTAATGTAACTATTCCGTACAAGTCCGGTGTTATTCCTTATATGAATGAACTTTCCGAAGAAGCGGGCAAAATAGGTGCTGTAAACACAATTAGCCTGAAAGGCGGCATGAAGGGGTATAATACCGATTATTACGGCATCAGGCAGACGTTTTTGAAAAACGGAGCAAACGTCACCGGGAAAAAAATACTTGTAGCGGGCAGCGGCGGAGCGGCGAAATCGGTACTGGCATACCTGCTGGATGAAAATGCGGAAAAAATATATGTTGCAAGCAGAAATCCCGGAAAAGTAACGGTACGGCATGAAACGGTAATTCCGGTCAGCTATGATAAGATCATGAAATATGCACCCTTTGACATAGTCATTAATACCACGCCGGTGGGTATGTTTCCGAATACGGGCGTTTCGCCTTTAAACCCCGAACATATTGCAGGCGCGGAGTTTTTGTTTGACTTAATCTATAATCCGCCCAGAACGGAACTGATGAAGCTGGCTGATCAGCTTGGCATACGGAATGTAAACGGATTGTACATGCTTGTTGCCCAAGCGGTAAAAGCCCATGAAATCTGGAATAACAGGATATTCGATCCCGGATTTACCGACAGAGTGTATAACAGGATATCCGCTGAAAAGGGCTTATGACTTCAAAACAGTAAATTGCCGCCGAAACCGATACGCTTTTATTTGAAAAATACCCTGAACGGAAAGGATTTCCCTGATATGAAACACGCCAATATAGTTTTGACCGGCATAATGGGTTCGGGTAAAACCACGGTAGGAAAATTGCTGTCAGAAAAACTTAATATGGCTTTTGTCGATACTGATGAACTGATAGAAAATAAATATGGCAAAATCCCGGAGCTTTTTGAAAAGGGCGAGGAATATTTCAGGAAGCTGGAACATGACGTCGTCCTGGAAGTAAGCGAAATGGAAGGTGTGGTTATTGCTACGGGCGGCGGTGTAGTTAAAAGAAAAGACAACGTGGACGCGCTTAAAAGGAAAGGGGTAATATTTTTCCTGGACAGACCGCTGGACGATATACTGGCTGATATAAAAACATCCAACAGGCCGTTGCTAAAAAGCGGTAAAGAGAGGCTTGCTGAGATATACAACGAAAGATACCATTTGTATAAAACAACCTGTGATGTCCATATTAATAACACCTCATGTCCGGATAAAGCGGCTTCGGATATTATAAAAATCTGGTTTGAGCTGCGTAACGGTTAATCTATTTTATGTTTTTTCATATTTATTTTTAGACAGCTAATAGATTCATTCAAGAATGCTGTCCTCATACTGTTTCATCAGTTTTTCCCATGTGCTGATATTTACGATGCCGGTCTGCGCAAGATTATTGTCTTTCTGAAATTCGAGGACGGCTTTTTTGGTGTTTTCCCCGTATTTTCCGTCGCACCAGCCGTTATAGTAGCCAAGGGCTTTAAGTGCGGTCTGCACCTTGTAGACGTCAGAGCCAATATCACCGTCTTTCAGGTTCCTGAACGGCTGGCTTTCGTGAACAATAATTACTTTCGTGCCATGGGGAATATACTCGTATAACTCTCTTACATCTTCATTTTTCATTCTGATGCAGCCTCCTGAAACGTTCTGCCGTCCTACAAACCATGGCTTGTTTGTACCATGGATTCCGTACTTCCCCCAGGGAACATTGAGGCCCAGCCAGGCTCCCCCGAAATTTCCGCCCCATTTTGCCTTGTGTATTATAATCCATTCACCCGTGGGTGACGGTGATTTGCTTTTCCCGCCTGAAACAGGGTATGTTTTGTAAAGTTCGTCGTTTTTAAAAACATACATTATCTGTTCATCGAGATTTATATAAATACGGTACGGGCTTTCCGATGACAGGTAATGATAGCTTACAGCCATGGTTTCGTCGATTCCGAAATATGCCCTGACAATAAGGATCTTTGCGAGAAAAATTACCGCAAGCAGCACTCCGAAATAACGCATCCCGAAAAGAATTTTTTCAGTCAGCCGGTTCTTTTCGTTAATAACTGCCATGCCAGCCACCCCTATTACTTAACTATATGTAAGTAAAGCCGCTTAAATATCCGCAACCGTTATTTTCCTGTGTACTATTATTTTCCTTGTATCAATATATATTTTTTATAGACGGCTTTATTGCTTTCGTACGGTAAAGTCTTATTGCTTTTGGTTAAGTAGGTGGATTGGTTTGAAAAAAATACTCGCTTTTGCTGCAGTACTAATGATATTGTTTTCACAGATAGCATATGCGGATGATATCAGTGAAGAAGTCCCGGCATCCTCAATTTTCGAGGACTTGTCAGTTGAAACATATAACAGCGGCGACCTGAGTATTAATGCACGTTCGGCGATTGTAATGGATTTCGAGTCGGGACGTGTTCTGTTTGAAAAAAATGCATACCAGAAAAGGCCGATGGCCAGCACGACAAAAGTTATGACAGCCATTGTTGCCCTGGAAAACGGAAACCTGGATGACATTGTAACGGTCAGCAGAAATGCGGCATCGATACATGGATCGCTGATGCATCTCAGAGCCGGGGAAGAACTTACCCTGCGCGAACTGCTGTACGGGTTGCTGTTATGTTCAGGAAACGATGCAGCTATTGCTATTGCGGAACATATAGGCGGAAGTGTGGAAGAATTCTGCAGAATGATGAACGAGAAGGCAAAGGAGATAGGGGCCGTAAATACGAATTTTGTAACCCCCCATGGCCTTGATGAAACAGGGCATTATTCCACGGCTTACGATATGGCTTTGATTACCCGGTATGCTCTCAGAAATCCTGTTTTTAACGAAATCGTAAAAACGACGGCAATCCAAATTGGGGGAAGATATCTTCAGAATACGAATGAAATGCTGACAAGCTATCCGGGCGCGGACGGAGTAAAAACCGGTTATACTGGAAAAGCGGGGCGTTGCCTTATTACTTCCGCAACAAGGGACGGAAGACGTTTTATTTCCGTTGTGCTGTACTGCGACAGCCGGGAACAGAGGGCGATGAGCAGCAAAAAAATACTGGACTATGCATTTTCCCAGTATTATCCGCATACGGTCATAAAAAGCGAATATATGGGCACACTGCCTGTTATTAAAGGATTTGAAGAGACAGTGCCGATATACGTGGAAAAAACAATTACAATGCCTTTATCCGACTCCGAGGCTGAAAATCTGTATACCAAGATATCACTTCCCGAATATGTGTATGCTCCTGTATCAGAAAAAACACCGGTGGGCACCCTTTCAGTATACCTGGGTGACGAAATACTTTGCGAATCACCTATCAGGGCGGGGAAATCGGTAAAACAGAAAACCGTTCTCCAGCATCTTATTGATGTTTTTATTGAATGGATGAAACTGGTAAAATAGCATTTCAAAATTCCTGCTATTGTTTATTTCACAGTTGATCTCCCCGATGAATAATATAAAAATGAAATTTTAAAATTTATAACTTGCAAAAATAACAGAAATGTATTATCATGTTATAAAATTGGTGTTGACTTCTGTGAATGCAATAATCAATACATATTTGGGGGATTGCGACAATGAAACAGTATGAAGGTTTCACATGGGAGCAGCTTATTGAAAGAAAAAAAGCTGTTGAGCAGAAATATGAAGCCTTTAAGAAGAAAAACTTCAACCTTGATATGTCAAGAGGAAAGCCGTGCGTAGAACAGCTTAATCTTTCAAATGATATATTCAGGCAGGCAGCCGGCATGGATTTTATTTCCGAAGATGGCGTGGACTGCAGGAATTACGGGCTTGTAGACGGCATTTCGGAAATGAAGAGGATTTTTGCGCAGATACTGGACGTAAGCGAAGAGGAAATAATACTTGGCGACAGTTCCAGCCTCAGCCTGATGTACGGTACGATTGAAAAAGCATTTAATCATGGCCTTTATAACTGTGAACCATGGAAAAAACTTGAAAAGATTAAGTTCCTGTGTCCAAGCCCGGGATATGATCGCCATTTTGCCATATGCGAACTTTTTGGAATAGAAATGATTACCGTCCCGATGAAAGAAGACGGACCGGACATGGATATGATCGAGGAACTTGCTGCTAAAGACGAGTCCATAAAGGGAATATGGTGTACTCCTATATACAGTAACCCTACAGGTATTACGTATTCTGATGACGTAGTAAGAAGATTTGCCCGGATGAAAACAAAGGCAACAGATTTCAAAATATTCTGGGATGTGGCTTATATTGTCCACCACCTGTATGACGAAGGGGATAAGCTTCTGAATATACTGGATGAATGCAAGAAAGCCGGAAATCCTGACAGGGTGTTTATTTACGTCTCAACATCCAAGATATCATTCCCTGGAGCAGGAGTTGCCGCAATGGCATGCAGTACGGATAACGCCAGGCATTTAAGGAAGTTAATATCCATTCAGACAATAGGACCAAACAAGATAAACCACTTGCTACATGCCAGGTATTTTAAGGATTTAAACGGAGTTAAGGAACACATGCGCAAGCATGCAGAGATACTGAGGCCGAAGTTTGAACTGGTTAACAACATTTTTGAAAAGAACCTGGGCAGGCTTAATATAGCAAAGTGGACAAGGCCAAGGGGAGGTTATTTTATCAGCCTGGACGTACCTGCGGGCTGTGCAAAGGAAATTGTGGCAAAAGCGCAGGAGGCAGGTGTAAAACTTACGGCAGCAGGTGCCACCTTCCCATACGGAAAGGATCCCGAAGACAGGAACATTCGTATTGCCCCCACTTATCCGCCTGCGGAAGAACTGGAACAGGCCATGGAAATATTGTGTACATGCATTGAGCTTGTGGTTCTTGAAAAGATTATAAGCAACGGGAAAAGTATAACCATATCCTCATGCAGTCCAATATTTGCAATTACTCCCACTCCCGCACTTGTATCTGAAGAATCCAACTGATGAGCCTTTTAATCTGGTTGTCATAAGGTAAGAAGCCTTATTCATGCTTCTTGCCTTATTTTATTTTTTGATGCGGATAAAAATAATGTTAAGATATGGATTTTTATTAAAAATAATTATATAATAATTGTTAAAAGAAAATACAAGCAAGATATAATAATGTAAGGATGGCTTAACGTCTTTACATTTTCTATTCTATTTTATCTTTCGGAGGAATGTACTTTGCAGAGGAATACTTATGAAAGTCCCTTAAACGCAAGATATGCCAGCAAGGAAATGCAAATTCTCTTTTCACCTGATACGAAGTTCAGAACATGGCGCCTTTTGTGGATTGCTCTCGCTGAAGCCGAGATGGAGCTTGGTTTGCCCATAACCAGGGAGCAGATTGACGAAATGAAACAGTTCCGGAATGACATAAATTATGACTATGCCGAACAGGTGGAAAAGGAAGTAAGACATGACGTAATGGCCCATGTTCATGCATACGGTGCCCAGTGTCAGAAAGCAAAGGGCATTATTCATCTTGGCGCAACTTCCTGTTTTGTTACAGATAATGCCGATATTATTATTTATTCAAAAGCATTGAAGCTGATTAGAATCAAGATTATCAACGTAATAAGAAAGCTTTCTGATTTTGCGTGGAAATACAGGGATTTGCCCACTCTCGGATATACTCATTTCCAGCCGGCCCAGCTTGTTACGGTAGGAAAAAGGGCATGCCTGTGGATACAGGATTTGCTGTTTGATCTCGAAGAGCTCGACTTCGTGTCAGAGCATTTATGCCTTCTTGGCAACAAGGGAACCACTGGAACCCAGGCAAGTTTCCTTAAGCTATTCAACGGTGATCATGAGAAGGTTAAAAAACTTGAAAGGCTAATAGCTGAAAAAGTGGGGTTTAAAAGGATAATTCCTGTTTCGGGCCAGACCTATACCAGGAAACAGGACTCAAGGATACTGAACGTTTTAAGTGCCATTGCCCAGAGCGCGTATAAGTTCAGCAACGATTTAAGGCTTCTTCAGCACCTTAAGGAAATTGAGGAGCCGTTTGAAAAGAATCAGATAGGCTCTTCAGCAATGGCTTACAAGAGAAACCCGATGAGAAGCGAAAGAATATCTTCACTGGCGCGTTATGTTGTCATAAACGCATTGAATGCTCCTGTTACCGCTTCTACACAATGGCTTGAAAGAACACTCGACGATTCAGCAAACAGGAGAATAAGCATACCCGAAGCTTTCCTTGCGGTTGATGCCATTCTGAATATTTATATAAACATAGCCGACGGTATGGTGGTTTATCCAAAAATGATTGAAAAGCATGTCATGGAAGAACTTCCGTTTATGGCGACCGAAAATATACTTATGGAAGCTGTCAAAAGAGGCGGAGACAGGCAGGTACTGCATGAGCGCATCAGGGTTCATTCGATGGCAGCAGCACAGAGAGTGAAAAGTGAAGGACTGAATAACGATCTTATAGAAAGAATTGCCCAGGACAGCGCTTTTGGTATGGATATGGACGAACTGAACGAGGTTCTGAATCCGAAGAATTACATTGGAAGAAGCGCCGAGCAGGTTGAAGAATTCATAAGGGAATATGTTCAGCCTGTACTGGATGCTAACCCCGTTGAAGAAATCAAGGTTGATCTTAATGTATAATTTACAGTATTTACAGCTTGATTTTTTAGGACTAAAGTCCTATTCTATTGTACCGAAATTCATGTTTCAAAACTTGATTTTTTATTTTAAAATAGATATGATGTAAGAACATGATAACAGCATAACATTTAAAATGAGGCTTGCTTTGGCAACGGCAATTACCGGCATTTAGCCATACAAAAAAGGAAACTGGGGGTATATGTTGTGGTAGGCATAAACAGGTACAGTAATATTCCACTTTATTGCCAGCTTAAAAATATAATTCTTGAAAAAATAGAGTCAGGTGAATATAAGGAAGATACGAAAATTCCATCCGAGCAGGAACTGTGCGAACAATATAATATCAGCCGTCCTACTGTAAGACAGGCAATAAACGAGCTTACAAACAACGGATACCTGTATAAACTGAAAGGAAAGGGGACTTTTGTTTCAAAACTTAAGTCCTGCATCATTGACATAAAAAATTATACCGGGTTTACCGATTCCATTCTTGACAGCCCGGAACCGGAAAACAAGGAAATTCTTTCAGTAACCGTGGTTACTCCCAGGGATATGCCGAAACTTAACGAAATATTCAGTCCGAAAAATGAAAGTTCCCAGTTTACCTGCATCACCTATCTAAATACAAACAACGGCGAAGTATATTCCCTTACCGCTTCATATATTCCTCAGAGCCTGTTCCCTGACATTGGGGAGGATATTATGAGTAAAAAGCCCTCTTACGAAATTTTAAGAGGGAAATATCCGCTGATACCGTATACTTCGAAAAGTATGCTGGAAGTTGAATTTGCGAATCCGGCCGATGCGCCGCAGATGATGGTTCAGCCAGGGCAGGCGCTGATTGTTGTATATAACGTTCTTTATTCAAAGAGCGGACAGGCAGTGGAATATGTAGTGTCAAAATACCGTGCGGACAAATGCAGGTTAATGTTTGAAAACAGAAAATAACGGGAAAATGCATAATGAAACCGTAAACTTATGATAATCAGAAGCTGAAAGATAAGCGCGCTAAAATGCAGGGTTGAATTTTTACGGGCAAGTATGTCAAAATATTATCAAACAGTCGAATAGATATCTGAGCTGTAACCTGATGTTACAGTGAAGATTTCTATTTTACATACCTGAATTCATGGAGAAGTCCGTGAGGAGGGGAATGTAAATCAGCGTTGCCCTTCCGTTAAGGAAGGTTTTTTTATGGAGGTTTTTCTATGAAAAGAAGATTTCTTATTCCTGTCGTTTTGTTTTCGGTTGTTTTTTTAATGACAGCATGTTCAACTGTAATCAACGATACAGGGCGGAATAAAGCGGTGAAAACCGAGAAGATCAAGGTTGTAGCACCGTCGGGAGCGACTGCCGTAAGTATTTCGAAAGCAATGAAAGACACAACTGAAATTGACGGGACAAAAGTGGAGTATGAAGTTGTTCCGACAACGGATTTGATTGTTGCGCGCCTGACCTCAAAAGAGGCTGATTTTGCAGTAGTGCCGATAAATCTCGCAGCGCAGCTGTATCGGAAGAACGTGCCATACAAACTGGTGTCGGTTGTTACATGGGGTAACCTTTTTATTGCTTCATCGGAAAACATAAAAGGTTGGGAGTCTCTTAAAGGTCAGGACGTTTACCTGATGGGAAAGGGCCTTGTTCCCGATATAGTATTCAGGGCTTTGCTGAAGGAAAACGGTCTGGATCCTGACAAGGACGTTAACCTGATATATCTTTCGGGTGCAACAGAGCTTGCTCCCAATTTCCTGAACGGAACTGCAAAAATATCAATGCTGCCTGAACCGGTGCTGTCAACTGTTAAAACCAAAAAACCCGATACAAACGTATTCCTTGATCTGCAGGAAGAATGGAAAAAGGCTTTCGGCCTTGAACGGTCCGGGTATCCGCAGGCAGGCATTGTGGTAAAGGAAGAATTAATCAATAATGATCCTCAGCTTGTGAAAAACTATATCAGTGTACTGGCCGACGGTATGAAATGGATTAATGAGAATCCCGGAGAAGCAGGCCGGATTGCCGAAGAACTTGAACTGGGACTTACTGCGGATATCGTCGAAAAATCCATGCCGGGTAACAACATAAGGCATGAATATGTAAAAGACGTAAGAAAAGAACTGGATCAGATTTTTGAAATAATGTATGAATTCAATCCTGAAACAGTAGGCGGCGAATTGCCCGATGACGGGCTGTATTATGAAATAAGCCGATGAATAATATAAGAAGCAGGTATTTTAAGTGAAGAAAAACATTCAGAACATATTTCTTGCCGTTTTTATACTGGGATTAATCTTTATATGGCATGTTCTTTCAATGGGAAGGGAATCTCTTATATTTCCTTCCCCTTATGAGTTTCTTTTATCTTTATATTCCGTTATTACAGGTCCGTCCTTTATACCTTCTGTGATAAATACCGTAAAATCAGTTTTTCTCAGTTTTATTGCTGCATTCTTTCCTGCGCTGATTTTCGGCATAGTCAGCAAGTTTTCTCCGTTCATGTACAGGCTGATGGAACTGGTTACCGGCTTTATAAGGTCCATACCTACGGTGGCAATCATACTGATGGCACTGCTGCTTCTGCCTTTATCGTATACTCCGGTTATAATATGCTATTTTGTTATTTTTCCGGTACTTTACACGAATATTTCTGAGGGACTCAGGAACACCGACGCAAAGCTTCTTGAAATGGCCCGTATTTACAAGTTCAGCAATGCAAAAATAATCCGTCATATATATATTCCTTCACTGAAGCCATATATTGTTGCAGGCTCACGTTCGGCCCTCGGGCTGAATTTCAAGGTAATGGTTACAGCCGAGGTTTTTAATTTTATAAACCACAAAACAATAGGGGCTCAGATGTACATGCATAAAATTCAGATCGATCTTGCCGGAATTATGGCATGGGCGTTGGTTGTGGTTGCTGTTTCGGCTGTTTTTGATTTGCTCATTAAAATGCTTTCCAGGGAGAAAACAAGGAATGATTAGGCTGCTTAACATAAAAAAAAGCTTTAACAATTTGACGGTACTGGACAATATTGACATGAAGTTTGAAGAAGGCTCGGTGACTGCCATTTTGGGTCCGTCAGGCTGTGGTAAAACAACACTTCTCAGGATTGTCGCAGGTCTGATTTCGGCCGATTCAGGAGAAATAACGGGAACCGACGGCAAAAATTTGTCGTTCCTTTTTCAGGAGCCACGGCTGCTGCCATGGAAAAATGCGTGGAAAAACCTTGAGCTTGTTCTTCCTGATGATCTCGATAAAGAGGCCAGGAGGAAGAAGTGCTTTGAGATGCTTGAGCTTGTCGGGCTTAAAGGCTATGAAAACCATTTTCCTTCTGAACTTAGCGGCGGTATGTGTCAGCGCCTTGCAATGGCAAGGGCTTTCATTATACAATCCGATATCCTGTTAATGGACGAACCGTTTCAGTCACTTGATCTGAAAAGGCGTGGCCAGATGATAAGTCTTTTCAGGAGCCTTTGGGTTAAAAAACGGCCGCTTACGATAATGGTTACCCATGATGTGCAGGAAGCCCTGCTGCTTTCTGATAAAGTATATGTTCTTTCTGAAAAACCTACCGGGATACTGGCGGAAATTCATAACCCGGTCCCGTTTGAAGAACGTACCGTAAAAAATGAGCGGCTATACGAACTCGAAAAGGATATAATAAACAATTATATTTTTATATAAATGATGAAATGCCGGAATATGTGAAAAATAATATACGATCATTCAGTATGTCTCCAAAAGTCCGTCACGTTGCATTTTTATTTCTGAAGAATGTATAAGCCATTGCCCGAGAGCATTAACAATCACAACAGCCACTATCAGGATACATGCCTCAACCCATAAAGGCAGAATGGGTGTTAACCCGAGCAGACTGCTGCGAACACTGTCAATTGCCCATGTAGTCGGGCATAAATAACAAATATACTGCATTGCCTTAGGTAGTGAACGAATGGGGATCATTAAACCGGTAAGCAGCTGAAGCAAAAAAGTCAGAATATTCGCCAGATTACCAACTCTTTTATATGCAAGCGATACTGAGGATACAACCAATGAAATTCCCAGGAAATAGATTACTGATATAATAAGCAGTAAGAATGAAATAACCAGATTCCGAACTGATGCCTTGACGATATATGCTGCTGCAAAAAACTGCAAAAGGCTGACCGAACCTGTTGACAGGATTGTGCTTAGGCTCAGGCCATATATGTATGAACTTCTTTTTATCGGAAGCAAAAAATTACTCTTTGCAGTTCCCATCATCATTTCAGTTTCTATTTTTCCTCCGCTCTGCCAGCAATAATTTGCAAGGGAAAATACAGCAAAACCCACCATTACATATAAGCTCCCGGATCCTGAACCTCCTGTCGTCTCAATAAACCGTTCCATTCCCATAACATTAATTACAACGGCACCAATCTGGGTGAATATAACAGGTGTTACTATTAACCAAATTATATTGATTTTATACCGGAAAAAAATCTTAAGGTCATAATATGTAATTATTAAGATCTCTTTTAACTTCATAAATACTCTCCTTTAAATTTCATCATATGGCTTTTTAAAAACGGTATAAAAATAAGTCGGGCAATTCCTTTTCCCTGTAAGTAATACTGCTGTATTCAAACGGCATGTTATTCCGTATAGTCTGAATATCCTCCAAAAGATGCTCTGTCAGTATAGATACACAGTCATCCTTGCAATGGATTTTTATCGGACTTAAATTATCCTCAGCCCATTTTATAATTTCTTCATGCCTGAACGATTAAATCTGAATACTGCCTTCTCCCGGAAGATTGCGTATTATTTCATCCGGGCTTCCACAGGCTGAAATAGAATTTTATCATAAAGTTATATATTTTCAATATTTATATATTTTAATAGATTTACGCACTAGTTCTATTCATTATTAATAGCAATATGTATTTACTTATATATGTAAAAGATCTTGATACTGTTTTCCCCGTCGTTTCTTCTGATATCACCCCTTGTATATGCCAAGAAATTGCTGTAATATAGCATATGATGCCACGGAGAACCGGTTTTGGCGCCGGTTATACATGAATAAAAACCTGAATTCATATAAAGGAAATGATCAGCATGCAATTAAAGGATTTTTATTATGAACTTCCAAATGAACTTATCGCACAGAGCCCGCTGGAAAAGCGGGATATGTCAAGGCTGCTTTTGCTGGACAGGAAAACGGGAAAAACGACGCATCTTCATTTTCGCGACATAAAGAATTACATTAATCCAGCTGACTGCCTTGTAATCAATAATACAAGGGTGATTCCCGCACGCCTTCTGGGTGTGAGGGAGGATACCGGCGGGAAGATTGAATTTGTGCTGCTGAAAAAGCATGACAAGGATATATGGGAGGTTATGCTGAAGCCGGGAAAAAGGGCAAAACCCGGAACCAGGTTTATATTCGGCGATAATTTGCTGAAAGCTGAAATACTGGAAATAGTGGACGGAGGAAACCGTATTGTAAAATTCACCTATGACGGAATATTCGAGGAAGTGCTTGACAGGATCGGAATTATACCCCTTCCGCCGTATATTACTGAAAAACTCAGGGATAAGGAGCGGTACCAGACGGTATATTCCAAGTATAATGGATCTGCTGCAGCACCTACTGCCGGGCTTCATTTCACGGAAGAACTCATAAATGAACTGAAGAACAACGGCGTCCGTTTTGCTGAGTTGACGCTGCATGTGGGAATAGGAACTTTCAGACCGGTGAAGACCGAGAACATTGAAGAACACAAAATGCATTCGGAATATTTTAAGATAGGGCAGGAAGCCTGTGATATTATAAATGAAACCAGGAAAAACAACGGAAGGGTAATTGCCGTCGGAACAACAAGCTGCCGCGTGCTGGAGTCCGTTGCCGATGAAAACGGGATTGTTAAACCGACAGAAGGCGAAACCGACATATTTATTTATCCCGGCTACAGGTTCAAAGCCATTGACGGGCTTATCACAAATTTCCATCTGCCCGAATCAACGCTATTAATGCTTGTATGCGCATTTGCAGGCAGGGAAAACGTTCTTAATGCATACAGGGAAGCAATAGAACTTAAATACAGGTTTTACAGTTTTGGAGATGCGATGTTTATAATCTAATGCAAATTTTAATTAAATTCTAATGAATGGCTAAGGGGTTTTTCATAATGCTGCTTTAATATGTTATCCATAGAAATATCCGTGGGAGGTTTTAATTATGGATAACGGTAGAAACGGAAAGTTCGGGCTGGGAGTTGCACTGATATGCATAGGATTTTTGCTTGCACTCAGTTCATTCGGTGTAATTCCTAGCATTGGAGAGCTGTTGGTAAGATTCTGGCCCATGATATTTATAATAATTTCATTATTCTTCCATGCAGGATACTATTCCAACAGAAAAAACGTGGGTTTGCTGGTTCCCGGGGGAATTTTCCTTACGCTGGGAGTTGTATTTCAGACGGCAGAACTTTGGAATATATACAATGTAATGTGGCCCGGGGTGATTCTTGCTCCTGCGGTTGGGCTTTTTGAACTGTATTATTTCGGGAACAGGGATAAAGGATTGCTGATACCTGTAGGAATCCTGTCCTTCATATCATTGTTTTTCTTTTCATTTTCCATCAGGCATCTGCGTGGATTTTCGAGATTTATACTGCCGGTAGGTTTAATCCTTGCGGGGTTGATTATAATATTTAAGGACAGAAAAAATGACAAGGATACCGCAGATGACGGTTACACCGATTTATAACCGGCATTTTTCGATTGACGGTATCCGAAAACCGGGTTAATATAATACAGGCAGGCAATTTTTGCAGCAATGTTGATTGAAAAGGATGTATCGAATGGCAGCAGTAACATATGAACTGATACATGTTTGCAAACAGACCGGAGCGCGCCTCGGAAGGGTTCATACTCCCCATGGCAGCTTTGATACTCCGGCTTTTATGCCTGTAGGGACCCAGGCAACCGTAAAGGGAATGTCTCCGGACGAATTAAAGGAAATAGGTGCGGGTATTATTCTTGGCAATACATACCATCTGTACCTACGGCCGGGGCATAAGCTTGTTGAAAAAGCAGGCGGACTGCACAGCTTTATGAACTGGGACAGGCCCATTCTTACAGACAGCGGCGGATTCCAGGTTTTCAGCCTTGCGGATCTCCGGGATATCAAGGAAGAAGGGGTAACATTCAGGTCCCATATCGACGGTTCAAAGCATTTTCTTTCGCCTGAAAAATCAATCGAAATCCAGAATGCGCTTGGTTCGGATATAATTATGGCTTTTGATGAATGCGCGCCATATCCCTGTGATTATGAATATGCAAAAAAATCCATGGAAATGACAACAAGATGGGCGGAAAGATGCCTGAAAGCCCATAAAAAACCTGAAAAACAGGCACTGTTCGGGATTGTCCAGGGCAGTGTCTATGCCGATCTGCGCAGGGAAAGTGCAAAACAGCTTACCGAACTGGATTTTCCCGGCTATGCCGTCGGAGGATTAAGTGTTGGAGAGCCGGGTGAAATAATGCTTAAAATATTGGAAGAAACGGTACCTTTGCTGCCTGAAAACAAACCCCGTTACCTTATGGGGGTCGGCAGCCCGGATTACCTTATCGATGGCAGCATTCGCGGGATAGATATGTTTGACTGTGTTTTGCCCACCCGTATCGGAAGAAACGGAACGGTATTTACGTCAAAAGGAAGAATTATCGTCAGGGATGCGAAGTATGCCGAGGATTTTTCGCCGATAGATGATGAATGCGACTGCTATGTATGCAGGAATTTCACCAGAGCGTATATCAGGCATCTGTTCAAGGCGGGAGAAATGCTTGGAATGAGGCTCGCCACATGGCATAACCTGCGGTTCCTGCTAAGACTTATGGAGAATGTCAGGGAAGCAATAAGAAACGATAGTCTGGCAGATTTCAGGAACGAGTTTTTCAGGAAATTCGGATACGACACCGGCACCGGTGCATGAAAATAAATGGTTGAATTAACCATGCCGTTTGTGTATAATGTTTCTGTGTTTGCGGAATGAGAAGCCATATCTTTTTACAAAAGCATATTTATAAGTTGAAAGGAGATTAAGCATGAACCAGTTGTTAACGGCATTTGCAGAAAGTGCTGCAGGAACGGAAGTACCTGAGATTAACAGTTTTTATGTTTTTTTAATTCAGTTCGGTCCACTGATTTTACTGTTTGTAATTATGTATTTTATTTTAATCAGGCCTCAGCGTAAGAGGGAAAAGCAAACCCAGGAAATGATAAATAATGCCATTGTCGGCGACAAGGTTATTACCATCGGCGGAATTACGGGCAAAATAATCAATATAAAGGACGATGAATTTACTATTGAAAGCGGGAACGACAGGACCAAGATTACAATCAAAAAGTGGGCTGTAAAGGAAGTAGTAAAACCGATTTCAGATTAATAACAACCCCGGCCGTATATGACTAAGGTCGGGGTTTTATTGACGGAGGGAGATAAATTGACCGAATATCTTAACGTCGGCATAATTGTAAATACCCACGGAGTAAACGGAGAAGTGAAGGTTATACCCACAACATCGGATATCAGCCGCTTTGATTATCTTAAAATTGTATGGATTGAGAAGGATGGCAAGCTGACAGAACATTTCGTCGACAAGGTACGGTATCATAAAAATTTCGTCTTGGTAAAGATACACGGAATCGATACAATGGACAAGGCAGAAGAACTTAAAAACTGTTACCTGAAAGTTGACAGGAAAAACGCCCGTCCTCTTGACGAAAACGAATTTTTTATAGCCGATCTCATAGATTGCGAAGTATATGAAGGAGATGTCCTTCTGGGCAGAATAACCGATGTCCTGCAGACCGGAAGCAATGACGTGTATGTAGTTAAAGGTCAAAAGTATGGAGAAATACTGATACCGGCCCTGACTGATGTGGTTCTGAATGTTGATATTGAAAACAGGAGAATCCAGGTTTCTCTCCCGGAAGGGCTGATAGATCAATGATATTTGACGTTTTAACGCTCTTTCCCGAAAGCGTGGATTCGTTCCTGTCCGAAAGCATTATCGGCAGGGCAAGGGATAGAGGAATTATTACAGTCAGAACCCATAATATAAGGGATTTTTCAAAGGATAAACACAAGAAAACCGATGATTATCCATATGGTGGCGGAACAGGCATGGTTATGACCCCGCAGCCTATTTATGATGCCTGGCTGCATGTTGTTAAGGATCTTCCGTATAAACCCCTTACGATATACATGAGCCCGCAGGGAAAAATTCTTACCCAGGAAATTGCAAAAAGGCTTTCGCAGGAAAAACACATTGTAATTTTATGCGGCCATTACGAAGGCGTTGATGAGCGGGTCATTGAAGAAATCGTTGACGAGGAAATATCCATTGGCGATTATGTACTTACAGGCGGTGAATTGCCTGCAATGGTGCTTATAGACTGTGTGAGCAGGCTGGTTGACGGAGTTCTTCCTCCGGGTGCGGCCTCAGACGAGTCTCATACCGACGGATTGCTGGAATACCCTCAGTATACCCGCCCACCTGTTTTTTTGTCGAGAAAAGTTCCTGACATCCTGCTGTCAGGACATCATGCCAATATTCAGAAATGGCGCTTCGAGCAAAAACTTGAAAGAACCAGGTTGAAAAGACCTGACCTGTATGAGAAATATATGAAAAAAATTGGAAACAATCCCGAAACCAAAGATTGATATGAAAAAGGTGGTTTAATTGCCGAGGGAAAAAAAGCGAGAACCTTTAGCCTACAGGATGATGCCAAGGACGCTGGAAGAGTTTGTAGGCCAGGAGCATATAGTCGGAAAGGGCAAACTGCTGTACAGGATGATACAGGCCGATCAGATATCATCAATTATCCTTTTTGGTCCTCCCGGCACAGGGAAAACATCACTGGCGAGGGTTATAGCAAACAGCACAAAATCCGTGTTCCGCCAGTTGAATGCCGTAACTGCAGGGGTAAAGGATATAAAGGACATTATAGAAGAAACATCCAACGAGTTTCTGAATCCGTCCGGAAGATGTGTGCTTTTTATTGATGAAATACACAGGTTTAACAAGGCGCAGCAGGATGCACTGCTGCCGTATGTTGAAAACGGGCTTATCGTCCTTATAGGTGCTACAACCGAGAATCCGTTTTTTGAAGTTAACAAGGCACTTATTTCCCGTTCCACCGTGTTTATGCTCAAACCGCTGACTGAGCAGAATATAATTACAATATTGAAGCGTGCAATCAGCGATCCCGAACGGGGTTACGGAAATCTTAAAATTGATATATCCGATGATGCGCTTCGGCTGCTTGCAGCATTATCCGACGGGGATGCAAGAATTGCCCTTAATGCGCTGGAACTGGCTGTTCTCACATCGGAACCTGACAGCCGTGGCGTTTACGTAATAGACACAAGCGTTGTCGAAGACTGTGTACAGAAAAAAGCAGTTCGCTTTGACAAGTCATCTGAGGCGCATTATGACAATATCAGCGCTTTTATAAAGTCAATGCGCGGAAGTGATCCGGATGCTGCACTGTTCTATCTCGGCCGGGCTCTGTATGCCGGAGAAACTCCCGAATATCTTATAAGAAGGATTATTATATGTGCGGCAGAAGACGTAGGTATGGCTAATCCGAATGCGCTTACCGTGGCCGTGGCAGCAGCACAGGCAATTGAACGTATAGGGATGCCTGAAGCAAGAATTATACTTGCCCAGGCTGCAGTGATGGTTGCAACAAGCCCGAAATCAAATTCCTGTTATAAAGGCATAGAAAAAGTTTTGTCCGATGTTTCAAGCAAATATACCGGTGAAGTTCCTATGCACCTAAGGAATGCACCGGTCCAGGGCATGGCGGATCTTGGCTATGGAAAAGGCTATTTATACGCCCATGATTTCCCCGGTAATATTGTTGACCAGGAATACCTGCCCGAAGAGGTAAGGGGTACTGTTTACTATGAGCCTACGAAGAACGGTTATGAAGCAAAAATACATGACTGGCTGTTATTCCGCAGGGAAAACAGGAAAAAGCCAGGAACTTTGCCGAAGGAAAAAGACGAGGTGAATAATCCTTGAGAAAACGGATACTTGCCTGGGCGGCCCTTTTATTCTTCCTTCTGATTGTAATAAATATGATGTTTATCCATTACAGGGTTACCGAGTCGCTTACAATTTTTCTGCTTTATGTTCTGTTTTTCTTTTTCTATGGCAAGCGTCAGAGTACAGCAGAGTATACTGATTTTTCCGGAACCGGAGAAAACAACGGCATACCGGATGAAACAGACGAAAACACCGGCGACGGAACTGATAATAATCAATAAAAATTCAGATTTTTTATAAAAAAGCCTTAAAAGGCTTTATTTTTTTGGAATAAATAGTGGACTTGTTCAATATATTATAGAAGGACTGGGTGACCCGTTATAACAATTGATAAAAGGGGGATACGCCGTGGAAAGAGATTACAGGATCTATGAAGATATAGCGGAAAGGACGAACGGAGATATTTATATCGGTGTGGTCGGGCCGGTGAGGACCGGAAAATCTACTTTTATTAAAAGGTTTATGGAAGGCTTGGTAATTCCGAATATTCAGAATCCATACGAACGTGAGCGGGCTATTGACGAAACGCCGCAAAGCGGTTCGGGACGGACAATAATGACCACGGAACCCAAGTTTGTTCCCAATGAAGCCGTAAAGATTGTTATGGATGACAATGCAACGATGAATGTAAGGCTTGTGGACTGCGTAGGATACCTGGTCAAAAGTGCAATAGGGTATATGGAAGGCGAAATGCCGCGGATGGTACATACACCCTGGTTCGAAGAACCAATTCCATTTGAGGAAGCGGCAGAAACCGGGACAAGGAAAGTAATTCGCGAGCATTCAACCATTGCAGTTGCCGTTACCTGCGACGGATCGTTCACGAATGTACCGAGAGAAGAATATGAAGAGGCCGAGGAAAAGGTTATTGAAGAACTGGAAAAAAGCAAGAAGCCTTATATTATAATTCTTAATTCTGCGTTTCCTGAGCATGCAGAAACCAGGCAGCTTGCAGAAAGGCTTTCTGAAAAATACAATAAGCCCGTTCTTACAATGGACTGCCTTAACATGACTATAAGGGACATTCACGAAACCATGCGGACAATTCTTTATGAGTTCCCGGTACGAGAGGTAGCAGTGGATGTTCCGCGGTGGGTTACAAGGCTGGATCCGCAGCACTGGCTGAGAAATGATATTATTAATTCGCTGCGCGAGGTTCTGGATGAAAACGCCACGATCAGGCAGATTAATAACAATATAAGCAACCTGATCAATTACGAGTTCGTAAAGAACGGAAGAATTACCGAAATGCAGCTTGGCAGCGGTCGTGTAAATATAGAAATAAACATGGCTGACGGCTTGTTCTACCAGATTCTTAACGCGGAAACCGGGCTTAATATCCAGGGTGAACATGAACTGTTCAGTGTTCTTAAGGAACTTGCAGCAATCAGGAAAGAATACAAGAAACTCGAATATGCGCTGCATGAAGTGAGGACAAAAGGGTATGGCGTAGTTGCACCTCAGCTTGATGAATTAACCCTTGAACCGCCTGAAATTATACGCCAGGGCAGCAGGTTCGGAGTGAAACTGAGGGCAAGCGCACCTTCAATACATATGATACGCGCGGATGTTGAAACGGAAATAGCTCCGCTGGTAGGTTCAGAAAGACAGTCGGAAGAACTGGTAAATTACCTGCTGAAAGAGTTTGAAGGCCAGCCCGAAAAGCTGTGGGATTCAAATATATTCGGCAAGTCGCTGTATGAACTTATAACAGAAGGCCTGCAGAACAAGCTCTACAGGATGCCCGAAGACGCCCAGATGAAACTGCAGGAGACATTGCAGAGAATAATCAACGAAGGAAGCGGAGGCTTAATCTGCATTATACTGTAGAGTTGACATAAATAAAAAAGATATATTAATTCTGAACCCGGCAATTGTCCGGGATTTTTTGTTTTGATGTTTTTAGGCTTCTCAACCCGAAATTAAGGGATATGCAAGCTAAACTGCCCTTGCTTACAGGGAGATGATTGAGTTTTTATTCCTTATAGGTAGTCTCAAAACGATAAGAAAGTTTATAGTTTATACAGACGGAGCAGCGTCGTTGTTTCAATTCCTTATAGGTAGTCTCAAAACCCGAGCATTCAGTTTGACGGTGAGGAAACAGCAAGGTTTCAATTCCTTATAGGTAGTCTCAAAACAATTTAACAGGGAGGTTTTGAAAATGTCTTATGTAAGATGTTTCAATTCCTTATAGGTAGTCTCAAAACGTATAACTATATCATGTATATAAAGTAACATTCTATATCAGTTTCAATTCCTTATAGGTAGTCTCAAAACATTTATCCACATTATCCACAAGTTATATACAAGTTATGTTTCAATTCCTTATAGGTAGTCTCAAAACGCCTTCAGGCATTCCCGGAGACGGCCACATGGGGAAGTTTCAATTCCTTATAGGTAGTCTCAAAACTTGGCTCTATCGACGTAGTGACTGCACTTGTGTATGTTTCAATTCCTTATAGGTAGTCTCAAAACATTCCTGCATTACGGCTTACTCTATTATTCCTTATAGTTTCAATTCCTTATAGGTAGTCTCAAAACGAGATAAGGGAATGGGCAAGAAATACTTCTGTGCCGGTTGTTTCAATTCCTTATAGGTAGTCTCAAAACATTCCTGCATTACGGCTTACTCTATTATTCCTTATAGTTTCAATTCCTTATAGGTAGTCTCAAAACAGTGTTCACCCGTTCCCGCCTTGTTATTTCGATTGTGTTTCAATTCCTTATAGGTAGTCTCAAAACTATAACAGCCGAAAGGAGATAAAACACCATGAAAATAAATTGTTTCAATTCCTTATAGGTAGTCTCAAAACATGGCGGAAGCAATAACCAGGCCGAGCTCTACGGCGTGTTTCAATTCCTTATAGGTAGTCTCAAAACGGATTGTGTTGAATTTTCGACACCTAGCGGTAAAATGTTTCAATTCCTTATAGGTAGTCTCAAAACCCATCCTAAAATACAGGCATACGTTAAAGAATGGTATGAGTTTCAATTCCTTATAGGTAGTCTCAAAACGATTATTTCATTTCCGAATCCCCGTTCCCGGTCAGTAAAGTTTCAATTCCTTATAGGTAGTCTCAAAACTGTGTCTTATTTGGTCGCCGCAATTGCATTCTTCCCTGGTTTCAATTCCTTATAGGTAGTCTCAAAACGCAAAAAATAACAAGGAGGATGATAATATGTTCAAGTTTCAATTCCTTATAGGTAGTCTCAAAACTTCGCACGGAGAAGGGAACACTGCAGAGGATATAATGTTTCAATTCCTTATAGGTAGTCTCAAAACCCTTCATTGAGGCCATATCCAAAGAAGGGGGTGAAGTTTCAATTCCTTATAGGTAGTCTCAAAACCAACGGCGGGAATTACCATGACATCGATAAATTACATCGTTTCAATTCCTTATAGGTAGTCTCAAAACGGCTGCCAGTTCTAATAGAAAAGGCAACTGAGAAGGGTTTCAATTCCTTATAGGTAGTCTCAAAACCAATTTTATGTGGCTTTGTGATAGGTATAGGTATGTGGTTTCAATTCCTTATAGGTAGTCTCAAAACCGAAGGTTTGCCAGTGAGGAGGCGGTCATGATGACAAAGTTTCAATTCCTTATAGGTAGTCTCAAAACCAAGGTCTTTTGTCGTAAATCTTTTTCATACGACAAAGTTTCAATTCCTTATAGGTAGTCTCAAAACCTGAGCCTACCGGAATGAAATTCATGTCTTTATCGTTTCAATTCCTTATAGGTAGTCTCAAAACTATTCATAGGTTCCAGCAGATTCATCCTCTGTCAAGTTTCAATTCCTTATAGGTAGTCTCAAAACCCGTCAAATACGCATAAAAAGCACTTTTCGGAAAATGCTTTCTCAATACATTTTTTGTAAAAAAACCTGTAATACTTAAAATTCCTGAGTTTTTATTTCTGTCGATCCCCCGGGTTTTTTACGCTATCGGACATCGACGGAAAAATATTATCCGGTTGCTTCAGTCCTGGTAAGTAGGTTTACAAGAATATTATCTTTATAATAAAATACTAACATATACAGTATTTGAATTCAATACAATTTATAGTTCTTGTTCTGTATATCGTTTTATGTTTTGACGCCTTACATAAATAATAAATGGTAATTAGGCCTTACAAGTGGTATAATATGAGTGATTTGATTATTTGCCAAAATTTATAGACCGGAAAGGGGAATTTGCGTGGACGAAGTAAAAGAAAAAAGCAAAGGGCAAAAACTTATGGAGGAGATTGGATATAAAACATCGAATGCCTGGGAAAAAATCGGGGACAGGGATAAAATATTCAGCTACTGTGAGGAATATAAAGCTTTTCTGGATAAAGGGAAAACCGAACGCGAGTGCGTGAAGGAAATAATAAAACAGGCTGAAAAGCTTGGCTACAAGGACCTGGACAAAATCATCAGGGAAAAACGGAATCTGAAAACCGGCGACAAGGTATACAGGAACGTCAGGAACAAGGCTTTAATACTGGCAGTAATAGGCAAAAAGCCGCTTGAAGACGGAACCAGGATGATTGGCGCTCATATTGATGCGCCAAGAATTGATATAAAACAGAATCCGTTGTATGAAAATACCGAAATGGCCTTTCTTAAGACCCATTATTACGGCGGAATAAAGAAATACCAGTGGCTGGCCATTCCTTTGGCGCTGCACGGCGTAATTATAAAAAAGAACGGGGAAACGGTGGAAGTTTCAATAGGTGAGGATGAAAACGATCCTGTATTCACGATAACCGATTTATTGCCGCACCTGGCAAAAGACCAGATGGAAAAGAAACTGAGCGAAGCCATAAATGCAGAGGCCATGAACGTGCTGGTTGGTTCAATGCCTTTTGATGACAAGGATGTTAAGGAAAAAGTAAAGCTTAATATCCTGAACCTTCTTTATGAAAAATACGGCATAACCGAACAGGATTTCCTTACTTCGGAACTGGAGTTAGTACCGGCATTCAAGGCCAGGGACGTTGGTTTCGATAAAAGCATGATTGGTGCATACGGCCAGGACGACAGGGTATGCGCCTATACTTCGGTTACCGCTCTTTTTGACGTCCAGGAACCTGAATACACCTCGGTATGCCTGCTTACCGACAAGGAAGAAATCGGAAGCGTCGGAAATACCGGTGCTGAGTCAAGGGTTCTTGAAAATTTCATGGCAGATTTGTGCTGTTTGACTACCGAAAATTATTCGGATATTATTCTAAGGCGCTGCCTGGACAATTCCGTCATGTTGTCTGCTGATGTCAATGCAGCGGTGGATCCGAATTTTGAAGGCACCCATGACAAGCTGAACGCCGCATATCTTGGCAAAGGTCTTGCCATACTGAAATTCAGCGGTTCACGCGGAAAAGCCGGAGCATCGGATGCACACGCAGAACTGCTTGCAAGGGTCAGAAAAGTTTTTGACGAAAACGGCGTTGTTTGGCATACAAGCGAGCTTGGAGCCGTGGACAAGGGCGGCGGCGGTACAATAGCCATGTTTATTGCAAATCTCGGAGTGGATGTTGTGGACTGCGGCGTGCCTGTATTAAGCATGCATGCTCCTTTTGAAATCACCAGCAAGGCTGACGTCTATTCAGCCTATAAAGGTTATAAGGCATTTTACGAAAAAATGGACTAATTTCATATATGGCACCTCAGCCGGTGGACCCCCTGTGGGGTCTCTTTTTTTATTGCCAGCAGTAAGTTTTAAGTGTATTATTAAGATGGATGGTATGCCATTTTACGGATTATCCGGCTTATTGTTATTTTATCCGAAAGAAGAAATCTGTTAAGGGGAGGGTTGTATGAAAAAAGGTATCAGTGCTTTGCTGGTCCTGGTTATACTGCTTGGTATACCGTTTCACGGTTTTGCACAGCAGGTACCGGGAAGCAATGAAATAAAGGTGTATGTCAATGACACAAAGATTGATTTTGATGTCCCTCCGATATTCGTAAAAAACTTCACTATGGTGCCTGTCCGTGCTGTTTTTGAAGCCCTTGGTGCAAGGGTTGACTGGGATGGGCAAACGAGAACGGTAATTATTTCAAGAGACAGGATTGAGATCAGGCTTCAGCCGGAAAGCCGTCTGGCAATGGTAAATAACACTCCTTATCTGATGGACGTGCCTGCAATGGGAATCAACGGAAGAATCCTGGTTCCGGTTCGTTTTGTAAGTGAAGCCTTGAGAGCAAAAGTAGATTGGGTTAATGAAACGAAAACGGTTTTCATTACCGATTTAAAAGAGCAGGCAGATTTGGGAAATATCCAGAACGGAGGGCGATTTGCATCTGACGGGAGTTATTTTTATCATGTACTGGCCGACGGAGTCCTGGTGAGGGAGAATATTATAACAGGGCAGAAAGAGAAAATATCGGACAATATCATTGGTGATCTTTTTATTATCAATGACAGAATATACTGCATAGGTAAAGACAAAGGCACAGGCAAAGTCATCCGGATGAAAAAGGACGGTTCGGAAAAAGAAATTATCGTTGATAAACCCGTAAATTCGATACAGATAGTCAACAACTGGATTTATTACAGCGAAACGGGAAATGAAACTGTTCTTTTCAGAACGAAAACAGACGGTTCAGGTACTTCTGAAGTCACTGAAAACGGAGATTTTTCTTATAAAAAATGGTTTGTCAGTAACGGATGGGTTTATTATACCGATATTCATGGTGCGACTGTTTACCGCGTAAGGATTGACGGTTCTGATAAAAAGGTGCTTACGGGCGGAGTTTCTTCTGAAAGAAGTCTGAATGGGAAAATATACAGCCTTAAGTTAATTGATGGTGATTATCTGTATTTTGTCGTTAATGAAGGCATAACCGGCACTGACAATAAAAAGTACACACCTGGCATGTACCGTATTCCTGTTTCGGGCGGAGAACCTGCCGGAATTACGGAAAAGATACCTCTGTCGGTTAACAGCTACGAAAACTGGCTTTTCCTGACAGTGGAAAACAACGGCAGTTACAGTCTGATCCGGTGCAGGAAAGACGGTTCGGAAGTTTTTACGATTAACGAGTATAAAAAGGGCGATATACCAAAGCAGATTTATTTATATGGTTCCTTAATATTCTATACGGTTGTAAGAGGCGGGGAAAACCCTGAAGAACTGTTATTCTCCATGGGAAAAAACGGCGACAACATTCAGCAGTATACCTGGGTTTACGGAAAGGATTATAGCACGGTTAAGAAAATAATTGCCGATGCCTATTCTGCCCACAAATCCCTTGACAGCATGAACACCGTTCAGACGTTGACAATGGACAGGGGTAATCAGGTAAGCAGCATTATTTCTGAATACAGGATTGTTCTTTCCAAATCATTGTTTTATAAGAAAACTCTGACCGGTGAGCAGTCATATTCTGAATTATGGCTTGACCGGGAAAACCTTTATACCAGGAAAAACGACGAACAGCACTGGAGCATTTCAAAGATAAGCAAAGCAGAGGCGGCAGAAATTCAAAAAACCGTATTTGATTTCATCCAGCCGACGGATGAGTTATGTAACAATCTTATTGTTGAAGAGACTGATAATATTTATATTCTGAAAGGAACAGGGGCATTTGCATCCTTCTCAAACGGCGTTCTGCCTTTGCTTAATCCGGACAGCAACGTGGTTCCGGACCTGGTGGAACTCGAGATAAAAATTAACAAGCAAAGAATGTATATACAGGAATTATCCCTTTCTGTAAAGTACGGTATAATAAATGATAAAACAGGTGAAACCATACTGGCAACTGATAATTACAATTTTAAAAACAGCCAGTTTAACACTGCATATTTGAATATTCCGTATACCGTAAGCCAGTCAATAAATGCAAAGGAAAATGCGGATAAAAACATTGCATCAGGCCTGGAAAAACTAAACCAGGGTAAATACGAAGAAGCCATCAGGTTTTTTGATTCTGCAATAAGGATATATAACAAGTCCTATCAGGCATACCTTTACAAGGGGAATTCCCTGTACAGCCTCGGAAAATACCAGGAAGCGATTTTGACGTACAATCAGTATCATGATTTTAATCCGTCCGATGCAGAAGTGTTTGCGTTGATAGGAATGTGTTATTTCAAACTGGGTGATTATGCAAAAGCAGAAGAAATGGGCAGGAAAACCCTGGGACAAATCAGTAGTGCCGTTGCATATAATCTGCTTGGCAGTATCGCTTCCGCAAGCAAGGATTACGGGACTGCGAAGGAGTATTTCTCCAGGGCGGTCGCTCTTGACAGCAGGAACCATACATCTCAAATGAACCTTGTATCAACGCTTTATACAATGGGAAGCTATTCAAGATGCATAGAAGCCGCTAACCGGGCACTTGTATATTTTCCAAGGGATCGGGAGTTTATGTATTATAAAGCCCAGAGCCTGACCGGACTTGGCAGGCATGAGGAGGCTATAAAAGTTTATGAGGATATACTTTCTGACAATCCGTCCAACGACTTTGTAACAATGACATATATAGCGAAAGAATACGAGACGCTGCAGAATTATCAGAAAGCAAAGGAATATGCCGAAAAAGCCAAAGCGATTTATCCCGATTACAGCCTGATTAAATTCCTCCTGGAAAAGCTGGACTATGACCTGTCTGTCTCAGCGGCCGGGAAACTTGCTGATTTTATTAAGAAAAATTACCTGTATTACAACGAAAACATGAATAAGGAATTTGAAGCCATACTTAAAAAAGGCAATATGCTTACCGTGGATGATGTGAAGAACCTGGTGAATACCGTAAAAAAAGCCGATGACAGCCTGACAAAAGTGCTGGCAGGCTATGAATATGACTCAGCTATTAACCCTGACAATTCCCAGTCGGTGAAAAAAAGACAGGAAGAAAATTATGTGTATATCAGGCTGGAAAACCTTTATCCGGGTACCGGCGTCAGGTTCAGGGAAATAGTTCAGGATACGGAAAATCCATCCGAAAAAATACTTATAATAGATTTAAGGAACAATAATTCAGGAATTTCAGACGAAGCTAACATCATACTTGATACCTTGCTCGGGGAATGCACACCGAGCTACAGGATCGAGAGGGACGGTTATGTAAACATTTATTCATCGGACAAGTGGCATACGCCTTTCAGGAAGATTGGAATTCTTGTTAACGAAAATACTGCAAGCAGTGCGGAACTGTTAACCCTTGGCCTGAAAACATTTGCAGAAAATGTTACAATTATTGGAAGAAAAACGGCAGGGAAGGGAGCGGGGCAGGTCATTTATATTGATCGTACCAGGAAATTTGCAGTCCTGCTTACTAACCATTACTGGAATGTACTGCAGAATAACATTGAAGGAAAGGGTATAGATCCGGACATATACGTCGATGATAACGATCCGGATTATTCTAAGGCAATAGAGAAATTTACCGAGGAAAAATAAATCTATATTTTCTTTTTAGCCGGGCTGAAATCGGCAAGAGGATTGCTTTCAACTGCATTCTGAAGCTGCTGATCGTCAAGGTGGGTATAGATTTCCGTTGTTGCAATGCTTTCGTGTCCCAAAAGCTTCTGCAGTGTACGTATGTCTACGTGGCCGTACTTGTACATTAAAGTTGCAGCGGTATGACGCAGTTTATGCGTAGAATAGCGTCTTGGATCCAGGCCTGCGGAAATTATGTACTTCTTTACAATATGCTGGACCGTGGCCTTGCTGATACGCTGCTTTCTTTCGCTTAAAAACAGCGCTTCTTTATCGATAACGCCTTCAACGGGGCGTTCCTTCATGTATTCCATAATTGCTTCAATGCAGGCCGAGTTTAAAGGAATTATCCGTTCCTTGTTGCCTTTGCCGATTACTCTCAAAGTGTTGTTTTTTATGCTGTTGAGGTTAATACCCACCAGTTCGGACAAACGGAGACCGCAGTTAAGGAACAGGGTAAGTATTGCATAATCGCGGGAGCTGTATTTTCCGTCAACAGAGGACAGAAGCTTCTTGCTTTCCTCGATGTTAAGGTACCTGGGCAGACGCTTTATTATTTTCGGTGATTCAAGCTCCTGGGCGGGATTTGATTCCAGTACCTTGGCTTTATTGGTAAGGTATTTGAAAAAAGACTTAAGACTCGCGACTTTCCTGGCCCGAGCATAAACCGAGTTTGAGCGGCTGTTGCTGACAAAGGACATATAGGAATACAGATCGCTTAAAGTAACAGACTTTAATAAGTTCTCATCAACATCGGAAATATCAATGGAATCAAAATCCGTATCTGCAGGCACAAGTTTTTTATGTAGCTTTAAAAAGCGCAAAAAAACCCGCAAATCATAAAGATAAACCTGTACGGTATTTAAAGATTTTCCTTTAATGGTTTGCATGTAGCTCAAAAAATCTTTTACCAAAACCGGTGCATCATCAAAACCGTTTATCATATGTAAAACTCCGAAAAACAGAATATTTTCGTATTAAAGCATTCACATTAATAATATCGGAATCCTGGGTATTAAATCAAGCTTACACGAAAACTTCCCCTTCTAGATTCAACGAAATTTTTATTTCGTTGAATGTTATATTTTTAATTTCAGGGGTTATCCCCCTGAAATTTTACGGTTATTTAAATGTTATACCACATTGACTGTTTAACCGTTTTTTTCGTTTTTAAATGCTTGATGTAGCATCTTCTTCTTCTGTGAGGACGGGCATCGAAAAATCTCCAGAGCGATTGTACCGCATGATTGTATTCAAGCTGCGGTGATGCTATTGCTTTCTTAACACCGTTTTTATGCGCATTCCTTAAGCAACGGCTTATCATTGCGGCCGGAACGCCGGTCATCTTGTATTCAGGCCTTACGGCAACCAGGTATAAATCAAGGGTATCGTTATTCTTAATATCCTTGAGAATATCGATAAATCCAAAAGGAAAAAGCCTTCCGTTGTGTTTTTTTACAGCTCTTGAAAGCGACGGTATTACAACTCCGAATCCTACCAGCCTGTCGTCCTTGTCCACAATAAGGCATATATAATCCGGGTTTACATATGAAAAATACATATCGATATATCCCTGGATCTGTTTTTCGGTCAATGTTACATACCCGTAAAGATCATCATATGCAATATTGATAATATCAAATACTTCACGGGCATATGGCTTAATCTGCTTCTTGTTTTTCAGGTCAAGCATACGAAGCCCGTATTTTTCAAAAGATCTCGATGCAATCCTGTTTATTCTTTCAATCTCGCTGCTTTCGGGTACCAGGATTTCATGTTCAAGCCAGTCAACATCCTTGACGTATCCCAGCCTTTCAAGGTGTTCTTTATAGTACGGATGATGATAGTAAGTTATTATCGTTCCCATTTCTTCAAAACCTTCAACAAGGAGTCCCTGGTGATCCATGTCGCAGAATCCCAAAGGACCATGTACTGACTCCATTCCATTTTCTTTGGCATAATTTTCCACGGTTTTAAACAGCGCTTCGGAAACCTCGGGATCATCTGTAAAATCAACCCATCCAAAACGGGTATACTTGTTCCCCCACTTCCTGACATATGCGTGGTTCTGTATTCCAGCGATTCTTCCTACAAGTTCTCCGTTCTTATATGCAAGCCAGTACTTGGCGTCACAGTATTCAAAAGCAGGGTTTTTCTTCTTGTCCAGGGTATTTAATTCATCCATAAGCAGAGGAGGTACCCAGTACGGATTATCCTTGTACAGCTTAAACGGAAACTTGATAAACTCTTTCAGCTGTTTTCTTGTTTTGACCTCAACAATTTCAACCATTTGTACCCCTCCTGAAAAAAAAGCCAACGAAAGCAGGCTATATAGTATTTCTTCATAAATACCAGTTACACAAATTATATCACATAAGACATTATAATAAAAACAATTTTATTTGCTAAAAAATAAAAATTATAGCAATTTTAAAGCGGGAAAGAAAAAGGATGATGATTTGGCAAAGACGTTTTAAAGGTCAGTTTTCCATGTTTTCATTACGAAATGTTACTGAAACAAGCCTTGCCTGGACAATCAGCCTGTGAGATGCGATATATAAAGGATGGCATGTTATAAGGGTTAGTATACTTTCGGTTTTGCTCTTTTTCAGAAGGGAGACATCATCAGGCTCAACAACCTGAATGTTGAATACCTCATAAGTATAATCGGCGTCCAGGGTGGATATAACTACAATATCACCCTCCTCCAGTTCATTCAGCCTGTTGAAATTACGTCCGTACTTGTGGCTTCTGTGAGCAGATATTGCAGTATTACCAATCTTCCCTATATCGGTTGTGCCGGTTAATTTTCCTGCTCCTATTTTCAGAATTTCTGGCGTAGCTCCGTCCAATACCGGCAGTACCAGGTTGATTTTGTCTATTTTAATAACACCCAGTGTTACAAAGGAACTGCTGTTCTTGTTTTCACTGTTTTCCACGGTTTCAGCCTGGTCTGTTTCTTCCGTTTCGTTCAAATCAGAAAAGGCTTCCTCCAGGCCGAGGTATGAGTTTATCGCATCATTTGATGCTTCTTCAAACGTATCCTCGTTTTTCCCGGAATTGTTCAGGCTGGCAGTTCTCCCCTCTTCCCATTCCCTTAGAAGTTTTTCCTGCATATAGCCGGTATACATGTCCTTTATTACCGGGTAAACCGCTATTAAAATGCCGGCAATTATCAAAAGCATGGATATAATTTTTCTTTTCATTCCCGATAAGCACCTGTATTTCATTATATTAACAGTATAATCCGATTCAATAATTCAGCCGGAGATTATTCTCCGGCTGCTGTATTGTTTACTTGTTCTTTTTACGGTTTAGCGTTATACCGGCATATAATACTCCGGCACCTAAACCGAAGAATATTATCGGAGGCACTTCTCCTGTTTTCGGGAGCCCTTTGGGTAATTCCTCCTCCTGAATAATTATCAGCTCGGTTTCATCACTTCCCGGTTCCTTTTCCTTCTCCGGTTCACTTGCACCTGCGGGTGTTTCTTCATCTTCTATATCAACTATTTCCGGTGCTTCAGTTGGCGTAACCTGTACGTCCGGTTCATCAGGTCCGGGTGTTGGAGAAGGTTCGGGCGTGATGTCTTCTTCAGGCGGTGCCTCAGGCGGAGGTGATGGTGCCTCTGTTGGAGTTGGTGTAACGGACCCCGGTGGAGGCGGTGTTGGTGTAACAGAGCCCGGCGGAGGCGGTGGAGGCGGTGTTGGTGAAGGTCCGGGTGTTGGTGTAGGTTCCGGGGATGGTGTCGGTGTTACAGGTGGAGTATACTGGGTGGTTATAATCCATTTTACCTTCATCGAAGCTCCCTGGTATTCATTCCCTGTAGACTCTCCCGGAAGGTGAATCGTAAATGTCAAATCCACCGGCTCGCCTTTATGAACATAACCAACCTCTACGTTTTTGTTGAACTTGCTGACCGGTCCGTCATGCAGAACTTTTCCGTTCTCATGGATTACCGTCAAGTTCAGCTTATCGTCAAGATTACCACCATAAAGGCCTAAAACCGTTTCAACTATTTCTGCCCGAATCCAGACAGGAAGAGAGGATGTTTCGCTTTCCGGGTCAATGTATATAGTCATTGTAGAGGTTTTCGTATCACCAGGTGCGAGATCGTCGGTCTGCACAGGGATTTCATCCACGCTAACCCTTAGACCGGAATTTGCTCCTATAATTTCTATTGCCAGTACAGGATTAGTACCCACCAAGTAAGAAACCGTCAGAATAACAACAATTAATATTATTGCCTTTTTCCAATCACTTTTCTTTACCAAAGGCTAACATCCTCTCTTAACTATAATATCTACTATTCTACCTTCTGCACGCTTGTTGTATTACTTGTAACAGATGGCATATACTTACCGAACTCTTTTGTATATGATGCATTACCGTTTGTGAATGTCACTGTAATAGTTTCAGTAGCATACTGATCAGTTTCCCACCAATATCGTGCTTCATAAGTTCTGTACTTTAAAATAAACTGTTGTTCGCCGCTGAAAAGGTTATTGTATTGATCCCTGGCATTATTAAAGTTCAGTTTTAAAGTAGTAACTTTATTTTTACTGCCAGTATGTGTAACTGTTTTGTTTACATTATAGGATTTCAAATACGGTGCAGGAGTCGGTGTCGGTTCGGGTGTCGGTTCGGGAGTCGGTTCGGGTGTCGGTTCGGGAGTCGGTTCGGGAGTCGGTTCGGGTGTCGGTTCGGGAGTCGGTTCGGGTGTCGGTTCGGGAGTCGGTTCAGGTGTCGGCTCAACAGGCGCTTTATAGCATTTAACATTTGCAAGCCTGAAGGTTCCTTCTGTGCCGACAATTTCAACTGGCCTTAATGTCCAGCCTTCATACAGGAAATCATAATCATCTGCGGTTACCTCATTCCATACTTCACCCCATACTGCTTCAGGAGCGCCGTTGGAAGCCTGAACTGCTTCAAAGGTAATTTCATATTCAAATTTTTCTCCCTGATATTCGTTACCGGTCAACTCGCCGTCAAAATACAGAACCAGTTCCAAATTTACCTTATCAGGATCGGCTCCTTCTTCTTTTCCATACATACCGCGAATTCCATTTACAGGATCGCCTATGTAATAAGCATATATTGTATTGCTTGAACCGGTTTCATCATCGGGTTGATAGAATACCCAATCTGAACCAAATTGGGGTATAATGAATACGTTATCTTCCGATAACTCAGGATTAGTCCATCTCAGATCAATTTTTGCTCTGAGTTGAATTCTCTTGGTTCCGTTATTTAAAATGTCCCATGCTAATCTGAAGCAGTCACCAGGGTTTACATTTTCAACTTTTTCCAGGTTGGATACTACTCCACCTTCAGCACTGATTTCAACAGTTCCTGCTTTGAATTCGGTAGCCTGTGTTTCGGTTTGGTTTGTGAACCATGCCATGGTTGCACCGCCGATTAATGCAATGCATACAGTAATCGACAGCATCATAAGTAATAATCTCTTTTTCATTAACAACTCACTCCTTCTTAACTATATTAATTTATGATTATTGGCAATCAGACTGCCTTGATTCCAAGGCCCTATGGCTTTGCGTCCCTACTTCACAGTAGGTTTGCCTTTATCAATTTATACTGTTAGAAAAATCTTATTCTGGCTTGTTGACAGGAATATAATCCCATCCTTTTGCTTCGCTGGCACCGTTGGAAGCCTGAATAGCTTCAAAACTTCCTTCCAGGATAAATTTCTTACCCTGGTATTCATTGCCTGTGCCTTCACCATCGAGGATTACCCTGAGTTTCAGGTCTACCGAAGTCGGCTGTTTGTCCGGGAAGGTACCAGGGATGGTGTACTTGTAATAGAACCAACCGTCTTCTGCCACCCATCCGTCCTCATTTTCATGCAATTTAACCGTTACGACTTCGGAACCCAGATTTTCATTCTTAACCCATTTGCCTGTTTCTTCATCGTATTCATACCATGCTCCTGTAAACTTGCCGCGCAGATGGATGGACTTAGTTCCTACGTTTGTAACCCTGAAAATCCTTGTGTTTTTGTCACCGGGATTCCAGTTATACTCGTCAATGTAATATCCTCCGACTTTTATGTATCTTACGTCAAAGCCGTCATCCGTATCTTTGCTGAAATTCTCTTTATTCGTTTTGTCAACCACTTTAACATACTTTACATATGGAATATCCAAGTTCCTGAGTGATATTCTGGTTTCTGTCGTGTTTCCGATTCTGTTGTTATTTTTGGCTTCACCGGCATATTTCCAGTTATACCCTTCTTCAGGACCTGTTGTGCTGACATATACATCTGCTTCTTCCAAAGGGTAGTTTCCGTTAGTTACTTCAGCTACAATTACTAATTCAGGAGCATAGATTTGATGTTCAAACTCAACAATTATATGTCCGCCAAAACCAAGGCTGAAGAATTGATCGTTATCGTTCAGAACAACATCCGGATTGTTTCTCGGCGGACCAATAATTCCGCCTACTGCATTCAAGCCCTGGTTTGCTTCAATTACTCTCGCCGGGAAAAATTCACCGTACTCTTCATAACTGTCACTGTCATTGATATCTATCACTCTGTCTGCTTCAATCCGTACTGTTCCTGCTGTGAAAACCGTTTCCATTGCTTCCGGTGAATGAGTAAACCATGCCATTGTTCCTCCGGCTATTAGGGCTGCGCACAGAGCAATTGTTAATATAATGCCTGTCATCTTCCTCTTCATTTTTTTCACCTCCTTCTTCTGTTTTTATCCGGTTAGTAAATCCATTCTTCCTCGGATGATTCCAAGGTCAATGTAAATCTATAAGTTGCCTCCCTGTATGGCAGGCATTTTTCCATGACATAGTTTTCAATTGCTTCTGAGTCAAGTAATGCGGAAATTGTAAAGAATTCATATACAATTTCTTTGAATTTTATTTCATACCAGATATCAAACCCGATACTTACCGTTTCATTGGGCATTACAGGTTTTATGTAGTAATAATATCCGTCTTTTTCCTCCCAGTTTTCGTCATTATGTATAACCCAATCAACAGAACCTATATCTTCTTCTATTTCAATACCGTTCCAACCACTGTCGATTGCTACCTTTAGGTATGCCTTCCTGGTGCCTGTATTTTTGAATGTCCATTCAAGTTTTTTAATTTCACCCGGCTTCCAGTTTTTTATATCCTCGGGAAATTGCATCATTTCCATTTTTAGAATGCCTGTTGTAAAAGGTATCTGTATATCATCCGACTTGTCATAAAAATATGCTATTGTAAGGCCGCTGACCATTATCGCCGCTGATAAAACTAATAACATTACGGATATTGCTTTTTTCATGAGAAACCTCCTTATACAAACAGGGGCGCTATGACTCAGGCTTAATATTTTCTTCTTGAACTTCCGACCTGTATTTTTTTCTGTACTTCGTAAGTTCGATAATTTGGGTTATCATCAGGATCAATGCCGGTATTACTATTACAAGAAGAGTTCCCTGTTTTGTTCTTACAAACGCCATTACAAAGCCGATGTATGGAATAAAGAATGCTACTTTTCCGATTACATATTCTTGATCAACAGGTACCGGATCGTTAATGTTGTTGGCATCTCCCTTTGTTACAAACTTCTTTGCACCGTCCTCTTCTATAATTTCAGTAACCCTGTGCGTTGTGGCCAAAGAATCTCCGGCTTTCCGGTATGTAATGATATCTCCAACTTTAATTGAATCCGTATCAATTTGCTTAATTATTAACAGGCTTCCTCTTCTGAACGTGGGACTCATACTGTCACTTTGTACTATGTACAGCCGGTGGTTGAAAATCATCGGCGGTTCATCGCTTTTCATGCCTGTAAACATAAAATACAGCATATATATAATGAGTAATCCCAGGAAAACCAGTAATATGTTGCTGAATATATTAAAAATGGTTTTAATCACTGGTTTTTTCTTCTTTTCCTGTGTCATCACATACATCTCCGTTTCTTTCATGCTATATTCCGTTTTAGGCTGTATATCAATTGTTCGTTAATTACTTATGGCAGGAAATATTTTTGGAACTCATTGTAAACATTATTCACTACGCTTTCTTTAAAGCTGCCGTAAATATCCTGCGTTACAGTCAGGTTCACTGTATGTTCAATTTTTTCATAGCTGAAACCGGCTTTCGTTTCTTGTATGGTCAATTTATTAACCATGAAACCGAATGACGCCAGAATGAGAGCAATTATTGCAATAAGTTTTGTATTCAGCTTTCCGTTGACATTACTTTTAAATTTCATGGGTTTCCTCCCCTTGAATCTGAACCTGTAGGCTTTCTGGTTAATAATACTTCCTCTATAAGCCCGTCATTTCCGTCCCAGGAGCGCAGTTCAATATCGTCTGAAGCCGCTTCCCTGATAAGCATAATTAATTCCATTAAACTCCTGAAACAAACTGTTTTTTTCTTTTCAAGCCATTGTATCGTTCCTTGTATGCTGGTATTCTGATGATACTTGATTTTCAGGAGAAACGAGCTGTTCCCGGTTATTTCCGATGAATGATTCTTATTTTGGTTATTAATTGGTTTTAGTTCCACAATAATCTCTCCTGGGTTTTAATTTTACTGAATTATCATCTTAATTCGCTCATTTTGCACTCACATGTCGGTCACAGTTTATAATTGTCAGTTTTTAATCAATGAAACTTAATTTATGAATTACAATTCTAATTTTATTAATGGCAATCACACTTTATTCTTTTTTCAGTCACAATTCAGTCACATTTTTTGTTGGAAATTGCCATGGTTGTCTCCTATGGATGATTAATAATTTAACAATGTCAATCAGAACAGGAATTTGACGATTTCGGGAAAGCAAAAAAACACCCGGAATATGCTATATTCCGGGTGTTGTGGAGCTGGGACAATATTCTGATATTCTATGAGATTATGGGACGTTTAATCGTCGTTCTTGTCTTCATTATTGTCATGGTGCAGGACGGAAAGTCCTCTTACCTCGACAACGGGTTCCACGAACAGAATCCCGTTTCCGGGTACGTCCAGTTGGAGTTCGCGATACAATTCAGAAGCAACTATGGATACCAGTTCTTCAGGCATAAGAATTATAACCAGTTCTTTTTCGGGTACAATTTCAATACCCAGTAATTTTTCTGTAAATTCAGAACCGGTACCTCTGCCATGTATAACCGTTCCGCCCTTTACCCCTGCTTTGCGTGCAATATCCATTACCGTATCCGCCATGCCCCTGTTGACGATTACAGTCATTTTTTTGTACATGCTTTCTCCCTCCGTCATACTTTGCGCCGTATCCTGCCTGATATTGATTATTTCTTCAGCGACCACTGCTGGTGTTACGTAGGCGATTCCGTGGCCGGGTTCATCAAGCTGGAGTTCTTCGGTAAAATAATCGAGCAGTTCCTTTGCTTTTTCTTTTTCAACCATTATACTTACGATTTCTCTTTTTTGGCTTTTTATGCCGAATAAATTCAATGTGGCATTGCTGACAGTGCCTTTGCCGATTATTGCCGTTCCGCCGCGGATATCTTTGTCCCTGGCGATACGGCTGAACTTATGGCACTGGTGTTCATTCAGTATAAGCGTAATTATTTGAAATTCATATTCGACCATTTTATTTGTTACCTCCAAATGATCGCTTTTTTAGAGCGGAAACTTTTGCTGCTTTGCGTTCTTTTGCCTGGTATAGTGCACCAAGCAGTTCTATTGCTATTATAGGCATCATTGCAACAATAGCTATCATTCCGAAACCATCCGCGACCACATCAGCTGTCGGAACCTGAGCTGCAATACCCTGAACGAAGGCAAGCGAAAAAGTGGCTGTCATGGGTCCTGACGCAACACCTCCTGCGTCAAAGGCCATACCTACGAACAAGTCGGGTACAAAGAATGCCAGTATGACCGAAAGGCCAAAGCCGGGAAGCAGATACATCCAAAGCTGTATATCGGGTATAAGGATTCTGAGTGCCGACATAAAGATTGACGCTCCCACTGCTATGGACAGGAATATCAGCACCAGTCTGCGCCTGACCGTACCACCTGTTATTTCTTCTACCTGGCTGGTAAGCACGTGAACGGCAGGTTCGGACAGGACCGTGGTCAGTCCGAGAAGCAAAGCCACGATTAAGACTGGAGCTTTTGATTCCATTGAAGCTAGCTGTATTCCCAGCTGTGCCCCTACTTCCATAAAGCCGCCGTTTACTCCCAGTAAAAATATCACAAGTCCTACAAAAGTCAGTACCAAGCCGCGTACCGTGTCTATTACCTTGTTTTTCTTGTGTTTGAAAAAGAATATCTGGAATACTATGTACGTTACTATTATCGGCAGAAGTGTTACAAAAGAATCCCATGCAATATGAAGAAATTTGGAACTGTATATTTCCCACAGGGTGGCATTTGAAATTTCTGTCTCGGGGAGGATACCGACCAGCTTGCTGTTGTCAATAAAAAGGCTGGTGATTAGGACCCCCAGAATGGCTCCTGTGGAGGAAATGCCTACAAGTCCGAAGCTGTCTGCCTCACTCATTCTGCTGTCTTTTTTCATTGCCGAGAAACCTGCTGCCATTGCCAGCATGAACGGAACGGTAATTGCTCCCGTTGTGGCCCCCGAAGCATCAAAAGCAATTGCAAGGAAATCGGAAGTTGAAAACAGAGAAATTACGAAAATCAGGCCATAAGCTGCGGCAAACACATATTTAAGCCGTACATTGGAAAGTATTCGCAGCATTCCAAGAGTCATCATGGTTCCAATCCCTATTGAAACCACTACTACCAACAGTATATTGTCGAATTGGCCGCTTGTAACACTGTCTACCTGCTTTGCCAATATGTGAAGATCAGGCTCCGCATATGAAATGAAAAAACCGAGAATCAGCATTACCGTGATTACAACTGCAAGGCAGCTGTTTCTGGTAATGGCATTTCCGACGCCATGTCCGATAGGTTCTATACCCTGGCTGATACCGAAAAGAAAAATCGTAAGACCGATAATAACCAGGACAGAACCTACAAGGAATGCATATAGCATGTTTTTTTCCAGCGGACTTATCGTAAAGTGCAGAATAAGGACTATAAGCGTGATAGGTAATACTGATGCAAGTACTTCTTTTAATTTGTCGGTTAATTCACTCAAGTCATCACCCTGCCTGTTATTATATTATGTAAATTATAAAAATATTCTACCAGGAAAATAAAAAAAAATCCGCTTTGTAAAATAAAATTTATAATTTTGTAACAAAGTTTTTATTTATGTCAGGAAGGGATGTATGAATCTTTACCTTAATATCAAATTTATGCTCGTTATGTTTTTTGCAGAACTGATTGATTATTCTGTCCATTATGGCCTGAATCTGGTTGTATTCCATCCTGGGAAGCAGAATGAGAATTACGTTGTTATCCCATGTGGTAACAACATCACCCTTTCTCAGTGAACTAATAACGCAATTTCTGAAATTACTGAAAATTTCGGCATTTTCATCTACAGTAACCGAAACGACAAATACAAGATGCCCTGTCCTTTCATTTCGGCGTTTTTCAAGGATATATATTGAATTGAATAAATTACTGTCGCAGTAAAATGCTCCTTCACTGTCTTCATCTACAGGACGGATTTCAGTATTGTCAGATATACTCAGTCCTGTTCCGCTGTTTCTGAGCATCCTGTATATTTTCTGCAGTTCCGGGGTTGGTTTTATTCCGAACTGCTTGTAGACCATTGAAGTATAAAGCTCATAATGATTCTGTGCTTCTTTTATTCTGCCTTTTTCAATCAGATTTTCCATGAAGCTGATATGCAAATCTTCTTCATATGCTTCAATCTGTATGGCACGTTCGCATATTTTTATACTCTTGTCGTATTCTTTTTTGCTTCTGTATAATTTGACAAGCTCAAGCACAGACTGTACATATAGCCTGCGGTAATAGTTCCTTTTCGGTATTACCCAATCCTCATACAAAAGTTCCGGAAAATAATCGCCCCTGTACAGTTCCAGTGCTTTTTCATAATAATCCATGGCCTCATCAGTATTCTCATATTTAAGTGATTCGGCTTTTTGTATGTACTTTTCAAAATAATCGGTGTCAAGAAACACATCATCGTCAAAGGTAAGCAAATAACATCCGTTATTATACACAATATTGCAGCTGAAATCGCTGAAAAACTCCTCCTGGCATAAAATCTTGCGCAGACGGTATACAATATTCTGCAGCGTATTTCTCGGATTCTCATATTCCTCTTCCGGGTACAGGTTTTCAAGAATGGTTTCCGGTGGTATGCCTTTCCCCTTGTTTGAAAGGAGGTATTTGAAAAGATACCACAGTTTCTTCGATCTTCCGGATATATTGTAAAATCCTTCATCTTCATTATAGATTTCAAACCTGCCCAAAGTATAAAACTTCAGCTTGCAAGCGTTTTTATCATTTATTTTTCCTGCAAGCATCATTTCCCCTCCAATTACAGACCATCCAAAAATTATGTATATATTAAAGATTATAACAGTATCTTGAGTTCAAGTCACCTATTTCCTTAACAGATATATTTCCATAACAGATATTAGTAAAACAAATATTTTTATTTTTAGGTTAATACATTAATGTTACTAAAAAAATAGCAAAAAAATAATCACCCTAACGGGTGATTATTCTTTTATTTTTTTCAGGCTTATTTTATGAGGTGCGGTTAATTTCTTTGAATTATGGCTGCCAGAAACCTTGGCTTTCCATTCTTTCAAGAATTTATCAAACCATGATTCAAAATCAAAGTCAGACCCTTTACCCGGAATGTTGTGCAATTTTGGCCCGGGTTGTTTACTGAAAAAAGGTTTTAAGGCTTTTCGAATTGCATCAAGCTCCTTCTTGTCGGGTATGCGATTCCTGTATTCCTCAGGATTAATCTTGAATCCTTCTTTTTCATATTTTTCAGCCAGTACCTTTGCCAGGTCAAGCAAGTCAAGTATATTGACATATCCGTCGCCGTTAACGTCATATTTTTCAGGAATTTCGGGATTGGGCTTAGAAGGCGGGGCTGGTTTTGGGTCGGTTTTTCTCAATATTTCAAGATCTATTCCTGCTATATTGGTGTTTCCAACCCTGATTGGTGTTGCATTTTTTTTGTCCTTTTCAGTTTTTGCCTTATTATAAAATCCTTTATTTTCATATTCAGTATTTTTGGTTACGATTTCGTAGGATATGATATAATCCGTTGATACCACCGGTACGGTCAGAGCATAGAAAGCCGAAGAAGAATCCTTGGATATTGTTACGGCCTTGCTGAAACTGAAATCATCTGATGCAGATGAATCGGAACCGCTGTTAAATGCCGTAATTTTGATTTCAAGACCGTTGGTTTTTGCTTTATCTTTGCCCGGAAGACTGATCTTTCCGGTTATGTTTGTGAACGGCAATGTGGTTAAATCAATGTCTTCTACAGTATTGGCCACGTCTATGCGGGTAGCCCTGGCGGCGTCCCTTGAGGTTCCGTTTTTGTAATAATACCCTGTTTCCTTGTACCCCTGGCTTTCAAAAGTATAATAGACCTTGTAGCCGTTATTCGGATCATTAAGAGGAACAACAAGTTTATAGGGTACACTGCTGTTTCCGGCTTTTAAAACCACTTCCTTTGTCACGATTATGTCGTCATCGGATGAATTTGCATTTGAACCTTCCTGTATAGCAGTAACTGTGAATTTCAGGTCATTCATGGGTTTTACCTGCCGGTTGCCGAAAATGATATCTCCCGAAATGGTTTTCCCGGGCAGCAGTTCAATGTTAACCCCGGTAACGTTGCCTGTATTAAGTTCAATAGGCGTTCTTTTTGCCTTAACCGCGGTGGTTTTCTCCTTGTTGTACCATCCAAATGGCGCATAGCCGTTTTCGGCAGTGTAATACACGTAATACTGAGCTTTTGCATTCTGGCTTCTGGGAACTTTTAAGCTGTATGCAGCCGATTTCTTTCCGGCTGCGATTGTAACTTCGGAAGAAACCAATTTGTCATCATGTTTTTTGCCGGGAGTTTTATTGTCTGTTACGACTGTAAGCTTTACTTTAACTCCTCCTGACGGGGCAACGTCGTTCCCCGGCAACGAAACTATGCCACTGATTGTTGAATAAGTTTCTGCAGAAATGCTTTGAACAGAAAATAACGGCAACAGTAATAAGACAGCCAGCACTAACGACAGGATCTTTCTGATTTTCATAATACCCTCCGCTTTCATGATTTTTTCCTTGACTATATAAATATGACATTAATAGTTTTACAATAGTTCCCAAAAAAATAAGGGTGATAATAAAATGTAAAATTAAAGTAACGGAATTGTAACAGGCGACTTTTGTTCCTCAGAAACTTTTCGGGATCAGGCATTCCAATCTATGACTGACCGGTTCACCAGTATCGGACATCACTTCTTCCTGAAGTTAAGGAAATTGTCCGCAGGAAATGCTTTCAGGAAATTCCGATATACCATGCCGCCACTATATCTCCGAATAGAATTGACAGTAGTGTTCCGACTGCGATAAATGGACCGAATGGGACCTGGCTTTTTCTGTGTTTCAGTCCTGTTGCCATTAGGATGAATCCGGCAATACCGCCGGCAAATACAGAAAAAACAAGTGAAATAAGGGCAAGCCGAAATCCAAGGATTAAACCAACGGGCATAAAAATTTTCACGTCGCCCATTCCAAAGCCATCCGTCCGGTAAACGGCTGTTCCGATAAGCGAAATTAAAAGGAGGAATCCCGAAGGTACCATCATTCCTATCAGAGGTGAATACCATGGTGCATTGCCAAGAAGCCTGTCATTGAACGTAAAACGAAGGATAAACAGGACAATACCGCCCACTATACCTGCAAGTACCAGTTCATTGGGGATTATCATATATTCCAGGTCTATAAAAAACATAATCAGCAGTATTGACATAAGATATACAGTAATGAAAAACTCGGCGGAAAAACCGAATTTTAAATACAGGACTGTGAAAACCAATCCTGTGATTATCTCGACTGCAGGGCAGCGGGGTGAAATTGAAGAACCACAGTAACGGCATTTTCCTTTCAGCAGGATGTAGCCCAAAACGGGAATTAGATCCTTTGCCCTGAAGGCTATTCCGCATGAAACGCAGGTCGGCATGAAAGCTAATATTTTTTTTCCTTCGGGTAGTCTGTATATGACAATATTGAAAAATAAACCGAAAAAAAGCCCTGCCGTAAAAATTAAAACCGATGCAAAGACTTCCATGGACAATAACCCCGCAAAACGGTTTGCTGCTCAGGTGTATGCCGGCTGCAGAAGAAAGTGCACTGTATGAAGCCTGATACGGTCTGTACTTACTTGCTTATTTTGTACAATTCATCAGATTCAGGAGGAGCTATTGCAGTAATTCCTGATTCAGAGGACAGCAGAACATCCTTTTCCTGGGTCATTTTTCCTATAATAACTGCATTAATTCCGTTATTGACCAGTTCCCGGACCAAATCCTCCCCGTTTTTGCACGCAATCAGCATGCATCCGCTGGAAATAAGCCTGTAGGGATCTATCATGAAATAATCACATATAAGCCTTGTTTCATCGAGTACCGGGATCTTTTCCTTGTAAACCAGGGCTCCGCAGCCAGAGGCTCGCGACATCTCCCAGACTGCTCCCAGAATTCCGCCTTCAGTTACGTCATGCATTGCATGGGCACCGAATCTTGCTGCTATAATGCCTTCTTTTATGACGCTGATGCAGTCTATCAGGCTTTTTGCCTTTTCAACGGTCTCCCTTCCGAACCTGGCAGTCAGCTCGTCCTCATGCTCGATTGCGAGGATTGAAGTCCCCTCCATTCCGGCGTATTTTGTCAGTACCAGGTCATCGCCGGGTTTGGCGCCTGCTGTTGTTATTACATTTCTGCCTATTGATTTTCCTATTGCGGTAATACTTAATACAAAACGGGTTACCGCATCGGTAACTTCGGTATGGCCGCCTATTATATCCACGTTAAGTTTTGCGGCTTCTTCCGCAAGTTCATCTATGACATTTTCAACCTCCTGCATTAAAGCATCAGGAGGAATGAGAAGTGTTACCGTTAAGCCCACAGGTTCGGCACCGCTTGATGCCAGATCATTCAATGCGACATTTACGCCTATCTTCCCAATCCGGTTTTCGGTTCCTGTAATCGGATCGGTTGATATTATACAGATTTCCCGGCCAAAATCCACTGCTCCGCAGTCTTCTCCGACAGAAGGCCTTAAAATTACTTCATCCCTCTTGTTCTGCAGTTTGCTGAGTATCATCGAACTAAGGATATCATTGGGAAGTTTTCCTATTTTCATTCATTTCACCCTGCCATGCAAGCCAACGCTAATTTGATTCATTTCTGATTTCATCCCTGAACTGCTGGATTTGCTCCCTTGCTTTTTCCAGTATATGGGGTTTGATTTTTTCCTTTTCCTCCGGACTGGAAGAAAAGGATATAAGCCTGCTGAACCAATGTTTTGCTTCATTTATTAAATTGAGACGTTTTGCAATCACGCCAATGATATACATTATCGTAAACTCATCGAGAGAGTCGTCCTTTAAAGCTTCACGCGTATATGCCTTTTTGTAATTGTCATAGGAATATTTCAAAAACTTCTCTTCTTCGGCCCGGTTACCCATATACCGGTATATCCATGCAATCCTGAGGCATATTTTTGCGAACTCCGAGTAAGGTGCTTCCCTGACCTGTAAATTATACAGGACCAGCTTGTAAGCTTCAAGGGCTTTTTCATAATCCCTTTCACCTGTAAAGTCACGGCTTGTCCATCTTTTTGTAATATTCTGAAGCACAGAATTCCGGGCGTTCGACGTCACCTTGTCAAAAACTGTGCTGTGAGCGGCATAGCCGCAGTTGCTGCAGACCCAGGCTTCATAAAGAACAGGATTTACAGATTCATAGTAGGGACAGAAATCATCGTCCTGTTTAATCAGCCTTACAAATCTTGAGCGTACTTTTGACACCTGTATGCTTTTTTCACAAACGGGACAGATGATTTGTGAATTGTATAATGATGTTAATTCTGCCATTTCAGTATCACCTTCAGTTAATCTTGGTTCCTTTTATAACTTTTTTCTTCTGCGGTTGATATATGTCAACAGAGATTATCTCTGTTTTAATAACATTTCCTGACATATCCAGTATGTCCCTGTAAACTTCAACTTTATATCCGGGTTTTGCCTCACGGACAACTTTCTCTACCCCGGCCTTGAGAGAACTGTCGGGTATGTACTCTATTTCTTTCGGCTTAATTATTTCAATAATTTTCGTTCTTATTCTTGCCGTAGTTTTTACTTCCTGCTCACATCCCCAAATGGTAACTTTAACCTTGTTCCCAACGGTTTTTGCTTCAATCAGTACTGCATATCCCGTGTTGTTTCTGAACCTTAAATCTATGTATCCCTGTGAAATGGTTGCATCCCGTCCCGGTTCAATATATGAAGGCACGAGCGTGTGATTTCTTCTTTCCAGTACTTCCAGCCCCGACAGGAGAACCGAATTGTACATGGTTGATGCCACCTGGCATATTCCGCCGCCGAGACCTTCGACAAGCTCGTTGTTTACTATCACTTTTGCTGGCCTGTAACCGTTCTGCTCTGTTCTTTCTCCAAGGCTTTTGTCCATTGAAAACTCCTGTCCGTCGAGCAACAGCGTCTGATCTATTTTGCCGCAGGCCATCCTGATATTGTGCACCCGTGCTTCATTGTCAGGATTAAAAGCCGTTTCAAATTCGCCCAGCTTATATGTGATATTTTCAACCATTTGTACCGTTATATCCGGAACTATGTCTTCATAACAAAGATCGGCATCATCCCAGATTCGGTTAACAAGCATATATTCTATTTTTTCCATGCTTCTGCCGACGTCAACTGAAAAGCCGACTGTATGAGGCTTTATTTCCGCCTTCCCGTTGTGAATGCTGATTTGTGCATTTTCGGGCTCCTTACGGGTTTCATTTTGGATTATGTTCAGCATGTTAAGCAGTTTTTCCTTGTTGAAACTCATTCGTGATATTATTGATTTGCCGTTTCTGCGCACAGTCCATATTTCTTTCAGCCTTTCAACGGTATTTCCTGTTCTTCCGACGTTATATGCCGCTTCCACGGCTTTTTCGTAGTCGGGAACATAATCTATGTCGCCAAAATGGATTTTGTACCGCTTATCCCGGGCATTAAGCGTCAAATAATCGCTGAGATAGGTTTTGTCCATGTTCGCAGTGAGAAGAACTACTGCCTCTTCACAGCTAAGCCCGCCAACGTCAATCCCGTCTATATATATATTCGGGTAAATGGTGGTCAGCTGCAGAATATGTAAGACATAAAAAAAACCCGCAGAGAAAAATAAAAATAAAGGCAATAAGAAAAGCAAAGCCCGTTTCCTTGCCATATACATCACCAGTATATAGTATTCGGGCTTTGCTGATTTATTCTATGTCAATTACTTCGGTTCCTTCGAGGGCTCTCTGAATAAGTTCTTCGGCGTTCAGTACCGACTCGTATTCAATGGTTTTTTCCAGCTTTGGTTTTGTTACAGGATGTTTTGCGACAAAAACGGTGCAGCAGTCTTCATATGGGAGTATGGATGTTTCATAGGTTCCTATCCTTCTTGCGATTTCAACCACTTCACTCTTGTCCATACCTATACATGGCCGGTATACTGGGAGCGAAACCGCACTGTTTGTAACAAGAAGGCTTTCAAGGGTCTGGCTTGCCACCTGGCCGATTGCCTCACCGGTTACCAGGCCGAGGGAACCGTTTTTAAGGGCAATTTTTTCTGCTATTCTCATCATGAACCTTCTCATTATTATCGTAAGATATTCCTGAGGACAATTCTGGTTTATTGCAAGCTGGATTTCGGTAAATGGCACTATATGCAGCCTCATTCCCAGATTGTATTCTGCAAGTGTTTTGCATAGGCGGATTACTTTTTCCTTTGCCTTTTCACTGGTATACGGATAACTGAAGAAATGAACCCCCTCGATTTTTACCCCTCTTTTTGCAACCATCCAGCCTGCAACAGGACTGTCAATTCCTCCTGATATCAGAAGCGTGGCTTTGCCGTTTGACCCGACGGGCAATCCCTTTACTCCCGGTATAATTTCGGAATATATATAGGTAAAATCACGTATCTCAATATGGACAACAAAGTCAGGATTGTTTACGTCAACCTTTAATCCCGGGACGGAGCGAAGTATTACGGCGCCCGCTTCCCTTGATACTTCCATTGATGGCACAGGGAAATTCTTGTTTGCTCTCTTTGTTTCCACCTTGAAGGTCCTTAAGCCCGATTCGGTGCGCAGCTTTTTGGCCAGTTCCCTTGCTTTTCCGTATATGGCTTCGGTACTTGATTCCGTCTTGTAAACAGGGCTTACCGACGCAATGCCGAATACCTTTGTAAGGCGTCGTATTGCCTCATCAACGGGATAGTTTTCATCTTCGGGCTCTACGTAGATCCTGCTTTGCGACACTGTAACCGATACAGGTCCAAGCCCGTGCAGAACATGTTTCATGTTTTTGACCAGTTTGGATTCAAATGAGGGTTTGTTCAGCCCTTTCAGAAAAATTTCCTCATAACGCACAAGTATAATTGTTTTCATGGCCGTCTCCGTATCAGTAGTTTATTTTTTTAATTTTCAGTACTTAATAACAGGTATTATCTCCTTAACCGCCTGTATAAAAGCCCGGGCTTCGTCAACGGTGTTCATTGCCGAAAAACTGAGTCTTATAGCTCCTTCAATATTTTCTTTCGGCAGGTTCATTGCAGTAAGTACATGGCTCTGAATGTTTTTTCGCGAAGAGCATGCTGAACCCACCGAAACGAATATGTTTCTTGTTTCAAGATGGTGCATCAGAACCTGGGCTTTTACTCTCGGGAATGCAATATTCAGTATTCCTTCGTATGCATCTTCGGGGGAATTCACATAAAAATTCTCTCCGAATTCTTCACGAAGCCCGTTAAGAATCGTGCTTTTTACTTCACGTATTCTTTTTCTGTTTTCTTCCATTCTTTCGTGGATGATTTCAGCGGCTTTTGCGAAACCGTATATTGCCGGCAGGTTTTCGGTACCCGAGCGGTACTTGTTTTCCTGCCCGCCTCCATGCATAACGGGTATAATCCGGGTATTCTTTTTGATATATAATGCCCCACAGCCTTTCGGCCCGTGAATTTTGTGCGAGCTCAGCGACATAAGGTCAGCATCCAGCCTGGAAAGATTGACAGGGATTTTTCCGTAAGCCTGAACCGCGTCTACGTGAATCAGAGTTTTGGGATTTTTCAGCCTTACTTCCCTTATTAATTCTTCCGCGTTCTGAATCGTTCCGGTCTCATTGTTTACCAGTATGAAACTGAACAGTATGGTTTTGTCATCAACCGCGTTTCTCAGGTCGTCAGTCTTTACATGGCCGGATGAATCCACGTTCAGAAATACGGGAGAAAACCCTTCAGTTTCAAGATATTTAAAACATTCCAGTACTGAAGGGTGCTCGATTCTTGTCGTAATAATTTTATTGCCTCTTCTTTTGTTGGCACGACAGACTCCTTTTATAGCCCAGTTATTGGATTCTGTCCCGCCGGATGTGAAATAAATACAGCTGTCATCCACGTTCAGGGTTTTTGCAATTGTTTCCCTGGATTTTTGCAGCAGTTTATCAGCTTCATTTCCCAGTTTATGAAGGGATGAAGGGTTTCCGTAACAGTTTATATAAACCTCGTGCATGGCTGCCAGGACTTCAGGATATACCGCAGTTGTAGCGCTGTTGTCAAAATATATTATATCCTGCAATGCGGTCAGTACTCCTTTCCATATGCCACTTTTTTCAGTTCCACATCTATAGTGCCGTTGTCTATTTTGACAATGGCATAGGCTTCTCTGTCACCATCCCTCGGATCGGAAATGCTTCCCGGGTTCAGGATAATATGCCCGGGTCCGTAGGTAACCTGCTGCATATGGGTATGCCCGAACAAAAGCAACTGGATATTATCATTATGAGCTTTATCCTGGAGTTTTTCAATCCCCCACTTCACAGAATACCTGTGTCCATGGGTCATAAAAATACGCTGCCCTTCCACTTCTATCAATTTTTCGGAAGGAACATTCCCGATCATAAAATCGCAGTTTCCGTGCACATACTCGAAACGAATATTCGGGTACATCTGCTGCAGTTTGTCTGCATCCTTGCAGTAATCTCCAAGATGGATAACTATATCCACGTCAGGATTCATCCTGAGTACTTTGTCAGCAAGCGTTATGTCACCGTGCGAGTCGCTCATGATCAGCAGTTTTGTCATAATATTCTTTCATCTCCTGTAATGTTCTTTAATGCATTTATTAATAATGATAATACAGGTCTAAACCTTAAACCTGGTTTTTGAAATAGATATCTGACAGTTTCTGTTTAAGTTTTTCAAGGGCCTTAGCCCTGTGGCTTATTTTGTTTTTAATTTCTTCAGGCAGTTCTGCAAAAGTTTTACCGTACTCAGGCACAAAAAAAATCGGATCGTAACCAAACCCGGCATTACCACGGGGCTCTTCTGATATAATTCCTTCCACCGAATCTTCAACTGTAAAACTGAAATCTTCCGAGACAACGGCAATTGCGCATACAAACCTGGCCGTTCTGTATTTTTTATCGATACCTTTTAGCAGGTTAATAATTTTATTGTTTTTTTCTTCCTGGCTTGTACCCTCGCCTGCAAAGCGGGAAGTGAAAATTCCCGGGGCTCCGTTAAGAAAATCTATTTCAAGACCACTGTCGTCTGCCAGAATAATTCCTTCAGTAACGCTACTGAGTGTTTTTGCTTTTATCATGGCATTTTCGCTGAATGTTGCCCCTTTTTCGTCAAACTCGGGGATAAAGCCCAGTTCTTTCATTGAAACAACCTGCAGCGGAAGATCTTTTAAAATCTCTTTTATTTCCCTGATTTTTCCTTTATTACCCGAAGCAATAACCAGTCTGTCCATACCTGAAAACCAATTACCCCTTCAGCATAACATTCTTTTGTATTTCAATTAGTTCTGCAATTCCTTTTTCCGCCATATCGAGGAGCTGGTTAAGGTCTTCCCGCGAAAAAGGCGATAATTCACCTGTTGCCTGAAGCTCGGTTAACTGGCCGGTATCAGTCATTACTACGTTCATGTCCACTGTAGCATTGGCATCTTCTTCATAGCACAGGTCCAGCAGCTTGTTGTCATTTACAATCCCGACACTTACGGCTGCAACAAAATTTTTAACCGGCATTTCGGTAATAATGTTTTTGTCCATAAGGTACCTGCATGCGTCCATCAGAGCAATAAAACCCCCGGTAATTGAAGCAGTCCTGGTACCTCCGTCAGCCTGGATTACATCGCAGTCTATAATTATCGTTCGTTCACCAAGCAGCTTGAAATCCACAACCGAACGCAGCGAACGCCCAATTAGGCGCTGTATTTCATATGACCTGCCGTTTAATTTAAGCTTGTTAATATCCCTGACATTTCTTACCTGGGTTGCGCGGGGAAGCATACTGTATTCGGCGGTTACCCAGCCTTCTCCGGTGCCTTTCCTGAAAGGAGGAACCTTGTCGTCGACGGATGCGGTGCAGATCACCTTGGTATTACCGAATTCAACCAGAACCGAGCCTTCGGCATGATAAATATAGTTTCTTGTAATATTAATTCTTCTGAGTTCATTGTATTTTCTACCGTCAATACGCTGCATAACCGTTATTCCTCTCATTCTGCAAAAATAAAAAATCATTCAAAACCGGAACAGTTTTGTGATAAATGCGCTAAAATTGCTTACATAAATATTATCACAATGTGAAATATAAAAAAATCAAAAGAATTAATGAATTCTTTTGATTTTTTTATTTACTTTTTATATATGTTTATTTTCTATAATATTTAATAAATTTATTTAGACAATATTTTCAGTATGCTCTCACACAGGGATTCTGCCGCTTTCTGCCTGTACTCCTCGGTGTTCAGTTTTGCAAGTTCCTCATCATTGGTAAGGCAACCTATTTCCACCAGTACGGCAGGCATTTTGGTCTTTTTCAGCACAACAAAGTTTGCGCTCTTGATACCCAGGTCATTGCTGCCAAGATTTTTAATCAGGTCATTGTGTATTATTGTTGCATATTCTTTACCCTTATAGCTTGTGGGATAATAGAAAGTCATTGTACCATGCATTGCTTTCATAAGAGCATTGTGGTGTATGCTTATGAAAACATCTGCACCCCATTCGTTGGCCATTTCGGCACGTTCATCAAGTCCTACGAAAACATCGGTCGTCCTTGTGAGCCTAACATTGACTCCCCTTTCTTTCAGCAGTTTTTCAAGCCTTAATGCTATATCAAGATTATACCATTTTTCATCCTTTCCGTATGTTGCACCTGGGTCCGAGCCGCCATGGCCGGGGTCAAGAACAACCAGCTTCCCGCCTGCAACAGGATTTATTATGCTGCCTGAATCGTTTTTCGTATCACCGGAATCCGAACCGGGACCGTAATCTGGAGCACTGCCTGAACCTGTTCCGGTAACGGGCTCAATTATTACTTCATTGCTGTTACCGGTGTACCGAAGGCTATACTTTATATCATTCCTAGTCCTGGTTATGGACAGAAAAGCGCTGTCACCCGAAGTAAGGGTCTGGATGGCTTTCATCAGACTGTCCCCGACTTCGAGTTTGCCGCTGCCCAGGTCAATGATACCGTTCGGGAAAACGAAAGTATATGTATTCAAATATTTATCGTCATCTATGATGATATCTTCGCTGTTCTGCTGGAATTTCTCCCTTATTCCCTCTCCCGTAAGTTTTAATGTAAAACTGCCAACGTCTCCGGCAAGTACCAGGTTTTTTATTCCGGAATATGACAGTTTCAGGATTAACCTGTTGCCGTTCCTGGTTTCGTCGTAATCAGTATTGTCAGGAACCTCAAGTACAATTCTGGCAGTCGTATTGTCAAACTGCCCGGTGCGGATCTTTGTATACATGCTTCCGGCAGGTGCTTTTTTCTCGCCGGATTCAATGTAATTGCCGTATAGATCCACAACTATTCTTGAAGGATTTGTAAGCCTGAAAACTTTGTAATTGCCTAAGTTTACCGCATCAATAACAATGGTGTTTGCAGATGCAGTGTATGTTACGGTCCCCGAGCGTTCCTCACCGCCGCGGTTGATTAATCCGCCGCCGGAAGGTACTGGAGTTGGAGTAGGTGTCGGATTTGAAGGCTTTGGCGTCGGGGTTGGCGTTACGGTTCTGGGTACAGGAGTCGGGGACGGAGTGACGGTAGGTGCTGCACCTGCACTGATAACTATTTTTGTTCCCGTGTTTCCGTCTGATGAAAGTGCCCAGTTAAAATCGTCCTTGCCTGAAATCCGTATGTTTGTTTCATTGTGAAGTTTGCTTACCGATGAAATAATGCCGTATAAAATTGAATTTCCAGGCAGGACTTCGTTTTTGAAACTGTTGTTTAATGGCATTTTAATATGCAATATTTTCTCCACGTCACGATACTCAATGCTGTATTTTTCCGGATTGTTCCTGGTTTCTTTCTCCAGGTTCACACCGTCTATATGGATTATAACCCTTTCGCCGTCTACAGTATATCGTATTGGACCGGTACCAGTTTCATCTGCGCCTGATGCCGGTGCCGGTGTCGGTGCGGCAGGCTTTGGCGTTGGGGAAGGCGTTGGTGTCAGCACCGGTTTCGGCGTCGGTGTAGGAGCAGGTGTTGGCGTGGTTTTAGGTTCAGGAGACACGGAAGGCGACGGAGTCGGAGTTGGTGTGGGTGTCGGTGTCGGTGTGGGTTTGGGCGTAGGTGTAGGTGTTGCATCTGCACTTCCCGGCGCACTTTCCGCTGTTGCCTGTATACTTATTTTTATACCATTGGAAACGGTTTCGACGGAGTATTTCGGATTTTTACTCACTTCCGTGACGACACTGACTACCTTAAAGTCGGTATCGGCCTGGGCGTAACGGATTTGTTTGACCGATCCTGCATAAACGTTCAGGTAACCGGGGTTATCCACCCTGGCATCCGAAAATTGGACGCATAACCTGTAATATGGATTGTCCTCTGTAGGATTCAGCACATAATGTTTATTTATCTTGGTTGCTCCCGTTTCAATGAATACAATTTCTTTGCCGTTCTCGGTATAATACGTGATTTTGCTGACCGTTCCGTTCAGTTTTGCTTCCTTGACAACCGCAGAGTTTTCATTGCTGTTGCTCCACTGAACGGCGAGACTTTTTCCGTCATCCTTTACCGATACGGTATACCCGAAATATCCTGCAGTGAGTGAAAGCGGAACCATTGTATTTCCGTTGACAGTTGCCACGGGCAGACTGGTATCCACTTTTGACCCGTTTTTATATATAGCCTGGTCTTCCAGGCTGAAATCCATCCTTTTTGATCCCTTTTGCACGTACGCAGTCCTTGTATTGTTGTCGTATCCCACGGTCATTCCCAGGTAATCCTGGAAAACTTCCCTTAACGGTACATATGCAACACCTGAAATAACAATGCACGGTGTCTGCGTGGGAATCCATAAGCCGTTAAGCTCGAGATTATACAGCGTTCCTTTATATGTTGATTTCTGACCTGCTATATCTACAATTATCTCCTGGGAAAAAGATGTGTTTGTTAACCATAAGCTAATAATCAAAACCAAAGCCAAGAATACGCTAAGCTTTTTCATTCGTAATCCCCCAAAACAGTATCTCTTTATCTAATTTTTCGTCATTTTTCTGCATCATGCTGATAATTGTTCGGATAATTTAACATAAAGGTAATATTTCTATAATTTTATTGGTTGTAGATTATTGATTTGACAAAAAAATAACAGTATACTGTAAAAAACATGTTAAACTTTAACCCGGTTTACTAATTTTTGCAAGAGGTTGTCATATATGATTTTGTCAATTGCGATATTTATATTGATGCAGACGGATTATATTTTGACAATTGTCGGAAACAGGCTGAAAAACAAAAAATACTCGGAATATTTTGTTTTTGATTCTTATGAACTGAACCCGTTACATAAGAAAAACATGGAAAAAAACAAAGTCTTTAATTTCTGGTACATATTTGCATCCGTTTTTCTTTCACTGGCCGTATACACAGTTACAGTTTACGGCAGGGAAAACCTGGCGGAATTCATGGCAGGGGGTCTTCTGATACATTATACGATTTTGATCTCAAGACATTTGAGCAACATTATAACTTTCTCGGTTTTTGAACGGAAAAATTCACTTGTGGAAGGAAGGATACGCTTATCCGGTAAATATTTACTGCTAATCTCAAGGCTTAATTACATGTCTTTTGCCGTTGTGCTTGCGGTGATAAGCATTTTTTCCTTTTCCTATTTTGTCCTGGGTGGGCTTGTTATGAGCATTCTTATGTTTTTTGCCCACTTTCTGTGGGAACTGGCAGGCAGTAAATCCGGGTAATGCCGAACAGCCCGATTCTGTCCGGAAAAGCTGCGATGATTCATTCCCAGCAGGTATATACCGGCTTCTTTTTGTGAACCGATTCCTGGTATGAGAAAATACAGCCACAGTATTTCTGGAGATAATATCCCCGCTTGTACGCTTCGTTCTTTCCTTCCCTGTATAAAGGCCTGAAATCACGATAAATAAATTCAACACCGTATCTGTCTGCGGCAGTTTCAGCAATCTTTCGGATTTTTTCATGGTCCTGCCACGGACTTATCAGAAGAGTGGTTGTAAAGGAATCAAAGCCGCTTTCCCTGGCGGTTTTGGCTATATGGTTAACCCGCAGCGCATAACAGAACTCACATCGCCGAAGCTTTTCTCCTGCAAGGTTTTTTTTCCAGTAATCGACCATAACCGAATCGTCATATAGAACCCTGATATTCTCATCTGCAGCCAGGGCTTTTACTGAGTTCTTTCTGGCTTCATTCTCGGCTGAAGGATGTATGTTAGGGTTGTAATAGTAACCGGTAATATCAAATCCTCCGTCGCTTTTAAGTTTATGGATAACTCCCGTTGCGCACGGGGCGCAGCATATATGAAGCAGAAGATTTTTGACCATATAGTACATTCTCCCCTTTTAATCTATCGTATCAGGTCTGTTTGCCAGGTATATATTTGCAGCCGGGATAGCCACTTCAATCCCAAGTTCGTCCATAATATGCATAAGTTTGAGGTTTACATCTTCCTTTATTGCAAGAAAATCCTGATATGCAGCCGATTTTGCGTAAAATATCACGAGCAGTTCAAATCCGTTCTGCCCGTATGCGTCCAAATATACATAAACCGGAGTATCGTGGACTTCGGGATGGTTTTCGAGCATTTTCCTGGTACGTCTGAGTAAAGTTTCCAATATTTCTGCGTTTGTGCCGTATTTTACGGGAAGGCAGAATTTTACCCTTCTTCTGTCCCTTCTCGAACAGTTTGTAACGTTTGCTTTGGCTATTGTTGAATTTGGTACCGTAACAATTGTCAGATCGGGAGTACGGATTCGTGTGCTTCTGAAACCTATGTCTTCAACGGTTCCTTCCAGACCGTCAAACTGGATATAATCACCTACGTTAAAAGGTTTGTCCAGCATTATTGCAAGCCCGCCGAAAAGATTGGCAAGGGTTTCCTGTGCAGCCAGCGCAAGGGCAAGACCGCCGAGACCAAGTCCCGTCAGCAGTGCGCCGAGATCGTACTTCCACTCTTTCGCAATGACGCTTATCATTACTACAGCAACAATAACTTTGATTCCTTTGTTGACGAAAGGTACAAGAAGATCATCCAGCTCTGTATGAGTCTTTTTAGTAAACCTTTCAAAAATACGGGTTATTATGCCTGAAGCCCGGTAAACAGCCCAGAATACTGCGAATATTATCAGTGAACGTATAATATGCCCGGTAAAAGAATCGTCTGTAACCTTAAACCCAAGAATTCTTACAGACAAATACATACCGACTGTAAGAAACAATAATTTTAATGGAGGATCAAATGCAGTTATCAGTTCATCATCTGTAATTTCTTTTGTTCTCGATGTTATTTTTTTCAGAAGAGCCGTTATTGAAACTGCAGGTATTTTTCTTACGGTAAAGACAATAGCAATAATTAACCCGGCAGCTACAATACGCCATATTTCTATGCTTAAAAAGGTATATGACAGTATTTCGGAAAGTCTCCCGGCAAAGGAATTCAGCAAATCCATATTAAGCCCCCTTTTATGTATTTCAGTTATCATATGACCTTATCCTTTCAGCCAGTTCCAGGTGCTCCCTGCAGCCCAGTACTTTTTCCGGGTCTTCCCTGCTTATGTCGTTAAAAAGACCTCTGTTATACTTAACTCTGAGTATTCTTTCCACCGATTCGTTGAGTCTTTCGGATGAAATATATCCGTCATCGTAAGCCTTTTTTATGCCGGCTATCGCAGCATCAAGATTTTCCGGCATAAGAAGAATGTCTGCACCGGCAAGAAATGCCTTAACTGCTGCTTCTTCTGATGAAAAATGCCCGGTAATTGCTTTCATGTTCAGGGCATCAGTTATAATGAGACCGTTAAATCCCAGCTCATTCCTGAGAATATCCGTTAATATTTCGGGTTTAAGCGTTGCAGGCAAATTCTCGCCGGGTATTTCAGGAGTAAGAATATGGGCCGTCATTACACCGTCTGCCCCCTCACGGATTCCCGCAATGAAAGGCAGAAGTTCGGTGCTTAAAAGCCTTTCCTTCGTATGGCTCACCGAAGCTGTTCCGTAATGAGTATCGGTACTGGTATCGCCGTGCCCTGGAAAATGTTTCAGAACAGCAGACACCCGATGGCTTTGGATACCGTTTACAGCCGCAGCCACCATTATGCTTACTATCTTTGCCTCGCTTCCATATGACCTTGCACCTATAACAGGATTTTCGGGATTAGTGTTTATATCCGCGACAGGTGCAAAATTCATATTAAAGCCAAGGGATGCGATTTCCCTGGCAATGGCTGAAGCAACCTGTCTTGCAATATCAGGGTTCCCGGTTTTTCCTATTACAATATTGTCCGGAAAAACAGTGGCATGCATATCGGGACTTCTGGTTATGCGGCTTACCGTTTCTCCTTCCTCATCCACTGCGACAAAAAGCGGTATTTCTGACGCATCCTGAAGACCTTCAATTAAGCTGACTGTCTGGGGTATTGTTATTATATTCTCCGCAAACAGAATAACTCCGCCTATTCTGTATTTTTTTACTGCTGATTTTATTTCGTCGCTTGCTGCAAGTACTGCTTCTTCGGGTTTAAACGTACGCAAAGAAACTATGAAAAGCTGGCTGATCTTTTCCTCAACCGTCATTTTTTCCAAGATTGCTTTAATGGGATCAGGAGTCGGAACTGCAGTAACGGTAATTCCGGATTTATTTTCTTCATCGTTGTCGGTCGGTTTTTGTTCAGAGCCGCCTTGCTTACCACAGGCAGAAATTAAGATAAATATTGCTATAAGTAAAATTACCGTTTTTTTCATGTTTTCCTTCATTCCAGTTCTTTTGTAAAGTATGAGATTGCCTTTTCCAGTTCCGTGGTGTCAACCACGGTATCCTTACACGGGCCGTTAGGCCTTTTGTTTATTATACCATAAACGGGCAATTCCCTGACGTCCATTATTCCGGATGCAAGATCCCTTTCACAGGCAACGGCCACTACCAGCTCGGGATTCATATCCTTAACCGTTTTTCTTGCTGATGTACCGCCCGTGGCAAGCGCCACCCCTACACCGTATCTATTTACAATATTCTTTATCGCTCCGAGAGTACATCTGCAACATTGTCTGCATTCATTCAGTCCGTCCTTTATGCGAAAATCGCATTCTGAATACTGCAGGCAGTGAGGCAGAAGCACGAGAAGTTTTTCCGGATGCACTTTTTTGCCTGTGGATAAAACATAAATATTATTAGCTGTTATAAAAATACGTCTTATTTCATCTTTTCTGAGATTAAAAGCATTACATGCACACAGTAAAAAAGGCATAAAAATTTTCAATGCAACATTCATAAAAAAAGAATAGGAACCTTCATTCCCCGTTTTTATTATGCCTTCTTCCCTTCCGAGTTTTGCATTAATGAATATAAAACCTGTCAACAGCAGCAGGAAAAAAAGCGACATTAATATGCCGGCAGCAATAAAAATAACACGAAAAACTTCTGTGCTGAAAAAAGCTGCAGCTGTTATTACTGCCACAGACAAAGAAAAAACGGCAATTATAACAATTATGGACAGAATTTTAAAGTAACTGTTCGGGTTCAAAGCAATCCCCCGGTTTAATCTCATGGCCGCACAAATATTGTTCGGCGGTCATCCTTTTTCCGCCGTCACACTGTAATTCAAGTATATTTATAATCCCTCTTCCTGCCTGCACCGAAACAATATCCTTTTTCACATCTATTATTGTTCCTGGTTTTTTCCCTGTTATTAATTCCCGATCGGATACATTGGTTTTCCAAATCCGCATTCTTTTCCCGTTTAGGTATGAATATGCACCCGGCCATGGATCGGTTCCTCTTACAAGATTGTGTATTGCTTCCGCCGGGGATTCCCAGTTTATTCTGCCGGTTTCACGGACAATTCTCGGAGCATATGTGGCTTCTGCTTCATTCTGGGGTATCGGCGTAATAGTTCCTTTTTCCAGGCCGGAAATGGTTTCAAGCAACAATTCTGCACCTGCTACTGACATTATATCGTGAAGCTGTCCTGCTGTCATGTCATCATCAATAGGTATCTCTTTAGTAAGAAGAATATCCCCTGCGTCCATTTTAAGAACGGTAAGCATTGTTGTAACGCCGGTTTTCTTTTCCCCGTTTATTATAGCCCATTGTATTGGTGCTGCCCCGCGGTACTTTGGCAATAGCGAACCATGAACGTTAACCGTACCGTACCTGGGAATATCCAGAACTTCCTGGGTGAGGAACTGGCCAAAGGCACAGGTGACAAAAAGCTCGGGTTCCAGTTCCTTTAAACGCTCCACTGAATCGCTGCTGCCTATTTTCTCGGGCTGCATGACAGGAATGCCGTATTTAAGTGCGCATACCTTTACCGGTGTAGATGAAACCTTATATCCTCTTCCTTTTGGTTTGTCCGGCTGTGTTACAACCATAACAACATCCATGCCGTTCCTGACTAAAATTTCAAGGCTTGGAACGGCAAATTCAGGGGTTCCCATAAAAACAATCCTCATAGACGCATCCTTCTCCCGTTCAGTTCTGGCAATTATTGCTCATTGTCAATATCAACATAGCGAATTACCTTGTCTTCGAAAAGAATACCGTCAAGGTGATCCATTTCATGGCAGAGGGCTCTGGCAAGCAGCCCGGTTCCTTCCACCGTATAAGGATCTCCTTCCTTGTTAAGTGCCTTAACAACAACGCGTTCAGGTCTTTTTACTTCTCCGTAAATTCCCGGTATGCTCAGGCATCCTTCAATGTCCTGTATCTGCTCTTCCGATTCTTCAATTTTTTCAGGATTTATCAGGACAATTGGTCCTTCGCCCACATCTATTACACAAATACGTTTCAGCACGCCTACCTGCGGAGCGGCGAGCCCGACTCCGTTGGCATGGTACATGGTTTCAATCATATCATCTATAAGTTCTTTTACTTTATCGTTTATTTCCTTAACGGGCTTACTTTTTTTCCTTAATACTTCATCGCCTTTTTTCCGGATTTCTCTTATTGCCATTAATTTTCCTCCCAACGATAATTATTCTTGTAAAATCAATATATTATTTACCCTGCAGTGATGTCATTATATCATACTGTACGGATTTATATCCACAGAAACGGTATAATCCTTTTTTTGAGAAGCACTGTATGTGTCATAAACCCACTCAAGTATGCCTGTAAGTGTTTTTACTTTCCGGTGCTTCAGAATTATTCGCCAGCGGTACTTGTTACGCAGTTTAATAAGCGGTGAAGGAGCAGGATCAGAGATATAGATATCGGAGTTAATGGTCCTGTCTTTAATTATGTCTGAATGAATTCTGTTAATTGTTTTAACTGCCAGGTCCCTGTTTTTTGATGAAACCTGTATTAACCCGAGCTGGTAAAAAGGAGGAAGTTTAAGCTCCCGCCGGAGTTCTATTTCCTGCCTGTAAAATTCCTCGTAGTCCTGCCTTACAGCAGCCTTAATACTGAAATTGTCGGGATTGTAAGTCTGAAGCACTACTCTTCCGTGCTTTTCAGCGCGTCCTGCTCTTCCCGCTGCCTGCGTTATAAGCTGGAATGTTCTTTCAGATGCCTTAAAGTCCCCGCTTCCCAGTAAGCTGTCGGCGGAAAGTATTCCTACCAGCGTAACATCAGGAAAATCATGGCCTTTTGCTATCATCTGCGTTCCTACGAGTACATCAATTTTCTCATTTCTGAATGTATCAAGGATTTTTTCATGCCCGTGTCTCCCGGTGGTTGTGTCCATATCCATCCTTATTACCGACATACCTGGACAAATCAGCGGAATCTGTTCTTCAACCTTCTGGGTACCGAGTCCGTGGAGATCAATGTTGCTGCTGTTGCATGCAGGGCATTTTAACGGTTTTCGCATTACATAACTGCAGTAGTGGCAGATAAGTTTCTGTTCCGGCTGGTGGTATGTGAGTGAAACGCTGCAGTACGGGCAAATTGCTATGTATCCGCAGTCCCTGCATTGCACGAAACTTGAATAGCCCCGCCGGTTTATAAAAATAATGGACTGTTCCCCGGCCTCTTTGTTCTTTATGAGTTCCTGCAACAAGATGCTGCTTATACCGCTTTTTAAACCCTTGTCCATTTCAGCCCGCATATCTACCGTTATAATTTCAGGTAGCGGTTTGTTGTTTGTTCGTTCCTTTATTTCAACCAGTTTTATTTTTCCAGATTTCGCCCTGTAATAATTTTCGACCGACGGCGTGGCAGAACCGTAAACCAGGAGCGCATTGTTGTACCTGCACCTGAATGCGGCTATTCCCCGTGCATCATATTTTGGTGTTCTGTCCGATTTATATGAAGTTTCATGTTCTTCATCAATTATAATTATGCCTATGTTTTCCATCGGTGCAAACACCGCTGAACGCGCCCCGATAACCACCCTGGCTTCGCCGTTTTTTATTCTGCGCCATTGATCATAGCGTTCCCCTATGGACAGACGGCTGTGCAGCAGAGCAACCATATTGCCGAACCTGCCCTTGAAAAGCCGTACGGTTTGAGGGGTAAGCCCGATTTCAGGTACCAGCAGGATGGCATTTCGGCCTTTTTCCACGATTCTGGCAATAACCTGCATGTAAACTTCGGTCTTTCCGCTGCCTGTCACGCCATGAAGCAATATCTCATGGAATTCCCCCGTATCCATGGATTCATATATGCTTTCAAGGGCATATTTCTGGCCCGACGTTGGCTGAAGCGGTTCGGTAACGGCAATATCCGTGTCCTCATATGGATTTCGTTCAACAGGTTGTTCGTGAAAATCAATATATCCCTTTTTTTTCATATTTTTAAGTGTATTCTGCGAAAAACCCAGTGCATTAAGTTCTGCAACAGGTATGCCTCCTTCTTCGTAAAGTATTTCCATGATGCGTATATGGTTCAGGCTGTTTACCTGGTTATTCTCAACCAGTTCCATAAACTCTTCCTCATCCATGGCAGGATATGCCACTTTTTCTGTTTTGGACCTGGCCTTCATCTGTATATGGCTGTCTGTTCTGATAATTTTCTTTTCAATAAGACGGTTCAGGATTTTCCTTACAGGTTTATTGATGATCTGCTGCAGTTCCTCCACCGGCATTTTACCCTTATTGTCCGACAATATTTTTACTATTTCATTTTCATCTTTATCCAGGTTTTCGATACCAGGAGCCAAAAGAATTACATCTTCGCTTAAATGAAGCCCAAGACCGGTTGGAAGCATGCATTTTATGGCCATGTCATGGGTACAGATATACCTGTTTCTCATGTACTTGCTCAATTCAATAAGTTCAGGGGTCAGCACGGGTGTTTCATCAACTGCCTGCAGGATTTCCTTTACATCCTGGAATTCGCTATTTTCCTTTACTTCCATAACAAATGCTTCCCGGGGCCTGCTTCCTTTACCGAACGGGACAATGACACGGATCCCGGGTTGTATAAATCCTTGCAGATGTTCCGGTACAAAATAATCGTATAGCTTGTCATATTCCCTTGCACTGTTCTGTAATGCAACTGATACGTACACGCTGATAGACACTCCTGTTTCAGTTCTTAATTTATTTTATATTATTGATCAGTTATTTTAAAGGATTTAGTTGTAAGTTTATGGTCAGAAGAAAAACCGCAAACCTGATTAGGTTTTATTTAAAAGAGTGCCCGGAGCTTTGGACAGGGCAATGTTTCATATGATGTTTTCGACAGCATAAAAAAAGCCTGCTGAAAACAGGCCTGTACAAGGTTCGGAAATTGATTTTCCGTTACAATGCATATTCTTTTGTTATAAAATCGGGAATATCCTTAATGTTCCCGCTTACTGAAAAGACAAAACGTATGTTGAACCTGTCATGTAATTCTTTTATTTTTTCGAAAAATTCCTGGTAATCGGGATTTTTACCGGATATGAGATCCAGCCTGTCTGTATAAAGAGCTGCAATATCATAGTCCGCAGCTATTAGACCGCTTACGAAACCATAGAATGAACAGAGATTGTCAATATTAAATTCCTGTATATTTACAAGCCGTACTTCATGCCTTAAGGCGGTAATAAGTTCATTTCCGGTGTCAATAAAAACTACGTGACCATTACAGGTATCAACCGTTCTGTGGGCATCTTCGATTAAGTATTTCGTTTTACCGACACCTTTTGTTCCGAATACTACTTTTATCAACGGAATCTTCTCCTTTTTGTGCATTTATTATACACTCTGGCTTTCTTTGTTTGCCTTCCGCGCATTATTGTTTTCCTTTAAATGTTCCATTTTTGAAATGGATACTTCGTAGGCAGTTCTCTCTTCAACGGTACCGTCAGGCAGTTTTTTCTGATAGTTCCTGCTTTGAATTCTTCCCCAGATCCTGATATTGTCGCCTATTTCGAAATTAGCCGCATACCTTGCATTTCGTCCCCATGCAATGCAGGGAATGTAGTCTGACTTGTTGTATGCTCGGTTTACTGCCAGAAGGATGTCCGCAATCTCACGGCCAAAAGGTGTTGTTCTGTAAACAGGTTTTTTGCAGATGAATCCGTTCAGATAAATACTGTTGGTTATCTTCGCATCTTCTATGTTGTCCAGGACAACAATATCACGGGCAAAAACGGTTAACAAAAGTTTGTGACCGCTTTCATTTCCGTAATTGTTGTAACTTCTGAACTGCCCGTCCACAGCAACCATTTTTCCGATCTCGAATTTTTCCAAAGGTAAAAGACGCTCTGAAAACATAACGGGAAGATAATCGTATGTATTACTGAGTCTCGGTACTTCAATGGTAAAGGTATAGAACCCTTCACCGTAAACTTCATGGCTGAATACAGGCTTTGATATAATGCTTCCGGACAAACTTACGCTATTATTATCCACCAGATTACCGGGCATGGATAAACCCCACTCCTCTCTGTCTTTCGTATCTGAAAATAAATTCATCTCATGTTAGCTTATTCTCAAAATATTATTTTTAGAAGTTTTCTTTATATATTTTTAAGAGTTTTAACCCATTAGTTACGCTTTCTCCTGTTCAAAAACTCAATTAATCGGGCAATAACAGCAAAAAGGTTTATCCAGCAACACTTATATCAAAGCCGGTATTCAACTGTTCGGCAGTTAATTTAATTATATCCATATATATACTGTTGTGCAATGTCCTTTCAATTATTTACGAATTTTTGCTTTTGACTGCCTTTTATATGCAAATCAGTTGCTGTCTTCGGTTCCGTTCAAATTCACGTCGTGCAGTACCGCAAAAGAAGCAGCAGCCAATATATTGTAAGGATCCGCTGCAGTACTGTCCATATTTATTACGTATTCCTGAGGTTCAATCCTGTTTCCTCCGGCTGTAACAAGTGCTGTTCTTATATAGCAAAGAAAACGTCCGCTCAGCAAAGGTTCACCGGTACTTGATGTCGTGATGTTGGAGTCCTTGCCGAAACCGTAGCACAAAACCCTACATAATTCTTCATCGGTAAAATTTGACGTTTTTATAATATCTCCGTTTAAAATAACCGTTAAATTATTGAAAGATTTTTTATTTTTTCGGATTATTCCGGATACGATAAGCCAATCGTTATAATCATTTATGATCAGTGTATCAAGCGTGATAACGTTCAGAGCTTCTTCGATATTTGAGATTTTAATTTTAATAACAAGTATTTCGGTTCCTGTTTGGTTAACTGCCATGCAATAATTGTTCCAGGCTTCTCTGTTCCTGAAATATCCGTATTCTGTAAAACTTGCCTTTCTGTTTTTGAGCAGGTATTTTATTGTGTCTATAATTTCCCGGGTGTTGCTGTTTTCAATAATTCCGGCTATATGCATTGCTTTCTCCCGTGTTTTTGACAAAAGATTTTATATTTTGATGTGATATTATCTTTTGCAATTATTGATTTGATATTCAGATATGAAATACATGCAGATGTCATTAAAGCTCAGATATATACGTTCTTTCATTGTTAAATGCGCACAGCATGGACATAAGCTCATCCGTATTGTCTGAAAACAGCCATTTGTCTATATTCTTTTCATCTATAATGACAGGCATGCGATTGTGAATGGTCTGTACTTTTTCGTTTGCTTCGGTTGTCAGAATGGTAAAAGCCGGAAAAATGGCATTATTGTTTTTATCCATGAAAAACCAGTAAATACCTGCCATATAAAAGAGCTTATTGTCAATGGTTATAAAATGCTTTATTTTTTTGTCTCCTGTTTTTTTCCATTCAAAGAATCCCGTTGCAGGAACAAGGCATCTGCGTTTCCTGAAAGGTGCCATGAACATGGGTTTTTCCGAGACTGTTTCAGACCTGGCATTGAAAATCAGCTTTTTTCCGTTGGGCGACGGGAATCCCCATTTAACTGCATGTATTCTTCTTTCGCCCTTATCAGGTGTAATAACAGGCACAGTATCACCGGGAAAAATTTCGCCGTGCTTCTTAAGCAGGTGCTGTTCAACTTCCGAAACCAGTTTTGCAAAATCATCCAGTTCTTTCTCGGGAATATAGAATCTTCCGCACATATTAATAATCCTTTCAGGTCTGCTGTTTTTTATATTATATACCATTTTATTATTTCAGGCATCATGATTTTTACAAGGTTACGGAAAATTTTATACATCTTAAGCTGCCGGAAAAATTAAGGGTTGCACGCATGGCACGGGAAAGCGCCCGTCAGTGCGCATTCCTGCCTGGTATCGTATATCCTGTCTTTTGCTGTTAAAACGGGGCAGTTATCCCTGTGATAATAAAAAATGCCGTTCATATCCTGCTGAATGAAATAGTGATTTTTTCTTACAATCCTTGCGGCTCCCAGTGCGTAACTGTTGAATCTTTCCCCGCCAAGCCCGAGGGGGAGCCCCTGAAAAAAAGCCAAAATGCCTATATCTTCAATATTTTGCTGCCAGTCACCGTCTGAAATCAGTGGCGGACTGAAATGATATGTAATGCCGTACAGTTTTGCGTATTTGTTGTGCTCGTTTATCTCGGCATTTACATCCTCCTTAATTGATTCTATTATGGTTCTTTTTCTTACCTGTTCAAACAGTTCTTCATCACGGATTATTTCACTGTCTGGAAGTATATATGCGATGTCGCGTCTTTTTCCTTCATATGCTGATTTGGTTTTTAAATCTATCACCCTGACATAGTCATCAAGGGTAAAAATATATAAATAACCGTTTTTTTCATAAACATAAGGTTTTTTCGGTTTCCATACCATTTCCCTTTCTTTTTCGCCTTTGCTGTTTGTATAAGTTTCCATGGAATAAATCCACCATCCGTCATAGTCTATAATTGCTATTACCGGGATATATGCCCTTAATGCATGTTTAGCGGTTTCAACATGCATTATGCCGAAATTGGCATAAAGGGTATTGAAGAATGCTTCAACTGCTTTTTCACGGGATATAAACGTTTTGTCACCTATTCCTCTTATAGTCATCGCGTATGATGCGTCCTCCACGGCAGTGTCCAGGTATCTGTTCAGCACTGTGCTCCTGTACTCGGCATATTTCAGGTTATCGGCCTTTATCCTCATAAGTAAAACAAATGGCATGGTTATAAAAACAAACAATACGGCAATATCAGTTATTTTCATCCCTTACCATTCCCCCGTAACTTACAATAATTCTGCCTGCCGGAAGTTCAGCCATCAGCAGCATCTGCTGTACTTTTGCCGACGGCGTTTTGTTCAGGTTTACAACCTTTACTCTGAAAATATCACCTGCCGAAAGATGATACCTGCAGTTATTATTTTCGGCCATACTGTCGCCGGGAAATAACCTTTCAAGGATTTCTTCAGTATATGTTATTCTCCGGTTTATTTTGTAGTCATGCTGAAATGACGTCATGTCGACAGGATCTGTGTATACCGGATCAATGCTGAAATGTATATGTTCCATGGTTATATCATAAACATTTCCGGTAGCAGAAAGAGATTCGCGAAACTGGATGTACATCAGCGGTGTGATATAACCCAGGTTTCTTACCGAATCGACGAATTCTGTAGTTTCATTAAGGACTATTATTCTTGTAATATCATCCTGCCGTGCCAGCAGGTTTTCCACCGGAAAAATGAAAAGCAGGAAAACTGAAATAACAAGTGCGACAATTTTGCTCAGCGTGTCCGACAATCATCTTTCACCTCCTGTCTTTTTAAATTTGACCATTATAACCTTTCCTGAGGTATCATAGACATATTCAGTCCTGTATTTTGCGGCCATGTCCACCAGTCCGAAATTGAATTCCCCGATTTCCGTTGTTTTCGGTATTATTACCGAATCAACCGAAATATCCGTTTCAAGCCCGTTATTAATACAGGCGATGATAAAAGCCCCTGAAACGATATTCTCCTTTTCGGTCACACCATTGCCTGGTATTACATAAACAGACCCTCTGTCGGCAATACTGCCGTTGACCGTGTTTATCAGTTTGTTTTTTTCATTATAGAGCGAAAAAAACAATGAAAAGGCAATGATAATGATAAATACAAGACAGAAGTATGAGATTGCTTTATTCAGGTTTTCATCCATAAGTAACCCACCATGGTTCTGAAAAATTTTTTGCTATTTTTGCTCAAAAATAAGCGCTATGATCCTTCCATTTTCATCCCTGATAACCTGGCCTTTGAATATGCCATTGGGATTTACATAGTCATCTTTTGCTTCATCCATCAGGTCAGAGATGTTGCCCGTGCTATTGCCAATAATTTTTCCGGTGCTTGTGTCAACTTCGTTTATATACCATTTGCCGTTGCCGGATTTGTTTTTGTTTGTAATCACTTTTATCCCGATATAGTCGTCCTTGAATCTTCTTACGGTATTAACCACTTCGCTGCCGCTTATTTCAAGACCGTCATAAATGGTGTACTGGGACTCGGAAAGCTCGGTATTCAGCCTTTCCAGCCTTCCGATTGTTTTCAGCGCGGTATTCTGGCCTGAACGCATAAGAATGAAACCGATTGAAACCACTGCCATTGTAATGACAACACCTGCACCGATTATAATTGCTTTAAGTGAATTTTCCATAAACATCCTCCTCCTTATGAATGACCCCAAATTGTGTTTATTTATCAGAATAATTTGCTGATTTCATTGGAAAAATTAATCATCTGCTTTGTGCTTACGAGGATGAAGGGAACCAGCAGATAAAGGAGTATGGTTGCTCCCATGGGAATGAAAGCAATAAATTTACCCCACATTCCTTTCCTTGCCACCGTAATTTCGTTATCCTGCTTCCTCTTTTCCATGTAGAATTCTCTTTCAAGCTTAAGCTCATCAAAAGCCTGTTCAACCGTGATTTTGTCAGCTGCGGAGATGAGGTTTTCCACGATTCTTGCAAACGGCGGATACGGTTCGTCAATGAGCAGCTGTTCCAGGGCCTGCCTGTCACCGTATTCATAACAGTTGATGCATTTCTGTATGGAAGGTTTGAATATTTCCGCGAACTGTTCCATCCAGTGCAGAATATCTTCCACGCTTATTCTGTCCAAATGCATCAGCATGAGTATTATTGTATGGAATTGCTTTACTTCATCCTCCATGCTAATTCTTAATACCCGCTCCCTGAAAAGCAGCATCCAGTAAGGTATATGGTAGGATATTGCTGCAATCAGTATGCATATCAGTAATTCCCACCATTTAAAAACATGGGACCTGTATTTATTAATTTTTTCCAGTATTCTTAATGCGGCCGCCTGTGCCTGACTGTCACTGTAATTCTCTTTCTGTCTTATTGCCTCTTCCAGTTCATGAAAGGTTATTTGCCGGTTTTTGAATTCATTGATATATTTCCTGTCAAATTCTAATTGCTCCAGTTCCGCCTTCCTGTCTATGTTCGGGTTATAATCGGCCAGCTTAAGGTTCAGGGATGAGTAGAGAAGGTTTTGCCGTGCAATCCAGTGGACATTAAGGATTACGATAATACCGACAGCAAATGCTGCGACTGAATACAAGATTTGCTTCAGTATGAATTCGTGTATGCTCATCCGTGACTGTGTTCTGTTCAGCAGTCTTTCATATTTTAAGGACCTGGAGTATTTCTTTTCCAATAAAACCCCGGTAATATATCTGAAAAACGGTATATTAACAAGTATGGTCAGAAGTTTATTTTCCGGTACAGTGTATCCTGAATCAGACTGTAACCTGCCTATCAGCTGATAAGCGGTCAAAGCGAGAATAAACAGCATACCCGCTGCCAAAAAACCATATACCCCGTCATAGTATTCATGCAGTTCCGGAATATTTGATACAGCCCATTTCCTGATAAGGTTTACGGTAAATATAGGAAACACCGCTATTGCAGAAAGGCTCTGAAAAAGGTATCCCAGTTTTTCCCTTCTCAGCATTTCCATGTTGATTTCCTGTTTCAGATAATTAAGATTATTGAGGTAAACGGACTTTCCTTCAACGGTTTTGTCGCCGAAACGCTGGACAAGGTAACTCATGGCAATAAATGTTTTCATATACTTGTTCGGAGCGGTTTCATAAAACTGTTCCACACGGTCGTCAATATTCCTGTCTGTAAGGATTTCATACATTCTGTTCGCATGAAGGGACATTTCATAATCGCATTCCCCGATGCTGTCGTAAATTGCTTCATCAATCATTCCATGCTCATGGTAATGATGTCTTACATTCCCCAAAAAAACCTCAAACTGTTTCAAAATATTATTGTCAAGTCTGTCGACCAGCAGTTTCATTATCTGATTATGAATTATGTAAACGGTAAAGACCGAGATTACGGCAAAAAACAGGTTATGGCTCAATCCCAGCAGAATGCCCAATACCACCGCTGAAATTCCGAGAGAAATAAGCGTGAAACGCATAGTCTTTCGTCCTATGGTCCATTCGTCGGACAAATCAAGTATTTCAATGCGTTTTCTTATCTTTTCCATGTATTTTTTCAGCGGTTTGAACTTTATTGCCAGCCTGTATAATGAGTACAGAAAATCTTTTTTCATTCGCAGATTTACTACTGCTTCATTTCTTTTCTTCAGTTTCAGAAGAAAAATGTAAGCTATTGCTGCTGACATAACTGCAAAAACAATTACAATTAACAGAAAAATTATCATGGCATGTTCATTCATCAGGCTTCACTCCAGTTAAAATACTTGCTCAGAAAGATTTTGAATTCTGCTCGTTCTTCTTCAGTCAGGTTTTTCATGATGGAATTAATCTGGTTTCGGCTCGGTGGTGCACATGCCTTGTATTCCCCGTTTTCAAATACAACGATATCCCTTGTTTCAAAAACTTTTCTGTCGGTCATTCTTATAAAAAACTCCCTGGCAATGTTCAAAAAACTTTTTAGATCGGCTTCACCTTCAGCCTTCTCAATTTCCGGGTAATCGGTATTTTCTACCGGGATTACCTCGGTAATCCGTTCAATATACCTGTGTCCTGAGATATCCCTGTTCATGTGGATATCGAAGTTAATCACGTCTGCCACCTGCTGTTCGGCAATTTTTTCATTTGAGAAAACCCCGGTTTGCAGAAGATTGTTTCTTAGTGATTTAACCAGATCCGCCGTTGTTTTTGCATGATGAGTAAACAGCGTAAAGAGGCTTGCTACCTGTGCCATCTGGATCATCAGCGAGCTTACCGGGGCTGAAGCAACTTCACCCAGGATATTTACAGTACCGTCTGTTTTCTTCTGAAGGTCCAGTCCTTCCTGGCCGGATATTGTGGATGTTTCCCTGAAAGTCAGGATATTCCGTTCAGGGTAAATTCTTCTCAGATGCAGTTCAAAAGCCATTTCCTGGATTCGTAGTGTAAAAGCCGGGCTGATGAATTTTATAATTGACATTAGCAACGTGGTTTTGCCGGTTCCCTGGGCACCTGTAATGGCCGTAACGCGGCATCCTTTTATGAGCCATTTTATTAAACCTATTGGTATTTCGCTGTTTTTGTCTGTGATTAGCTCTTCAATTTCAGCTTTTTCAATACTGTCAAATTTCCTTACGAAAAATGCCCACGATTCTGAAAACGGAGGGCGCACCACAACAACCCTGCTTCCGTCCTTCATGTCGTTAACCTTGTATCCGTTGCTTTCACTGAGCTGACCGGGATAATTATAACGGTATATGTTTTTGCATACACGGATTAATTCTGCCTCGGATCCGAAACTTAAAAAAGACAGGTGAATTGTTTTGCCCTTGAAAAAAATCCAGACAGAATCATAGTTGGACGGTAGCCTTGATATAATTGAAAGACTTACGTTCAAATCGGCTTCTTCGTGAAAGGTCGGAGGTATTCCCGAAACACCCCCGGATACCCCGTCAATACGCATATCCCGTATTTCATCGATAACACCGAAACCTTTGTAAAGCTGGTAAACTCTTTGGGATATAATGTTCAGCTTGTCCTCAAACGTATTTATAAAGGCTTCTTTTGAAAAAATGTTTTCAATCTGTTCTTTTGTTATCACATAAGATATGCCTTCACCGGTTATGACCGGGCTGTCAAGGCTGTATTTCTGAATTAGCTTTTCAAGAGCCCTGTAGCCGTATTTTTTCTTGTAGTGGTAAAGAAGTATTTCAAACTTGTCCTGCACAGTCAGTTTCCGGGGATTATCGAAGCTTATTATGTTGTTTACGTTGGTTTCATTTACCATATATTTCTTTACAAGAATGTCCTTTATAAAGTCCTTAACATAATTTTTTGCATTTATGTCGCCGTATGTACAGTTTTTCAGGGCTCTGCGCAGTTTATTCCTGTTGTGCATTCTCTTTTCGAATTCTTCTTTTGTTATGTTGAGTTCATACAGGTTTGTTTTCAGGATTTCATTAAAGGCTTCCTTGATAAAAGAAAGTATTGTTTCGATTGAGAACCTGTCTTCATCAAGGGCCATGGCTTTTATCCCTGTTTTTCCGGCATCCTTTAAGTACAGGACAAAAAAGACAAGTAATCCGATAAGAATCATGGCAATCAGCAGTTCATTCACCTTGACCACCCGCTGCATATTTGTCTTCAAGGCCAAGCAGGCGCAGCATGGATTCCGCGGTTTCTGCCACGCCTTTGATAAAACTGGAGTGTATATCGTTTTTATCCGCTTTAAGGTTTTTTATAATAAAATCAACTGCCCTGCTTTCAATACATGCATCCGCAAATTCGGTACTGTATGGTATTGCATGTATATGGTCCAGTCTAAACCGCTTTTTTATTTTTTTAATGTTGTATCTTGAATTTCCGTCATATTTTCCGATTATAAGGAATGCCTTGTCCATGTAATTCCCGTAATTGCTCAGAAAATTATCAATAGTGTAAGGATTCTGACTGAGATTAACTGCTATCAAATCCGAATTCTCAATGATACTGCGGGATACTTCGTTTATGCCGGGGGCAGTATCGATAAGAACAAGATCGTAGTAATCTGCGGCAGACTTCAGTATCAAATGTATAGTTTCCTTCAGGCCGTTTTGGTAAATGTCCATATTCGTTATTCTTGTGCCTGCCAGCAAATCCAGCCTGTTTCTTATGACAGTTGTCGTGTAGCATGCTATTTCATCCTTTTCAATCCGGTTGAACCTGATAAACCTGCTTAATGCATCTATACCCGTATCCGAAAAATCCATAAGGCTGTGTTCAAGGTATGATTTGTCAATGAAAGCCGTCTCTAACGTACTTCTGTCAAAATGGTTATGAGCAACAAGAATGCGCATACGGCATCTGAACGCCAGATAAACGGCTACTGCAATCATATTGTTTGTTGTTCCTACCTGGTGGTAATTGCTCCAGAAAGATACCTGCAACTTTTACCCCCCCTGCTGTGCTTTTTTTAATGCTTTTCTGACATCTCTGCGCTGTTTTTCAAAAACTTCTGATATGATGTCAGTCAGCATTGCCTTATACTCTTTGGGAATCCTGCTGAATTTGAAAACGTCGTCATATTGGGTCAAAAGCCTTGCTGAATATTCCTTTTCGTCGAACGGGAGTTCGTAGGATGCAATAAGGTTTGTGAAATGTCGTGTTCTGAGCAGCGATTCAATATATTCCGCCCTTATCTTTCCATATACCGTGTCTCTTATAATCTGTACTGCGTCCGGCCTTACAGGCAAATTACCAAGCCAGGAAGAAAGGGGTATAATGTGATGCCTGTTAAGGTCGGTTACAATTATCAATACCTTCAGTAATCCAATATCACCATAGGTATGCGGATTGGTACCAAGGTCAACCAATACTGCTGAGTAATCATTAACAGGGAGATTTTCAACGGATACATTTCCAAAACCCAGGTAAACGTCTACTCCCCTGTATTCAATAAGGCAGCTGCTACCATTTTCATACGGCACAGAGTAAACGAGCTCACAATTATCAGAGCGGTCTATGATTGCCGTCCTTTCCCCTGATACATGAAGAATTCTTGAAAGATACAGGATAATATCCGATTTGCAGGATCCTGCAAATCCAATAATAACAGTATTACTCATATTTCCCGTCCTTTAATTATTAGTTGAATATTTCCGATTCCACGGAAAGCGAACCGTCAGTATTTGCTTTTTCTGCTTTTTTAACGGATTCCTCACGTGATCTTATTGCTTCCGTTGTTTTTGAAAGCTCTTCGCTGACACCCGAGGAAACCCTGCTGACGTTTTCATTTGCCATCAGGTTCAGATTTCTTTCCAGTGCTGCTCTTGCTTCCCTGGCAAGGGCGTCGGAGGCCTTTTCCACAATATTCGGGTCATTTTTCATAAGATCCAGGACTGCTTCATTTGCGGCATAGAACGGAATGGTTGCTTCCTGTAATTCCGGAATTATGTACGTGGTAATGTAAATTTTTGTCCCGGGATGTATGTAGGCATCAATAATTGCACTGCTTATATTGTGGATTTCAGATTCGTTGAGCCATAACCGGATTAAGTTTTTTTCAGGGATTATATCCCTGATTTGCTTCTTGCTTAACACGATGTAGTTTTCGCCAGTGGGGAAAAATATCCGCACATCAATAAAATCCCCCTTTTTCAGGTTTGCCTGGAGCTGAAACATGTTGAATTCATGCTCGCGCAAGTCATCGGGCAGGATTTCATCAGTAACCATCATTTTAAGAACAGGTATTCCGGAAGGAAGAGATATTTTGCATACCTTGCCCATATCGGTTTCATCAAGGAGATTTACCTGGGGAATGTCAAGCCTTGTTTCAACAACATCGAACATATCCTTTGCCAGGATGGTACCCACTGGTATATCATTTATAGGCACAAGAACACGCCTGTTGAGCGAATACAAGTCAAACTGCAGCTGCTCCAGGTTCTCCTCATATTTTTCCTCGGCTTTGGCTATACCTGTCCTGTACATGCAATAAAACACCGATATCGCAGCAAGATATGTAAAAATAACAAGTATTATCCGAAAAAAGGACAGAATTTTTCGTCTCCGGAAGAAAGCCATTTGTTTTCACCTTCTGTTGTTATGCTTTTCTTGTTCGGAAAAGTTTCCCGTAAATATTTTCAATTTCACTGTTCGCGGCAGAATCAATTTTCCATGGGTTTACCGCAAATGGAACGGTAATTATGTTTATTTTCCTGAAGTATGATTTCAGAATATTTACAGACTTTTTGTCCTGCATAGGAAATGTAAGGTAGGTGTTTGGCATTTTCAGAACATCTTCATACCTTTTTATAAACATGTCCACCGAAAATATCTTCCAGTCCGCACCAGGTGCCACAATCAGCCTAACGTCACTCCTGGGCATCAGCCTGGAAATATATTCATCGTGGATACCGTAGTCCAGCAATATATAATCATAGTCTGCTCTTCTGAAATTGTCTAATTTTTCTGTTCCCATTGACGGGTAGATACATAATCCTTTTATGTCGAAATAACCTTTCCTGCTGAGCTGGGATTCCTTGCCGAGTAATTTGCAAAGTCGCAACGCATCACCGTGTTCATGGTATTCAAGTACTGCAGTTTTGTAACCCTTGTTTTTAAGCCACATTCCAAAGAGCATACAGAGATGGGTCACGCCCGCTCCGCTCTGAATGCCCGAAACACTTATTTCCACAGCGTTTTTCCCCGTGTTGTAAAACGAATGGCTTTCCTTTTTCCGGGTATTGAACATAACTATTGCATTCAGGATTTCATCTGTACTCAGGTAACGTTCATCAGGATCCCTTGCAGTGCATTTAAGAATAATGGAAATCAGTTCTTCAGAAACACATGCATCTTCGAGGCAAGCCTTCATATCAGATTCACTGCAGTTTATCGGGTGTATTCCCGTAAGCAGGTGAAATAAAGTCATACCGAAGTTATATATATCGGTCCTTATATCTGTTCGGCCCGAACCATATTGCTCAGGAGCAGCATATCCCGGGGTACCCAGGTATACGGTGTCATCATACCGGTTTTCCCTGAACTGCCTGGCTGCACCGAAATCTACCAGTTTTACAGAACCGTCCCCTGCAACTATCAGGTTGGATGGCTTTAGATCCCTGTAAATAATTGGGTTTGGGGTACATTTGTGAAGATATGACAATGCATCAAGGATTTGCACAGACCAGGAAAGAACGCTTTTTTCATCAAATCTTCCATACCGGTTAAGCAATTCCTGAAGGTTTGGACCTTCATAATAATCAAAAACTGCAATAATTTTAAAATCTTCCCTAATAACATCGACAATTCTCGGAAAGGCAGGATGATTCAGCATTTTCAGAACCGAAAGCTCATTTTCCGCTATGGCATCGTCACAGGACATTACTTTTAATGCCCATGGAGTATTAAGATGAATATGATAGGCTTTATATACTTCACCTGATCCGCCTGAACCAAGTTTTTCAACAATATGATACTTTCCTCCTACAATTTTGCCTGTCATTTTGGCTTGTCACAGCTCCCGTTCACAATACTGGCAATCAAAGGATGATAATGAATCAATCAATGTTTTTATTTTGAGTAATATTTAGCAATCAGGAGAGTAATTCCCATTTTAATACAGGAATTATGCTTATGCAATTGTGGTATTTGGTATAATATGGAATAAAACTTATTTTTTTTGCGTGGATGGGATATTTTTTTGATTGAATGGAGAATTAACTCGGAAATGCAGGAAAAAATGCCTGTTTTTTTGACTAAAAAGTTAAACTGCGAAAATAAAAAGGACAGCTGCTGATTATTTTATCAACACCTGCCCCGCGGAACGGTTAAACGGTATTTCTTAACAGAAAAGGACAACAGAAGAACAGTCTCAGACTTCCATTATTTCATCAATTTTTGCTTCGATAATTTTGTCAATATTCTCTATGTAGTCATCGGTAATTTTCTGGACATCTTCTTCGGTTGTTTTCAGATCATCTTCGGTTATTTCACCGTTTTTCTTCATTTTTTTGTATTGCTCAATAGCATCGCGGCGTACCTGCCGGATTGCAACTTTCGCATTCTCGCCTATCTTTTTAACCTGTTTTGTAAGCTCTATTCTGCGTTCTTCTGTCAAAGGAGGGAAAATCAGACGAATTGCCTTACCGTCATTGTTAGGATTTAAGCCAAGGTTGGCGGCATTAATGGCTTTTTCGATATCCTGCAGGATTTTGGGATCCCATGGCTGAATTACTATTTGCCTGGCTTCCGGAATATTAATATTGGCCAGCTGGTTTATAGGTGTGGGAACTCCGTAATATTCCACGGTAACCTTGTCCAGAAGACGCGGATTTGCTCTGCCTGCTCGAATACCGGCAAGCTCTTCTTTTAATACTGCAATGGTCTTGTCCATTTTGTCGGTAATATGTTTGTATTCATTCCGCATTTGTCATACCTCCCTTGCAATATATGTCCCAATATTTTCTCCTGTAAGAACCCTGATTATATTATCGGGATCTTTTATGCCGAAAACAATAACTGGTATATTGTTGTCCATGCATAATGTTGATGCAGTTGAATCCATAACTCCCAGCTGGCGGTTCAGCATTTCCATGTATGTTATTCTTTCAATTTTTATAGCATTGCTGTTAAGCTTAGGATCCGAATCATATACTGCATCCACGTTTTTCGCAAGCAAAATTGCTTCAGCGTCTATTTCGGCCGCCCGCAATGCTGCAGCTGTATCTGTTGTAAAGTAAGGATTTCCTGTTCCGCATGCGAAAATAACCACACGCTTTTTCTCCAGGTGCCTTACTGCTCGACCTCGTATATATGGTTCAGCTATTCTTCTCATATCAATTGCGGTCTGAACCCGTGTGGGCACACCTCTTGATTCAAGAGCATCTGCAAGGGCAAGTGCATTGATTACCGTAGCAAGCATTCCCATATGATCTGATGTTGTTCGGTCCATTCCTTTTCCGTGACGACCTCTCCAGAAATTTCCGCCGCCTACGACAATTGCAACTTCCACACCCATATCGGTTGCTTTTTTTATGGAGGAACATATTTCCCCCAGAAATTCCTGATCCAGTCCGAATCCTTTGTCTCCTGCAAGGGCTTCTCCGCTTATTTTGAGCAAAATCCGCTTATATTTTAGACCCATATAATTCCTCCGGCAATAATTTTATAACATTCAAAAGGGTATATTAATAGTTCATATTAATATACCCTTTTATTGAATACATCATTTAATCTGCTTCATTACTTCTTCGGCGAAATTCTCTTCTCTCTTTTCCAGTCCTTCGCCCATTTCATAACGTACAAAACGGCGAATGCTGATGTTTTCTCCTATCTTGGCAATTTTTTCATTCAAAATGTCTTTTACGGTCTTGTCAGGATCCTTGATAAACGGCTGTTCAAGCAAACAAACTTCCTTAAAGAATTTTTCAATACGTCCGGCAACCATCTTCTCTGCAATATTGGCAGGTTTGCCTTCATTCATGGCCTGTGCCATCAGTATCTCTTTTTCTCTGTCAATTACTTCCTGGGGTATGTCTTCCCTTTTTACATACTGAGGATTGCTTGCTGCTATCTGCATGGCTATGTCTTTTACAAAGCTTCTGAATTCTTCATTTTTTGCAGCGAAATCGGTTTCGATATTAACTTCCACAAGAACGCCGATTCTTCCGCCGCCATGAATATATGCATCAACGATACCTTCCGCAGCGATTCTTCCTGACTTCTTGGCAGCGGTCGCCAGGCCTTTCTGCCTTAAATATTCAATGGCTTTTTCCATATCCCCGTTACTTTCGATAAGTGCCTTTTTGCAGTCCACTATTCCGCTGCCCGTTCTCTCACGGAGTTCCTTAACCATTTCAGCAGTTATATTCATTATTATCCTCCCTATCTATATTCTTTTATTCTTCATCACTTTCTTCAGTTTCCTTTATGGCTTCGTTGTCAACGCTTATTTCGTCAAGGTTGAATTCTTCATCTTCACCGGATGCATTGCCGTCCGATGAAGGTGTGAACTGTTCGCCCTGCCTTGCTTCAATTACTGCGTCAGCCATTTTTGAAGCAATCAGTTTTACAGCGCGAATGGCATCGTCATTACCCGGTATTACATAGTCAATTTCATCGGGATCACAATTAGTATCTACAATAGCCACGATAGGAATACCTAATTTCCTCGCTTCCAGTACGGCAATTCTTTCTTTCTTGGGATCAACTATGAATACCGCACTTGGCAGCCTCTTCATTTCACAGATACCGCCGAGGTTCTTTTCGAGTTTTTCCATTTCAAGCCTTAACTTTGTTACTTCCTTCTTCGGAAGAACTTCAAAAATACCTTCTTCCTCCATTTTCTGAAGCTCTTTCAGGCGTTCAATCCGTTTCTGGATGGTTTTAAAGTTAGTCAGCATTCCGCCGAGCCAGCGGTTATTTACATAAAACATTCCGCATCTTTCGGCTTCCTGGCGAATTGCATCCTGGGCCTGTTTTTTCGTTCCCACGAAAAGAACTTCTCCGCCTTCCATTACGACATTACGCAGGAAATAATAAGCTTCCTCAAGTTTCTTGACTGTTTTCTGAAGGTCGATGATATAGATTCCGTTTCGCTCGGTGAAGATGTATTCCGCCATCTTCGGGTTCCATCTTCTTGTTTGGTGTCCGAAATGGACTCCTGCTTCCAGCAGTTGTTTCATTGAAATTACAGACATGTTATTTTAACCTCCTGTTCATCCTCCGTAGTTTTCAACTTTGCAAAACACCCTTGTAACCGTAAAAAAAGCAGCTATGCTGCGTTTTATGTTATAACAGGGCACAGTTTTGCAAATCAAACTACGTGTGTATTTATATTCTCATGTAGTATACCATACAGTCTGATATTTGGCAACAAGCAATTTTTTGCCGCATTTCACGCAACAATCAGCGGATGTTCCGGCATATATCCGAGATATTGCCTGATTTTTGCAGTATTTTGCAGCTTATTGCCCGTAGGTTTCAGTTCTCCTGAAACTTTGCTGTTGTCATCCTCCCCTTTTTCTTCAAACCTGTAAAGCTGGTTCAGTTTTATTTCCCCGTTTTCAACTCCAAGAACTTCGCTTATTTCGGTAACTTTTCGCGTACCGTCCCTGAAACGCGAAAGAAATATCATTAAATCTAGACTTGAAGCTATTTGTTTTCTTATTGCTTCCAGAGGAATAGGGGCTGCCATCATGACCATCGTTTCAAGCCGTGAAAGCATATCACGGATGGAATTTGCATGCCCGGTGGACATGGAACCTTCATGACCTGTGTTCATTGCCTGTAGCATGTCCAGTGCTTCTTCACCCCGTACTTCTCCTACAATTATTCTTTCGGGCCGCATTCGCAGGCTTGTTTTAATAAGCATTTTCATTGGTATTTCTCCCTTGCCTTCGGTATTGGCGTTGCGTGTTTCCATCCTTGCAAGGTTCTCCACATTGGAAAGCCTTAACTCTGCAGAATCCTCTATTGTAATTATTCGCTCATGTACGGGAATAAAATCTGAAAGAACGTTCAGAAATGTTGTTTTACCCGAACCGGTACCGCCGCATATGAAAAGGTTGTATTTCGCCCGGACTAGAATTTTCAGCAATTCTGCAGCTTCTTTACTGATTGAGCCTGATTCCACCAGTTTTTCCATTGTCATTGATTTTTCGGGAAACTTTCTTATGGTCATAAGCGGACCGTTCAGTGCTACCGGGCTTAAAACAACATTAACTCTTGAACCGTCGGGCAGCCTTGCATCAACAATGGGCTGGGCTTCATTTACGCTTCTGTTTACCCTGGCAACTATACGCTGGATCAGATCCTCAAGCTGTTCCCTGCTTTCGAATTTGAGAGGTGTTTTCCGGGAAATGCCGTTTTTTTCAATAAATATATTATCCGGGCCGTTTATCATGATTTCGGTTATTTCGGGATCTTCAAGCAAAGGTTCAAGAATGTCAAATCTCCGCAATGAATTAAATACATTTTCAACAAGTCTCTTTTTTTCAGAGATACTAAGATGCATATTTCTTGTTTTTTCAAATACCACTTCTTCTACCGTATTCATCAGTACATTGTCCATATCGTCTTCCGGAATATTCATTAGTTCGGTTCTTTTAACGGCTTCATATCGTATTTCCCTGATCAGATCATTATCCGGTAGATGGTTCATTGCGCTCCCACCTTGTTATATTTCATTGCCGTGTTTTGAGAACAGGTTTTCAAGCTGGTTCATTCTCGGAGGATCCAGATTGATATTGTCAGTATATGACAGTATTGATTCATCAATCCAGGATATTATATGGCAGTTTTCAATATCCGGAATAAGGATGCCGTCGTCATTACCGCAGAAAATCCATATAACTTTCCCGCCGCTTCCCGGAATGCGGTTTATCATGTTTTTCAGCCGCGGAACCTGGTGCATGTGTTTTTTATTAAAAGGAACCATTATATACGAAGCATTTTCAAGGAATTTCATCGTCGCAGGACCGGTATTGCAGTCGGAATTAATAATGATTTTCGAAAAATTCCCCCATGATCTCAGTGCTTCGATAAAAACCTGAATTTCTTCATTGGTAAGCTCCCATAAATCTGAGGGGTTGTCCAGCGGTGGAATGAAGTTCATGTTTCCGTTTGAGACCACTGCACTTTCCAGTGCCATGACCGGATTACCTTTACGGCTTTTTATGTAATAAAATATGTCAGAAAGGTTCTTTCCGCAAGAACTGGAATTGACGTCCATTGCAATGAACGGGAAGGATTCCAGGCTAATATAAACATGATTTTCTGACAGTACTGTCAATAACAGTGCGAAAGCAGATCTTAAGAAAATACTGGGCGAAAAACAGACAACCAGTTCACTCCTGCCCGGAGTATACATGTATCCGGTTTCTGCAGAGTTTTCAGAAAGTACCGACTGGATTTCAGAATAAATAACCGGAGCAGGCTGATATTTTTTGATTGCAGGAAGGTTTTCAAGTTTCGTGTTATAGCCCAGAACTGCAGTCGTTACGTTTTTGACTTCCGTATTTGTAAGAAAATCTTCCGCTGCAAGGATAAAATCGATTTTTTCATCGCTTTCGGATATAAACTTTCTGAAGCTTTCCGGTTCTGTAAATACCGAGACTCGGAACTGGCCGGATTTGTTCTCGGCAAACCATCGGGCAAAATGACTGACATAGTCATAGTCCCTGTCTGCGAGGACAAGATGTAACGGAGACACCGTTATCACCTCTGAAACAAGTTTTAAGTGCAGAAATAATTCATTCCGTAATGTATAATTATATATTTATTTACATATTTTACTTGAATTATATTAAATATGCAATATTATCTGAAATGTGGAAAGTAATAATGGGAATTCTATTTAGTTTCGTCGGTTCTTGACAGAAACATTTCAGGAACGTCACCGACAATTACCGTTTCAGAGACGATTATCTCCCTTTCTATTTTTTCTTCCCTGGCTGCCAGCGGAAAAAGTATTTTAACGTTTACCGATACGTTCATTTTCAGCTTATGAACAGTCTGGTTAATCCCGGCGTCATGGAACTGCGACACAGGTACAACTTTCACCTTTCCTGCGGGAATAATCCTGAAAGGTATTGAAAAACCGTAAGATGACAATAATTTTACGCCTGTTGCTGAACCCAGCGGAACTTTAATTCTCTCATGCTCCCTGGATTTTATCTCGTTCTGGATTGACTCTGAGAGTACCGATGCAAACCGGTTTATCTCAATTCCGTTTGTTTCAATTGATGCAACCGTTCCGTCCTTGTTATATGCTACGGAAACAAAATTCCGGTCCTGGAACGCGAAAGTTGCTGCCAGTACCCCGCGGTCTATGTAGTCGTTTACCAGGTGTGCAGCCTTATATTCACAGATATTTTCGACTGCGGCACTGAAATTGGCTGACAGTTTACCAAAAGCGGCGATAAGAAAGACAATGCTCAGCAATATCCGCAAAAAATACGCAAAATCATGCAGAAATGCATTACCGAATAAAATTGGACGCGGTTTTTTTCTGTAACGGATTCTTATATAGGGTATATATCTGCCGTATAAATATCTTTTCATAAGAATACCCCCATACATTCAATATATAGATATGGGGGTATTACGGTGCTTGTATGAAATTTAACTCAATCAGTCAAGATAATCCTTGAGCTTTTTGCTCCTGCTGGGATGACGGAGTTTTCTGAGCGCTTTTGCTTCAATCTGTCGTATTCTTTCACGGGTAACATTGAATTCCTTTCCAACCTCTTCAAGTGTCCTGGCTCTTCCGTCATCAAGCCCGAAACGGAGACGTAAAACTTTTTCCTCTCTCGGAGTCAGCGTATCAAGTACATCCATCAGCTGTTCTTTCATCAGAGTGAACGCTGCAGATTCATCTGGTGCCGGTGCGTCATCGTCAGGGATAAAGTCACCTAAATGACTGTCTTCTTCTTCGCCTATAGGAGTCTCAAGTGAAACAGGTTCCTGTGAAATCTTCATGATTTCACGAACTTTTTCTTCAGAAAGACCCATTTCCTGGGCAATCTCTTCAGGTGTAGGTTCTCTTCCAAGTTCCTGCAGCAGCTGCCTTGATACCCTTATCAGCTTGTTTATCGTTTCAACCATGTGCACGGGTATACGTATTGTCCTTGCCTGATCTGCAATGGCGCGGGTAATTGCCTGCCTTATCCACCATGTAGCGTAGGTACTGAACTTGAAACCCTTTCTGTAGTCGAATTTCTCAACGGCTTTTATAAGACCGAGGTTTCCTTCCTGTATCAGGTCAAGGAACAGCATTCCTCTTCCCACATACCTTTTCGCAATGCTGACAACAAGGCGGAGGTTAGCTTCCGCAAGCCTTTTCTTAGGCTCTTCTTCACCCGCTTCCATTCTCTTTGCAAGTTCAATCTCTTCTTCTGCGGTCAGAAGAGGAACTTTGCCTATTTCCTTCAGATACATCCGTACCGGGTCGTCAATGGCAATGCCTTCAGGAATGCCCAACTCGGGATCTTCTTCCAGATCTATTTCTTCAATTTCATCATCTATCTCCGGTACGACATCAATCCCCATACGTTCAAGGGCATCGTAAATCCTCTCGATTTTCTCAGGGGGCAAATCGACTGTTTCAAAAGCATCCATTATTTCCTTGTATGTCAGCATGCCCTTGGCCTTACCCAGTTCCGCCAGTTCCCGGAGTATAGCCGCAGGTTCTTTTTTAGCTCCCTGGTTCTTGCTGTTCTTTATATTTGAAGCTTTATCATTGCTTTTTTCCTTTTCATTCTTATCTTTACCGGTTGTTTTTTCCTTGCCGCTCTTTTCGTTTTTCTCCTTGTTTAATGTATCAGCAGTCATATCATTATTTTTCTCCGTATCTTTTTCCTTATCCGTATCAACTGCACCGGCAGAAAGATTTTTGTTCTTGTTATCTGCCATATTTATCTATTTCACCTCTCGTCCGTGAATAGTATTTTATCATTTATTTGCTATTTTTCTGATAACAGACTGAAGTTGTTCCTGGAGTCGTTTTTTTTCTTCTATATTGGTAATATTCTTCAAACGCATCAAAATATCCTTTTTTTCTTCTTCCAGTTTTAAAATTTCAAGTTTTTGCAATATATCTTCGAGAGCTTTTTCGGGTTCACCAAAGCCGCCGAATGATTCTGAAATCTGGATGATAGATGAAGCCTTGTCAGGATCAAGCTTTGAAATATATTCCTCCATAACAAAGCAGTCGCCGTTATTCAGTCTGTTATACAATACGGCTGCCATTTCTTTCAGGCTGTCATCGCTGAATTCCGATACGGGATATCGGACGGCAGCTTTTTCATACAACCAGTTTTCGCGGCATAACAGGGCCAGCAGCATTTTTTCATAGCGGACTCTTGTATCTTCATTTTTGGTAACTGAACGCGGTTTTACCAAACCAGTCAGTTCCTTTTTTGCAGAATAAAACTCTGTGGTTTTCTCCCTGCGCTGCTTCTGTTTAAGCCGCCTGTCAACCTCTGCGTGCAGTGCGTCTGCTGAAATTCCGTAATCTTCAGATATTTTCATGATAACAATTTCCCTTTCCAGGAAATTGTCCCGTTCGGTCAGGAGTTCTGCTACGCCGTTCAGAAAATTCAGTCTGTCTTCTTCACTGCCTGATGAATACGTGTTTTTTAACACGTTTATTTTATACTCTAAAACTGATATTGCCCGATCTATCAACATTTTAAACTTTTCCGGACCATTTTTTCTGATAAATTCATCGGGATCTTTTCCGTCAGGAATCTGAAGTATTTTTGCCTGGCAGCCAACTCTGTTTAGGATTTCAAGGCCTCTTTCGGTTGCTTTTTGTCCTGCGGAATCCGAATCGTATGATAGTATAACCTCATCCGCATATTTTTTTAACAATCTCCCCTGCATGCTGGTCAATGCCGTTCCCAGCGAAGCCACTGCAAAATCTATTCCTGCCTGATGCAGCGAGATAACATCCATATATCCTTCTACAACCAGAAGCTTTTTTTCCCTGCTCTTTTTTGCCAGATTAAGTCCGAACAGCTCTCGTCCCTTGCTGTAACATGGAGTTTCGGGCGAATTAATATATTTCGGAATAGAGTCATCCAGTACTCTTCCGCCAAAAGCCACTACATTGCCTCTGATATCAAATATCGGAAAAATAATTCTTCCCCTGAACCTGTCTATTAAACCGCCGTTTTTGCTTTTTATGGCGAGTCCCGACTGTATAAGTATGGATTCTTCGAATCCTTCCCTTAGCAGGTGGTCTGACAGCGAACTCCATTCATCCGGAGCATAGCCAAGCCCGAACTGTCTTATGATCCTGTTGCTTAAGCCTCTGCTATGGAGATATTTCAGTGCTTCTCTGCCCTTTTCAGATGCAAGACACGAAAAGTAAAACCTGGCAGCAGCCCGGTTAATTTCAATAATTCTTTTTCTCAGCCTGATCCTCTGCTGTTCTTCCTGGTTATCCGGCTCAGGCAGCACTATTCCTGCTCTGTCTGCAAGCAATCTCAGCGCATCCGGAAAACTTAAGTTTTCGATGTTCATGATAAAATGAAACACATTTCCGCCGTTATTGCAACCAAAGCAGTAATAGAACTGCCTTACGGGCTCCACATGAAAAGACGGTGTCTTTTCATTGTGAAAAGGGCATAATCCAAAATACCCCCCTCCTCTCTTTTCAAGGCGGACATATTCAGAAACCACTTCCACCAGATCATTGCTTAACCTGACTTCTTCAATTATTTCATCGGGATAATAATTCATAAACCCCCCAAAAATAATATATTATCATATTCGACAATTTTTTTTAAAATCCTTCTTCTCATGAATAAATAAATTTTCATCCTAAAATCCGAGTTTAGAAACATAAATCTGTCAAAATCTCATCCATCTGGCCGGTACAAAGATTGTACTGAATATGTTAATCGCATATCTGTCGGTCATTCCTGCTATATAATCACAAACTACCCGTTCAATTCCGTCTTCGTCAATTCTCCTGCGGAATTCCCCGGGAAGCAGCCCGGGTTCTTCGATTAGCCTTGTATAAAGGATTCGGATAAGATTTTCGGCTTTGCCTTCCTCTGTTTTTGCGCTTGAACCTATATAAACATTCCTGAACATAAAATTCCTAAGTTCTTCGGTGGCTTCACGGTACTCATCACTCATCGTGATTTCATTTTTATCCCTGCTGTTCTCTATAATATTTACAATCATGTTATTAATCCGTTCACTGGACGTATTGCCAAGTACTTTCAGGCAGCTTTTAGGCAGTTCGTCCTGGGAAATAACGCCGCCGCGTATTGCATCTTCTATATCATGGTTTATATATGCAATTCTGTCGGCAAATCTTACTATGCGCCCTTCCAGGGTATCGGCTTTTTTATCTCCTGTATGACAGAGTATGCCGTTCAGCACTTCATATGTAAGATTAAGTCCATTGCCGTTTTTTTCAAGCTTTTCAGCAACCCTTACGCTTTGCTCGTTATGTTTAAATCCCAGGGAGCATATTTCCTGCAGTACTCTTTCCCCTGCATGTCCGAATGGGGTATGTCCCAGGTCATGCCCAAGGGCAATAGCCTCAGTTAAGTCTTCGTTAAGCCTTAAGCTGCGTGCTATGGTCCGTGCTATCTGTGACACTTCGAGAGTATGAGTAAGTCTTGTTCTGTAATGATCTCCTTCCGGAGATATGAACACCTGGGTTTTATGCTTAAGCCTTCTGAATGCCTTGGAATAAATAATTCTGTCCCTGTCTCTCTGAAAATCCGTTCTTATACTGCATTTTTCTTCAGGACGGGCCCTTCCTTTCGATCTGGACGACAATGCGGCATACGGAGAAAGAATTTTTTCCTCAATTCTTTCCGTTTCCTCACGGATTGTCATAAAACCACCTCATTAAAATATATATACCCACAAAAAATCAGAAATAAGCATCGAAGGCCCCAAATCGTGTCAGCAGCGCACAGGTTTAAAAAGAATATATCGCAAAAAAGGACAGCTTTTACTGTCCCTTGTTGCGAACTTTAATGAAATTTGAATTTACCTGAGTCCATTACATTTCAGACAAACAGTTTCTGCAAATATGTCGTCCCTTATACTCAACCATTTCTTCAGAAACATTGTTACAGAATGTGCAGCGAGGAACATATTTGTCAAGAACAACGTTTCCGTCGTTATCAATGAACATCTCAATACTGTCGCCTTCATTGATGTTAAGCTGTTTTCTCAGTGATTTTGGCAACACTATTCTCCCCAGTGCATCCAGTTTTCTTACATATCCTGTAGCTTTCATTAATGAAAAACCCCCCCCCGATAAAATTATAAATATTAAACTGTTATTTCCTATAATTAAAAATATCACAAAACAATACAAGAAAAAAGATAACTCATTGCAGGAAATTTGTCAATACAAAACAATAAAAGGAGAGGAATTCCCTCTCCATACTATTTTAGCCATGACATCATTTTTCTAAGTTCTCTTCCTGTTTTTGCAAGCAGGTGTTCAGCTTCCTTCCTTCTTGATGCAAGAAGCCTTGCCCTTCCTCCTGCCTTGTTCTCAGCTATCCATTTCGATGCAAATGTTCCGTCCTGTATTTCTGCCAGCACCTGTTTCATTGCTTTTCTGCTTTCCTCATTGATTATTCTTTTACCGGTGGTATAGTCCCCGTATTCTGCAGTGTCGCTTATTGAGTAGCGCATGAATTCAAAACCGCCTTGATAAATGAGGTCCACAATCAGCTTCATTTCATGAACGCATTCGAAATAGGCGCTTTCAGGCTGGTAACCTGCTTCCACAAGCGTTTCAAAACCTGCTTTCATAAGTTCTGTAACACCGCCGCACAAAACAGCCTGTTCACCAAACAGGTCGGTTTCTGTTTCCTCCCTGAACGTAGTTTCAAGAATACCGGCGCGCCCTGCACCAATACCGGCGGCATATGCAAGGGCCAAATCCTTTGCTTTGCCGGTATAGTCCTGATGCACCGCTATCAGCGATGGCACACCGCGTCCTTCAAGGTACTGGGATCGAACCGTATGTCCCGGACCTTTCGGGGCAACCATTGTCACATCCACGTATTCGGGAGGTATAATCTGGTTGTAATGAATGTTGAACCCATGGGCAAACATAAGCATATTGCCTTCTTCAAGGTTTTTCTCTATGCTTTCCTTATATATATCCGCCTGAACCTGGTCGGGAACGAGAATCATAATGATATCTCCGGCCTTTGCCGCTTCATCGGTGTTCAGCACTTTCAGCCCAGCCTGCTCGGCTTTTTCGCGGCTTTTTGAACCCGGAGCCAGGCCAACTACGACGTTAACGCCGCTGTCCTTCAAATTCAGTGCATGGGCGTGCCCCTGGCTGCCATAACCTATAATGGCCACAGTTTTGTTTTCAAGCAGTTTAAGGTTGCAGTCTCTGTCATAATACATCTTTGCCATAGGTATCCTTCCTTTCAATATTATAGAATGAATTATACAATTGTTTTCTCACCGCGTTCCAGCGAGATAAGCCCGGTACGGACGTCTTCAAGAATGCCGAATGGTTTCAGCATCTGCTGCATAGCCGCTACCTTCTTTGAACTTCCTGACGTTTCAATTGTAAGTGTTTTTTCAGAAATATCAACTATATTTGCCCGGAATACTTCGGCTATCTGCATTATTTCAGAACGAACCGAAGTGTCTGCATTAACCTTGAACAATGCAAGTTCCCGGTGCACCGATTCTTCCATATCAAGCCTCTTTACCTTGATTACGTCGATTAGTTTTGCCAGTTGTTTTTCTACCTGTTCAACCGTGTTTTCATCACCGTCAACAACTATCGTCATGCGGGATATTGCAGGGTTCGTAGTAACGCCTACTGCAAGACTTTCAATATTGAATCCCCTTCTGCTGAACAGTCCCGATACCCTTGACAAAACGCCTGCATGGTTATTAACCAGTACTGATAGAACATGCTTCATACTGCATACCCCCAATATCATATATCGTCAGTTGAATTACGGTTATCAGTTTATTGAAACATCAGCCCGAAGAAGCGATCACTCCAGTATCGCACCTTTGTCTGCCGAGGATACAAGCCTTGCATAGCGAGCAAGGTATCCTTTTTTAATCCTTGGTTCAGGTGCTTTCCATTCTTTCAGCCTGTTGCTTATTTCTTCATCGCTGAGGTTGACATCCAGTTTTCCTTCGGGTATGTTAATCGTAATAATATCTCCGTCCCTTACGGCGGCAATAGGACCGCCTACGGCTGCTTCAGGCGAAACATGGCCTATTGACGCACCGCGGGTTGCACCTGAAAATCTGCCGTCTGTTATCAATGCAACGTCCTTGTCCAGCCCCATACCGGCGATCGCGGATGTAGGACCAAGCATTTCACGCATTCCGGGACCGCCTTTAGGCCCCTCATAGCGGATAATGACTACGTCACCCTTCTTTATTTTCCCGCCATAAATGGCTTTAATGGCTTCGTCCTCGGAGTCGAAGACGCGGGCAGGTCCGCTGTGGCGAAGCATTTCTTCCGCTACTGCGGCACGTTTGACAACAGCACCGGCAGGTGCAATATTTCCGCGCAGAACGGCAATTCCTCCTGTTGGACTGTACGGATTGTCAATATCACGAATAACATTCCTGTCTTTTACAACGGCATTCTTAATATTATCTGCCTGGGTTTTGCAGGTTACGGTTATAAGATCCAGGTGCAGGAGATTCTTTTTCGACAGTTCCTTCATAACTGCCTGTACGCCGCCTGCCCGGTATAAATCCTGGACATGGTAAAGCCCGCTTGGCGCGAGTTTGCAAAGATTCGGAACCTTTGCGCTGATTTCGTTTATTATGTCCAGGTTAAGACTTATTCCCGCAGCATGAGCAATGGCCAGAAGATGAAGAACGGAGTTCGTGGAGCATCCGAGCGCCATATCCACTGCCAGGGCGTTTTCAAAAGCTTCAGGTACGAGGATGTCCAACGGTTTAATATCCTTTTCTACCAGTTCCATAATCTTCATTCCGGCTTTTTTCGCAAGTCTTATTCTTTCCGCATAAACCGCAGGTATCGTACCGTTTCCCGGAAGTCCCATACCCAGAACTTCGGTCAGGCAGTTCATTGAATTGGCCGTAAACATTCCGGAGCATGAACCGCAGCCCGGGCATGCATTATTCTCATATTCGAGTACTTCTTCCTCGGTCATTGCTCCGGCCTTGAAGGCACCAACGGCTTCGAAAACACTGTTCAGGTCCAGGTCTTTTCCATTGATATTCAGGGAAAGCATCGGACCGCCGCTTATAAAGATTGACGGAACGTTTATTCTTGCGGCAGCCATCAGCATGCCGGGAACTATTTTGTCGCAGTTCGGTATAAATACCATGCCGTCAAAGCTGTGAGCCAAAGCCATTGCCTCGCAGGAATCGGCTATAAGTTCCCTGCTTGCCAGGGAATATTTCATTCCTTCATGACCCATAGCTATGCCGTCACATATCCCGATACAGCCGAATTCCACGGGAGTACCTCCTGCAAGACGTATACCGGCTTTTACAGCTTCGGCTATTTTGCTTAAATGAACATGCCCCGGTACAATTTCATTTACGGAGTTTACTACTCCAATCAGCGGGCGTTCAATTTCTTCATCCGTATAGCCCATGGCCTTGAAAAGGCTCCTGTGTGGTGCCCTTTCTATGCCCTTTTTTATAATATCGCTGCGCATAAAAGATTCACTTCCCCGTAAAATATATAGTCAAATTACATGTTATTAAGTTGTTATGTCATTACATCTTTACAATATCATCTTTATTGCCAGTTATGGTCTTCCTTTGATTTTCACATTTTTAAAAATATTTTTTCATGTTTTTTACCGGTAAAGCAATAAGTAATTTTGCCTCAGGTATAAATCAGCTGGTCAATACCTTTTCCTGGGGGTACTATCGGCAAAACCCTTTCATCGATATCGATTATGAAATCAATGACAACGGGTACAGTATCCGAGCTCAAGGCTTTTTCTATTGCAGGAACAACTTCTTCTTTCTTTGTTACCCTAATTCCTATTGCACCATATGCTTCCGCAAGTTTTACGAAATCCGGACCCCTGTCCAGCGTAGTTTGTGAATATCTCCTGTCATAGAACATTGTCTGCCATTGGCGTACCATTCCAAGGGTTCCGTTGTTAAGCAGTGCTATAATTATGGGCAGCTTGTAATAAACAGCAGTCGCAAGCTCATTGCAGTTCATCCTGAAACTTCCGTCACCGGCGAAATTGATTACTTTCCTGCCGGGTTTCGCCAACTGAACACCTATGGCAGCACCAGTACCGTATCCCATTGTTCCGAGACCGCCGGACGATATGTATTGCCTTGGGAATTTATAGTCAAAATACTGGGCAGCCCAAATCTGATTTTGTCCGACCTCGGTGGTAACATATGCATCCGGAGCCATTTCAGAGAATTTCTTGATAATATATGACGGTTTCAACTGGCCATTGTCCGGGAAAACCAGTTCATACTCAACTTTCCATTTTTCAACTGTATCGGCCCATTCTGATTTTTCCTTTTCTTTCAGCCGTTCAAGAATTCCTTTCAGAATTTTGTCGGTATTTCCCGTAAGTGGGTAATGGACGCTTATGTTCTTGTTTATTTCGGCCGGGTCGGCATCTATATGCATAATTTTTGCATTCGGGGCAAACCGTTTCATGTCGCTGATAACCCTGTCACTGAACCTTGCGCCGATATTTATCAGAAGATCACATTCAGAAACTACCTTGTTCGAAACTCTTGATCCATGCATACCCAAAAGTCCGGTATAAAGACGGTATGAACTGGGAACTGCACCGGTACCCATTAATGTCGTTGTTACGGGTATTCTCATCTTTTCGGACAGCTCGAGAAGCAGGTCGGTTATACCGGCAATAATAGTTCCGCCTCCGGCAAGTATGACAGGTCTTTGAGCATTCTGGATCGCATTGGCGGCTTCATCCAGGTCTTTTTCCGTATACAGGTCCTTTATGTCAAGATTCAGTCTTTTTTTGCCGTCGAAAGGTATAAACTCGGTTTCGTCAGCAGTAGCGTCCTTGCATATGTCAACAAGGACCGGTCCGGGTCGTCCCGTTGTGGCAATTTCAAAAGCCATACGCATGGTTTCGGCAAGCTTGCTGACATCTTTTACAAGGAAATTGTGCTTGGTTATTGGCTCTGTAATTCCTGTGATATCAACTTCCTGGAAAGAGTCCCTTCCTATAAGCGTTGAAGGTACCTGACCGGTTATTGCAACAAGAGGTATGGAATCCATGTATGCTGTAGCTATACCGGTTACGAGGTTGGTTGCACCGGGACCGGATGTTGCAATGCATACACCGGGTCTGCCGGTCGCCCTTGCATATCCGTCAGCAGCGTGAGCCGCCCCCTGCTCATGGGATGTCAGAATATGTCTTATGCCTTCCCCTTTTTTGTAAAAGGAATCATATATATTCAGCACGGCTCCGCCGGGAAATCCGAAAATCGTATCCACGTTCTGTTCTCGCAAACATTCAATAACAATATCTGCACCGGTTAATTTCAATAATATCACCCCATTTCAGTGATTTTTCCAGGTGTTTATTTGCCTATGCGGCTTGCCACGGCCTCTCCCATTTCTTCGCAGCCGAGAATTTTTGAACCTTCCGTTGCCAGATCCCTGGTCACAAATCCTTCCTGGAGCACTTTCAGAACGGCATTTTCAATTGCTTCTGCTGCTTCTTTCCGGTTAAACGAGTATTCCAGCATCATTGCAACGGACAATATCGTTGCGAGAGGATTTGCCTTGTTTTGTCCTGCTATGTCAGGTGCAGAACCATGCACGGGTTCATAAAGGCCGAATCCTGTTGAATTAAGGCTTGCGGAAGGAAGCATACCTATCGAACCTGTAATCATTGCAGCCTCGTCGGACAGGATATCTCCAAAAAGATTTCCTGTAACTATAACATCAAACTGTCCGGGATTAATCACAAGCTGCATTGCTGCATTGTCGACATATAAATGATTCAGCTCTACGTCGGGATATTCCTTGGATACCTCTGTAACGGTTTCTCTCCAGAAACGGGACACTTCAAGAACATTCGCCTTATCCACCGAAGTTACTTTCCCTTTTCTTTTTCTTGCCGTTTCAAAAGCCAGCCTTGCAATTCTTTCAATTTCAGATTTTCTGTATATCATCATGTCGTAAGCTGCAGGTTCGCCGTTGCATGTTGTTCTTTTCTTTTCACCGAAATAGACATCACCGGTAAGTTCACGCAGTACCAGAATATCCAGGCCGTCTTGTGTTATTCTGTCTTTTAGAGGACTGGCATTCTTAAGAGGAGGGTAAATTTTTGCAGGTCTGAAGTTGGCAAAAACTCCAAGCCCGGAGCGTATTCCCAGAAGTCCGGCTTCCGGACGCTTGTTCAGCGGAAGATTGTCCCATTTCTGCCCTCCGACGGCCCCCAGCAGTACAGCATCGGATTTCCTGCACAGTTCAAGTGTTTCTGCCGGCAGTGGCTCTCCGGTTTTATCTATTGCAATCCCGCCGATGTCTGCATAACTGTATTCAACGGTAAATCCGAATACTTCAGCAGTCTTGTCAAGCACTTTTAAAGCCTGTTTTGTAACTTCGGGGCCGATACCGTCACCCGGCAATACGGCAATTTTATATGTATTCATCGCTGACCTCCTGAAAATCTTTTATTTTAAATATCCCTGTCATTTCTTTTTGTTTTTGATATACTGCATTAATCCCCCGGCCCTGATAATTTCCTGGATGAAATCGGGGAACGCAGTGGTTTTGTATTTTTTCCCGCTGGTATGATTAATAATCTCACCTTTTTCCAGGTTCACTTCCAGTTTGTCGCCTTCGTTGGTTTCATCGACGCATTCAGGACATTCAACTATGGGTAAACCAATATTGATTGCATTCCTGTAAAATATACGGGCGAAACTTTTAGCCACCACGCATGAAATACCGGATGCTTTTATTGCAATAGGTGCATGCTCCCTTGAAGAACCGCACCCGAAATTGAAACCTCCTACAAGAATGTCTCCTTTCTTGACTCTCGTAACAAAAGTTTTGTCAAGGTCTTCCATGCAGTGTTTTGCCAGTTCATTATGATCCGATGTATTTAAATACCTGGCCGGAATTATAACATCCGTGTCCACATTGTCGCCGTATTTAATAACATCGCCTATATAGTTCATATCCCTTCACCTTTCCTTGTTATAATTGGCATTTAGTACGGTTAATCCGTCAATACCGCCGGTGATACTATTTTCCCTGCTACAGCCGAGGCTGCTGCCACTGCAGGGCTTGCAAGATAAACCTCGCTTTTTACGTGACCCATTCTTCCGACGAAATTACGGTTGGTAGTTGATACAGCCCGTTCACCCTCTGCAAGTATGCCCATATGTCCTCCAAGGCATGGACCGCATGTCGGGGTGGATACGGCACAGCCTGCTTCGATAAAAATATCAAAAAGACCTTCTTTTAGACATTGCTTCCAGACATTCTGGGTTGCGGGAATAATAATGCACCTTACGTTTTTGTGAACCTTCCTGCCTGCAAGAACTTTTGCGGCTGCTCTCATGTCTTCAATACGCCCGTTCGTACACGATCCTATAACCACCTGGTCTATGTATATATCCCCGAGTTCGTCAACGGGTTTCGTATTTTCGGGCAGATGCGGCAGTGCCACGGTGGGCCTGATCTTGCTTATATCTATTGTATATTCCTGTACGTATTCCGCATCGCTGTCAGCGGTGAAAACCTCATAAGATTTTGATGAATGTTCTGCAATATATTTCAGGGTTTCATCATCCACTTCAAAAATACCGTTCTTTGCTCCGGCTTCTATGGCCATATTGGCTATTGTGAACCGGTCGTCCATCGAGAGGAATTCAAGACAGTCGCCGGTAAATTCCATGGATTTGTAAAGGGCGCCGTCAACGCCAATCATTCCTATAATGTGCAGAATTATGTCCTTTCCGCAGACCCATTCGCCCGGTTTTCCTATTAGGTTGAATTTTATTGCTTCAGGTACCTTAAGCCATACTTCGCCTGTAACCATTGCAGCTGCCATATCAGTGCTTCCCACACCGGTGGAAAATGCTCCAAGCGCTCCATATGTGCAGGTATGGGAATCGGCACCTATCACCACATCTCCCGCTGTAACAAGGCCAAGTTCGGGTAACAGGGCATGTTCAACACCCATCTGCCCTATTTCAAAGAAATGCTTTATTCCCATTTTCCTCGCAAATTCTCTCATTAACTTTACCTGCTCTGCAGATTTAATATCCTTGTTCGGGGTAAAATGGTCCGGAACCAGCGCAATTTTTTCCTTGTCGAAAACCTTTTCAGCACCTATTTTTTCAAATTCCTTAATTGCAACCGGCGCTGTAATGTCGTTCCCAAGAACCATATCCACTTTAGCAGATATCAGCATTCCCGGTGTAACATACATGTTGCCCGAACTTTTTGCCAGTATTTTTTGAGTCATTGTCATACCCATATTCGACACCTCTCTTCGTTCTGAAAGCCTTAATACCGAAAATATTGGATATACCAGGTCTGAATGAATATTAGCAATATTTTATATTGAAGCATGAAAAAATTGCTTCTGTTTTTTTACCTGATATGGTGTAAAAATTTAATGAATTTTGCCTTTCGTTATTATGACGAAAGGTTCTCGTAAAACGGCGTTAAGCAAAACATAGACTATATGACAGGATTAAAGGTTCCAGGGCATGGAGATTTATTACTGTTGAAACCGGTAAAGGCAATATGCTACTATTACGTAAATGGCCAAATTAAATCTGAATCGGTGGGTTGCTCATGCATATCCGGGAAAAAATCTGTCTTTTCATTGTTATATGCTGTTTTCTTCCAGGTTGTAGTATAGTTGAAGATACTGCCGTTTTTGAGAACGCGGTTATCAGAGAAAATACCGAAACTGTACCAGCGGCGGTTCTGCCGGCTGAAACAACGCCCACGCCTGCGCCTGATCCTTCACCGGTACCTGCAACCGTACCTGAGCCCATAACAGCCACTATACTCGCAGCAGGCGATGTTATAATGCATGACAACGTGATTAAAAGTGGCAGGAAAAGCGACGGAGGTTATGATTACAACTATATTTTCGAAAGAGTAAAACCCCATGTGGAAAAAGCAGATTTTGCCGTTGTCAGCTTTGAAGGTACGGCTTTGGAAACCGACAGGAATTATACCGGATATCCGCTTTTCAACGCACCGCCCGCCATTATTTCTGCATTTTCCTATGCCGGTTTCGATATGGTTAATACCGGCAACAACCATTGCCTTGACAGGGGACTAAAAGGACTACTGGAGACAAGGGATATTATTTTAAGGAATAATATGCAGGTTATAGGCACATATGCCGATGCTGCCGAACCAAGGCATGTAATTAAGGATATAAACGGCATAAAGATCGGTTTTCTTTCATATACCTATGGCTGTAACATGAATGAAAACCGTCTGACAAAAGACGAAAGAGATACCCATTTAAGCATTATTGATAAAGAAAAGATTAAGAAAGAGATTGAAAACCTTTCATCCCTGGCAGACCTGGTGGTTGTGCTCGTCCACTGGGGTATTGAGTACCAGGTTGAACCTGCGCAGGAACAGAAAACACTGGCGGAACTCATGCTTCATGCCGGAGCAGACATTATACTTGGCTCTCATCCCCATGTAATAGAACGGTCGGAAATCCACGAAACCGAAGACGGCATCGGGTATGTCATTTACAGCATGGGAAATTTTCTTTCAAACCAGATACCCGGAAGCCAACCCAATAAAAGGAATAATGATCTTACCAGGGAAAGCGTAATGGTATTTATAAAGGCTGAAAAGGATCCCGTTACGGGAAAAACCCGTATCGCATCGGTAAAACACATACCGGCATGGGTGCACAGGTATACAGAAAACGGAACATTCAAATATTCCATTATCCCCATCACATCATCCCCTGATGATGAAATCCTCGGTAATACCGACGCAAATATTTCAGAAAAGCTTTTAAGTTCATATAAAAGGACAATGGAAAAAATGCAGGACTTTCCGTAACCAGGAATTTAAACAAACGTCCTTGGACGGTTACGCCAAAGACGTTTATGAAATTCATTCTTCTGCATTACTTTCCGGGGTTTCGGCTGACTGTGCCCTTTCTTCTTCAAACTGATATCCGCAAGATTCAAGGCTGCATGTATACTGAACCTTCTTCCCTTTATACTTCTTGGTCATAAAATTGCCACATTTCGGGCATTTTTTGTCAGATGCCATTTCCCATGAAGAGAAATCACACTCGGGATAATTTTCGCAGCCCAGGTAGCTTTTGCCCCTTTTTGTTTTTTTGATAAGGATCCTGCCCCCGCATTTTGGACATGTAACACCCGCCTCGTCAATAATCGGCTTGGCATTTCTGCATTCGGGGAAACCCGGGCAGGCAAGGAATTTACCGTATTTGCCCATTTTAACGACCATTCTGCGTCCGCATTTCTCACATATTTCATCCGATTCCTCAACAGGAAGTTCAACCCTGCTGATATGCTCTTCGGCGGTTTTCAGCGTTTTGCTGAACCCTTCGTAGAATTCATGCAAAAGGCTTTTCCATTCCAGCTGCCCTTCTTCAACCAGGTCCAGCTGGTTTTCCATTCTCGCAGTGAAATTAATATCGACTATATCCTTAAAGTTCTCCTCCATTAAGTTGTTTACAATCTTACCCAGCTCAGTTGGATAGAGGTATTTTTTCTCCTTGACCACATATCCCCTGGACATTATTGTACTGATAATCGGGGCATAAGTACTGGGCCGGCCTATACCTTTTTCCTCCAGGGTTTTTACCAGCGTTGCCTCTGTATATCTTGGCGGCGGCTGGGTATAATGCTGCTCAGGTTTTATTTCAACCGGTGTAACCTTTTCTCCTTCCGCAAGTTCGGGAAGGAAGGTATCTTTCCTGTCCTCATCACTGTCTTCATCATCCCTGCCTTCTTCGTACAGGACCAGGAATCCCTTGAACGATATTCTTGAACCTGATGCTTTGAAAAGACAATCACCTGCAGCAATGTCAACCGACATCGTATCATATACCGCAGATTCCATCTGGCTTGCTATGAACCTTTCCCAGATAAGTTTATACAGCCTGTAAAGATCACGGGACAGTGAGCTTTTAACACGTTCGGGCGTGAAACTGAGCATCGTGGGTCTTATCGCTTCATGGGCATCCTGTGCTCCCGATTTGGTTTTATAAATCCTGGGCTTTTCGGGCAGGTATTTTTCGCCGTAATTATTAAGAATGTACTCCCTTGCTTCTTTCAAGGCTTCCTCGGATATACGCGTTGAATCCGTACGCATATAGGTAATCAAGCCGACCGAACCTTCGCCTTCAATTTCAACCCCTTCATAAAGCTGCTGGGCAAGCATCATGGTTTTCTTTGCCGAAAACCCGAATTTTCTTGCAGCATCCTGCTGAAGAGTGCTGGTGATGAATGGCGGGGAAGGTGTGCGTTTCTTTTCACCGTGCTTTACTTTTAAAATAATGAATTCCTTGTTCTTAATGCCTTCCAGTATTCTGTCCACATCTTCCCTGGTTTTGAGTTCCAGCTTTTCGTTCAGATGCCCGCTGAATTTTGCCGTAAAAGTTTTACCGTCTTCTTTCCTGAGTATTGCTTCAATATCCCAGTATTCCTCGGGTACAAAATTTTCTATTTCCTTCTCCCGATCGCAGATTATTTTTATAGCAACCGACTGAACCCTGCCGGCACTCAATCCTTTTTTCACTTTTCTCCAAAGAAGCGGACTAATCTTGTATCCAACTATTCTGTCAAGTACACGCCTGGCCTGCTGGGCATTTACCAGGTTCATGTCAATCTGTCTGGGTGCCTGCAACGCTTTAAGTACCGCGTTTTTTGTTATTTCATTGAATGTAATTCTGCATTTTTCATTGCTGTCTAACTGGAAAATATTGGCTAAATGCCATGAAATTGCTTCTCCTTCCCGGTCAGGGTCTGTTGCCAGAAATACTTTTTCCGATTCCTTTGCCTCTTTTTTCAGCTCTGATATTAAGTCGCCCTTGCCTCGAATGTTGATGTACTTGGGTTCAAAATCATGCTCTATATCAACTCCTATATGGCTTTTGGGAAGATCTCTTATATGTCCCATGGAGGCTTTTATCTTGTAATTGGAACCAAGAAACTTTTTAATAGTTTTCGCCTTGGCAGGTGATTCGACTATTACCAGATACTTTGCCATACTTATCCTCCGTTTCGTTCGCCTTAGCTCTATTTTGTTATAGTATCATTGATAAAATGATTTGTAAACTGGTATTATCATTGCCTGGAAGTAAATGTAATTGCATATATTATAATCGTTTATCTGCACGGTGTTATTTACTGTTTTTTATTCTTTGGCATCTGTCTTCCGTCATGACGTATTTCATAATTCTCCCTCAGTATCAGCTCTGATACCGGCACGGGATTAAGACCTTTTTCCCTAATTATATCTATCACTTTTCCCAGGATTTTAACCGTATGCGAAGTGTCATTGTGAAAAAGCAGGATATCCCCGCTTGAAACCTCGGAAATACGCTTAAGTATTGCCTCCTGGGAAATACCGGGTTTCCAGTCGAGCGAATCAAGGCTCCACTGGATTGTATAATGTCCGCTCTGCCGTGCAACTGATACAACGGTGTTATTGTAATCCCCGTATGGAGCCCGGAACAATTCGGTTTTAACCCCGGTTATCTCTTCTATTGTTTTCGAACAGTCCAGTATTTCCTTTTTTACTTTATCAATGCTTAATACACTCATCTTGAAATGATTCTCCGAATGATTTGCCAAATCATGCCCCTGTTCGGCTATCATTTTTGTTTCTTCAGGATTCCTCCTCGCCCACTCACCTACCACGAAAAACGTGGCTTTTACGTTTTTCTCCTTCAGTATCCTGAGTATTTCGGGAATATCATGGGCTCCCCACGCACAGTCGAAAGTAATGGCCACCTTTCCTTCGTCATTTTCCACACTGTATATCGGTATTTCCCTCACTGTACCGCTGACTTCAATAATATTTCCGTTGATTATGTAAAAAATCATAAGGCAAAAAACCAGGGACAGCAATAATATTGCTATCGTTCTTCTTCGAATAACTATCATATTACTTCTCCAAAGACTTTTTCCATAGTTTATATATGGACGTTCAAAAAAGATTATTCATAAACTTAAAAATAAATACGCCGGGGGACGGTTCCCCGGCGCACAAAAAAATTAATAGTATACACAATAAAGGAGCAATTCCTGAGTTTTTCAGGTTTTTAACATTTCAAGCTGCATAAAAAGTAAACACACATACTTTTGTCAAAGCATATCAGCCAATAAATAAACTAACTGTAAATTGTGCTGAATTAATATACTGATAAATCCCAGCAGGTGACTTGAAGGATACAAAGAAATGAAGCTTTTATTACTGAATATTATTATAAAAAAAGCACAGATACATAGTGCGCCGGAGAACCGTCCCCCGGCGCATCTTTTAACCGCTTACGAGATTTGGCAGGAATGTTGCAAGCTGCGGGAAAGCAATCAGAACTGCTATGCATGCTATAAGTGCCAGAAGGAAAGGCCACACTCCCCTGAAAATTGTTTCGAGGGGAACATCCCTGGCAACTCCCTTGATAATGAACACGTTCATTCCCACAGGCGGGGTAATAACACCTGCTGCAACGACCATAACGATGATTACGCCGAACCATATTGGATCGAATCCCAACACGTCAACAACAACAGGATAGAATATAGGAACGGTAAGAAGTATCATCGCCAATGCATCAATAAAGCATCCGAGTATCATGTAAATAATTAAAACAACTGCCATAATCAATACCGGCGGCAAGTTCAGTCCGGATGCCCATCTTGCCATTTCAAACGGCAGCCTGCTTACAGCCATAAAGCGTCCGAATACCATCGCACCGGCAACAAGCAGCATAATCATTCCTGACGTTCTTGTAGTATCCCTGAGGGAATTTTTAAGTCCCTCCCAGGTGAGCTGTCTTCTTAACAGAGTAATCAGAAGAATGCTTCCAGCACCTATGGCACCTGCTTCTGTCGGGGTGAAATATCCGGCGAACAGGCCTCCGAGGGAGATAAAGAATGTCAGTAGTATTTCAGGCAGTCCGCTGTTTAATAACGATTTTTTAGCGGCTTCTTCTTTTCCTCCGATCGGTGCAAGGGAAGGATTTCTTTTCACCAGTATAAATATGGTGACCATATAAAACAGCATAAGCAGGATACCGGGGATTATTCCCGAAATGAAAAGCTTTCCGATAGACTGTTCTGTAGCAACACCATAAATTATAAAAATTACGCTTGGCGGAATTAAAACACCCAAAGCTCCTGCAGCTGCGACACTTGCTGTTGACAGTGAATCATCATAGCCATATTTTTTCATTTCAGGAATGGCTATTGCCCCCATTGTAGCCGCTGTGGCGGTATTCGAGCCGCAAATTGCGCCAAAAATCGCGCATGCCCCCTGGGTTGCAATTGCAAGGCCGCCCGGAAGACGTCCCATAATCCTGTAAGCCAAAGCATATAGGTTTGAACCCACTCCGGAATAATATGCAATAAAACCCATCCATACAAACATCGGGATAACACTTAAAGTATAGGATGAAAAGTTGGAAAAAATCTCGGTTGCCACCATTGAAAATGCAGCTTCAGGGCTGACAAGCAGTGCAAATCCTGTAAAACCGACTATAAGCATCGCATACGCTATCGGAACTTTAAAAAGAATTAAAACAAGTAAAACGATTACTCCTATAATTCCTGCAACAGGAGGCGTCATTTTCCGGCACCTCCCTTTATCAGCTTGCTCGCTTCAACCAGGCACAGGACAAACATACCCAGCGCAACAATGAAAATAAACGGATAAAACTGAATATGCGCTGTTGCTGATACCTCACCGCTCCTGATAACATTAATGCCGTATTTAAGTACCTGAACGCTGCTGAAAGCAAGAAAGACCACAGATATAACACTTAAAACCAAATCAATAGCCAGCTGAACTTTCGGATTCAGCTTTTCCATGAAAAAATCCACTGCAATATGCGCCTTTTCAAATGCACACCTGGCTATCGAAAAGGCAATTACAAATGCCGTTAGGTATCCGGTGTATTCGTAAATACCTTTAATCGGGCTTTTAAATGCCGACCTTAAAATCACGTTAACCACTACAAGCAACATTGCAACAACAATAACTCCGCCTGCGATGTTATCCAGCAGGCGGCTTGCTTTATCAACGAATTTATTAAACCTGTCCATTGACTAATCCTCCGCGGTAACTTATCAATCGATTAATACATGCTGTTGTATTTCTCAGCAAGTCTTCTGGCTGTTTCTACGGCTTTCCTTCCGGCTTCGCCTTTTTCAGCGATATACTTATCAAGCATCGGTTCTACTGCTTTTATCCATCTTTCCATTTCCTCTTTGGAAAGTTCGATAACTTCCATTCCCTCTTCTTCAACGGCCCATTTAAGAGCATCCTCGTTCTGCCTGTCCCAAAGACCGATACCTACTTCGTCCTGGAACTTCAGGGTTGTATCGATAATTGTTTTTTGCAGATCCTCCGGAATGGAATTCCACTTGTTCTTGTTCATTGTAACGAAAAACAGTGTATTATAAAGGAACGGGGTTCTTGTTATGTATCTTGTAACCTCACCGTGTTTCCATGTTTTCAGTACTTCAATCGGAGCAAGGTTGGCCTCAACAATACCCTTTGACAGTGCTTCATATGCATCTGACTGAGGCATTCCTACAGGAACAGCATCAACAAGCTGAAGTGTTTCAGCCGTCAGACCAGTGGCACGTATTTGCAGCCCGGCCAGGTCTTCCAGTTTCGTTACCGGTTTTTTTGCAAACAAATCACCCGGGCCGGTGGCAATAACCATTAGAAGTTTTGTATCCTGCACGCATTTGGGATTAAGTTCCTGTATTCCTTCCCAGGCCACTTTGCTTGCAACCTTTGAGTTTTTGTAGACTATACCCGGCTGTTCAAAAGCTTCAATTTCCGGGAAACGTCCAGGCGTATACGAGAAACATGAAAGGCCGATGTCACAGATTCCGTCAACAACACCTTTGTAAATATCTGCGGCTTTCAGAAGCGTTTCACCGGGATAACTGGTAATAACAACCCTTCCGTTTGTTGCTTCCTTAATGGCTTTCGCCCATCCCTGGACAAACTCGGTTTCGGCCGGATGAGTTCCCGGGAAGAAATGAGCAAGCTTAAGTTCAATCGTGTTTTCCTTTTCTGCTGATACGGTACCTACACAGGATGACTGAATTGTGAGTGCAAACAAAAGGATCAGAACCAGAAACCCTCTGATAAGAATTGATTGAGTCACATTTCCGAACTTTCCCACGGTTTATACCCCCTAAAAAGTAATAAAAAAAACTCCCGTAGGAGGTTCCGGAATATGTGTATTATAATATTGCATATTTTCAATACCGTACTGCAATACTACAATACAACCGTTATACCATTATTTCCGTACTACCATCCTACATTTTCATTATATTTGGATTTTCAGACAGTGTCAACACGTTTGATGATGTAGTATCCGCCAGTTTTTCACATTTTTCCTTAACTTTCCGGATGAATTCTGGACAAAGAAACACATCTGGCGCAATCAGCTGTCTGCACAAAACATGTCCCGTTATGGAATCTGAAACTCTTTAGTGTTGTTTTTTTAAATACTTTAATGCCAAAGAAACATAAATGCCCGAACCAGTACCGGCAAGCGGTGATTTTTGCTGTTTCGAGCCTGTGCGGACAGTACTTTCAGCTCAGAAAAAGCAGGGGCTGTTTCAGGCATCAAAAGACATCCAAATAAAGTTTTTCAAAAGAATCATCCTGTTTGCATTATTTTATTGAGGCGTAAAATTCTTTCATAATATAGAATGCAGGTTTTTTGTACGATTTGTCCTCGGAAAGCAGTCCTTTTCTGTTGTATTCCATCTGAAGGGCGCTGGTTCTTCTCGGGCACCTGAAATCGTACAAAATCCATGGCGATGTTCCGTGTATATAGGGTATTTTGCCAAGGGTCTCGGTCTGCATTTTGTAAACATTAAGCTGGCAGTCTTCCGTACCGAGATCATCAACGGTACCCCTGGCTCCTTTCAGTGCATCAGCGCCAAACTCGGTTATTACAACCGGTTTTTGCGGGCTGCTGTTGTTGAATACCTTGATAAGTTCGCTAAAGTCTGGGGCATACCATCCGTAGTATTCATTTATCCCGATAATATCCAGGTAATCCGCAAGCCGGTCCTTGATCCTCAGTTCACTGTGATCCACAAGACATGCGGCGGACACAAGCCTTGAAGGATCCAGTTCCTTTGCCTTCTTTGCCAGCGAACTCATGAAATGGAGCCTTTCATCGGTATCGGCATTTTCATTGCCCACCGACCAGACGATGACACTTGCACGGTTCCTGTCCCGCTTTATAAGTTCAGTCAGCTGATTTTCCGCATTCTTATACGTTTCCGGGTTTGAAAAATCTATAGCCCAGTATACGGGGATTTCCTCCCACAGAAGAATTCCCATTTTGTCAGCTATTCTCGCCGCTCTTTCGGTATGCGGGTAATGGGCAAGACGCATGAAATTGCAGTTCATTTCCTTTGCCAGGCTGAAGTTTTCAATAATTTCTTCATCGGTAACACCCTTACCGTTTAGAACGCTTTCCTCGTGGGCACATACACCTTTAAGGAAAATTCGTTTCCCGTTGAGATAAATTCCGTTTCTGTCTGCACGGATTTCGCGGAATCCTATCCGGTCACTGATGGTATCGGAAAGGTAAGATATTCTAACATCGTAAAGTCTGGGTTTGTCAGGACTCCACAGTTCAGGTTCTGCGCTGATCACCACGTCTGCCTTTCCGTTGACGCATTCAATTTCCTTGTACAAATTCAGTTTTGGTATTTCAAGTTTCGCCTTGCCGTTGTTTTCCGGACCGTCAATCTCAAGGACTACCCTTATTTTTTTGAATCCGCTGCCCGGGACAAGACTTATATAAAAATCCTTTATAAAGGTTTCGGGAAGCCTTATCAGCTCAACATCCCTGTATATTCCGCCGTAATTGAACCAGTCGGTGTTTCGGGCCGGAACAGCTTCCTTCTTTCTTGTATTGTCTACTACTACGAGCAGCCTGTTGTTCTCTTCCAGTAATCCGGTGACTTCAACATAAAACGGAGTTGAACCTCCGCGATGCATTCCTATATATTTTTTGTTGAGAAATACCTTTGTTTCGTAATTAGCAGCCCCGAACCTGATGAAAACCCTTTTTTCTCCCTTGTTCACATATCGGAAAGTCCTCGTGTAGACTGCGGGACCTTCATAATAGTAGAAGCATTCGTCCTGGGTGTTCCAGCATGAAGGAACCTTTATTGTTCTCCACCGGTCAAAATCATAGTCAACGGGCAGATACATCCCGTTGTCGTTTTTGTATTTTTCCTCATACCATTTTGACCTGAGGCAGGTATCATACTGATCTATCTGGAAATTCCAGTAACCGTTCAGACTTTCCTTTTCCCTTCCTGTATCAATAATCATGTCACAGGCAGTTATCATTTTGGAGAGATACGGAATTTCGTAATCCTCATCATGAATATTCTGAGCAAAATTACCCACGTTTTTCATGTCTGATTTCACCCTGTCCAATATTGTTGCATGCCTTTATATTGTATCCGTTTATATGGATTATTTCAAATAAAAACAATCATTCCACACCCGAATTCTCTTGAAAATATCCATATACCTGGACCGGGTGTGAAATGACGGACATAGGGGTTATACACTTTTACTGGGATTCTTCGCCCGGCAGCGGACTTTCATTTGAGGCAAACATGCGGTTGTTGTCCCAGGGACTGTGAATATTTTCGCATGGACAGATGTAACCCGATTTGTTGTAATATGCCGGATGAATGTTTTCGGTCTGCGGATAAATATTGTAATACCCGTATTCTGTCTGGTATGCATCAGGGTGAATATTTTCGTAATACCCAGAATTCACCGGGGTATATCCCGGGCTGCCGTTCGGACTGATGTTAATATCAAAAATGTTCATGCAGTACGGGCACTGAATCCTAACCGGGTAAGCTCCTCCGTATTGGTGTTCCTGCGCATAATGGTGCCACTGGCCGGGATTGTAAAAGCATCCGTTCATACGACCACTCCCGCTTAATAAATGTTACAGTATTATCTTATGTCAACGCAGGAAAAACGTGATTACGTACCCAGTAATTTGATTTTCCTTTCCAGCATTTCGTCAATCCGCTGTATATACTGTTCCACATTCCTGACATTGAAAACCCGTTCAATTCGATTCTCTGCCGGATACACGACTTTTGTGGATGCTCCTGCACCCAGCGCAAGGATCGTCTGTACTTCTTCCATTATAAGAATATTGTATATGCCTTCATACCCAGGTTTTGCATAACCCACATTTTCAAGGTTGGCAAGTATATTCTTCTGCCTGTAGAGATAATACGGGCGCATTCCTTTGCCGCGAAGAAAAGCCCCTGCCATTTCAACCATCCTGTTGACGGTCTCATCATCGGTCTGCCTGAATCTTTCCCTTTCGTTCACCAGGCGTGAAGCCCGTTTTACCGACATTGTATGGACGGTTACACTGTCCGGGTCCAGTTTTCCTATTTTTACCAGGGTATCCTCAAAGTCTTTTTCGTTTTCCTCAGGCAGTCCGGCAATAATATCGCAGTTTATATTTGTAAAACCGACGGAACGCGCAAGGTTATAAGCTTCAGCCACCTGGGTTGTGGTATGGTACCTGCCGATCAGGTTCAGGGTTTTCTCCTGCATTGTCTGCGGATTAATGCTTATGCGCGTAACACCGGCCTTTTTGATAATTCTGAGCTTTTCGTAATTCAGCGTGTCCGGTCTTCCGGCCTCTACGGTAAATTCCCTCGCTTTTTCCAGCGGCAGAACGGGTAATACGCGGTTTAGCAGGTAATCCAGCTGTTTTTCGTTTATTGCCGTGGGGGTTCCCCCGCCAATATAAACGGTATCAATATCCATTTTTTTGTGTTTCAGCCATTGGGCGGCCCATTCTGCTTCCTTCCTCAATGCTTCGAGATAATCCTGGACAAGATGACTGAACTTGTCCATTCCAACCGACGGAAAGGAACAGTAGATGCATCTGCTGGTACAAAACGGTATGCCGATATAAACGCTTACTTTTTTATCAGCATCCTTTAAAAAATCCGATTCATTCAGAGCTACCTCGACGGTAAGGCGGGCTTTACCTTCCGAAAGCTTGTAAAAATCGACCAGTGTTCTGAAAGCATCATCCGGCGTTGCGCCGTGACTTAACATGGAATGAACTATTTTCGCAGGCCTTATGCCTGTCAATGATCCCCACGGAAGTTTTTTTCCCGTATAATAACTCAGGCAATTGTATAGCAGCACTTTTGCCTGGATCCTGACCCTGTTCAGTTCATTTTCTTTTCCCACATGGGCTTTTTCCGAATACAAAACTTTATTGAGATGAAAAAGCTCTGCGCAAATTTCAAAATCGTTTTCCCGCTCTTTAATGTCCACGGTTACGTGAATATCGTCTTCAGTTGCTTTTTCGGTATTATCAGAAAATACATATAAATCCCGGGCGAAAAAGAGATTAACAAGTTCATCTGCCCCGGTACGGAATTCTTCAGGCATCTTAATATAAACCATAAACTCTCCTGCATATAATCGTTAATTGTCAACAGCCCGGCAAAACGGGTTATATCTTTTTTCATAACCTATTGTAGTAGTAATGCCATGCCCGGGATACACATTGGTATCATCAGGAAGTGAAAACAGTTTCCCCTTGATGGACCTAATGATTTCATCCATTGAACCTCCGGGAAAATCAGTCCTGCCTATTGATGCATTAAAAAGCGTGTCTCCCGTAAACAGTGCATTTTCCACCAATATACAAATGCCGCCTTTTGTATGGCCCGGTGTATGAATTATTTTAAAAGTAAGATCAGCGCACCTGATTATATCCCCGTCGTTCAGAAGATTGTCAGCAGGTCTGAAGGTAAAAGAGCCCTGCACGGGGAAATGGGCAAGTCCGTTAAGAAAAGGATCAGCAAGACACCCGGCATCCTTTTCATGGATATGGACATTAATATCTGTAAGCTCTCTCAGCTGATCAATATAATAAATGTGATCAAAATGTCCGTGGGTTAAAATCACATGCTTTAGCTTAATATTCTTGCTCCGGGCGATTTCAAGCACCTTTTCCGGCGGACAGCCGCAGTCTATTACGACCCCCTCGCCGTTATTTGCAATAATGTATACATTGGACTGAACCAAGCCGTTCGGTATGCATTCAATTGTCACTTTATTCCACCTCAGCTGTTTTTTCGTTTTTCAGCACTGTCAAGAAAAATCGTTACCGGCCCATCATTGTGAATCTCAACATGCATCGAGGCCTGGAACACCCCTGTTTCTACATTAATTGAGTATTTTTCCCTTATATATTTTACAAATTCCTGGTACAGTTCATTTGCCATATCCGGCGGCGCAGCACCGGTAAAACTTGGCCTGTTTCCCTTCCTGCAGTCGGCATACAAAGTAAACTGTGAAACCACAAGCAATTCGCCCTGTACATCAAGGACCGACAGATTCATCTTGTGGTTTTCATCTTCAAAAATCCTTAAGTTTACTATTTTGTCCGCAAGGTATTCCATGTCCCAGTGTGTATCGTCCTTACCCACGCCAAGCAATACCATGAGGCCTTTATTTATGCTTCCCACTGTCTCATTATTTACAATAACTTTTGAAGAACTTACCCGTTGTACTATTGCGCGCATAAAATCCTCCGTTTACTATTTGCTGTTTCTAGTAATTTCAAAAACGTCGGGCACGCGCCTGATTCTGTTGATAATCCTTTCCAGCTGATCGGTATCGGTTATTTCTACCGTCAGGTTCATAAGTGCCACATTGTCTTTTGTAGTTCTTGCATTGATGGCTTTAAGAGGAATACCGGCATTGCTTATTACGTTGGTTACTTCCAGCAGCAGATGAGTCCTGTCATGGGCCTTGATTGACAGCTCAGTCTGATAAGAAGCTGCTTTTCCTTTATACCATGCCACTTCAATAAGTCTTTCATCGTCGTTTATATTGTTCCTGACATTAAGGCAGTCTTTCCTGTGAACAGAAACTCCCCTTCCTCTTGTAATATAACCCACAATATCGTCACCGGGAACGGGATTACAGCATCGTGAAAGCCTTACCAGGCAATTTTCAATGCCTTTCACTATTACACCTGTTTCAGGAGCGGGACGCTCTTTCTGCTTTTTGCCTAATTCTTTTCTTTCCTCTTCCAGGAACTGTTTCTGTTCCTCGGGCGGAAGGGTTTTGCGGTACTCTTCCTTAAGCTTTGATATGGCCTTGCCGCTTGAAATGGCATCGAGACCGATAGCAGCATACATGTCGTCAATTTCATGGAAATTGTATTTTTTGAATGCTGCCTCGAAAATATCCTGCCTCAGAAGCTGATGGGCGCTAATCCCGTGTTTTTTAAGCTCTTTCTCAAAAAGTTCCTTACCGAGCTTGATGTTTTCATCTCTTTTTTCCTTTTTGAACCACTGGTTAATCTTGCTTCTTGCCTGTGATGTTTTGACTTTTTTCAGCCAGTCGCGGCTTGGACCCTTGCTTGTTGCCGAAGTAATTATTTCAACGATATCCCCGTTTTTCAGTTCATAATCAAGGTTCACCAGTTTTCCGTTTACCTTTGCACCTATCATCCTGTTTCCGATATCGCTGTGAATCGCATAGGCAAAGTCAATAGGCGTTGATCCGGCTTTAAGACATTTTACGTCTCCTTTCGGAGTGAATACAAAAACCTCGTCGGTAAAAAGATCTATTTTAAGATTTTCCATGAATTCATCCGGATCGGTGGTATCTTTCTGCCAGTCAAGCAACTGCCTAAGCCATGCCAGTTTCTCGCTCAGAACTTCATCCTGCCGTCCGCCTTCTTTATATTTCCAGTGAGCGGCAATACCTACTTCAGCAATCCTGTGCATTTCCCATGTTCGGATCTGTACTTCAAACGGAATGCCTTCAGGTCCAATCAGCGTGGAATGAAGTGACTGGTACATGTTCGGTTTCGGCATTGAAATATAATCCTTGAAACGGCCGGGCATGGGCTTGTATAACTCATGAACCAGTCCGAGAATGGCATAACAGTCCTTAACGGTATTCACGATAACCCGTATTGCAAACAAATCGTAGATCTGATCCAATTCTTTATGCTGTTTTCTCATCTTTGTGTATATGCTGTACAAATGCTTGGGCCTTCCGTCTATATGGGCTTCAATACCCAGTTCACGGGCTTTTTCCGCAACGGTTTTCATTATATTTTCTATATATTCTTCGCGTTCTTTGCGTTTTTTTGCTATTTTTTCAACAAGATCGTAGTATTCTTTTTCGTACAGGTACCTGAAACTTAAATCCTCGAGTTCCCATTTGACCCTGTAAATTCCAAGACGGTGTGCCAGAGGAGCATAAATGTCCAGTGTCTCACGGGCAATTTCGATCTGTTTTTCCCTAGGTTTGTATTTCAGTGTTCTCATGTTGTGCAATCGGTCTGCAAGCTTGATTATAATGACCCGTATGTCTTTCGACATGGCCAGGAACATTTTCCTGAAATTTTCGGCCTGTATTTCCTGTTTGTTTGTATAAGGAATTTTTGCAAGCTTTGTTACTCCGTCCACGAGATTTGCTATTTCTTCCCCGAATTTTTTCAGGGTGTTTTCATAGGTAAATGAACTGTCTTCAACGGTGTCGTGAAGCATGCCTGCAACAATGGTGGCAGTATCCATTTCCATCTCGGCAAGAATATATGCCACCTGCAGCGGATGAGTGACAAAAGGCTCGCCTGAGCTTCTTTTCTGACCTTCATGGGCAATACAGGCAAACTTGTATGCCTTGTCAATAAGCTCCCAATTATACTCTTTTCCGTTGGATTTCAGTTTTTCAAGCAGCTTATTATACTCCTCAAGCATCAAATCACCGTCATTTTTCACCAGTTTCACACAACTCCTGCAAAAAAGAATAAAGCCGTGAATTCTCCAGAGGGTTTTTTCGGTCTACTTTTACAATTTCTATTTTATAATTACCATTTTCCTGATAAGAATATCGGATTATGTTAAGTTCATTTAATATAAGCATTCCGGATATAATTTTGAATATATTCATCCTGACCGTGCCGTTATTAATGGTATGAGCTATTTCAAACAGCTGGCTCCTTGTATAAATACGGCTTCCGGTTTTTTGAATATACCTGTACAGCTCGGCCAGTTCATTCCTTGAAATTATCAAATCCGCTCTGTTCACCTGGTGATTATTAATCCTATTATAAAACCAATCTGTATTATTATCAAGGCATTCAAGTTTCTGCGACCACTCAAACAGCATTCTGTTTGCAGCGACAAATCTGTCAGGCAATCTTATATACTTTACAAAAAGTTCCACATTTCTTCTTCCCATGTATTCGTTAATGCCTATTTCAAAAACCACATCAATTTTGCTGTTTTTACACAGTGCCTGTTCCAGGCATCCCATTCTGAACGCAATTGCTGAAACATAACTCCCTTCACTGCCAAGAAAAAGCTTCAAATGGTTCTTGTCGGCGCCTACCCGGGTAACTTCAAGAACATTCACTTCTCTAAGCCTGAAGAGCGGTATTGGATTTCCTTCGCCGAACGGCGCCATCGCCATCAGAAAACCTGCGGAATCGGTATTAATTTCTTCTAAAAGTACATCGGCGTCTATTCTGAGTTTCGGGATCATATCCGTACTGTTCAGCACTCTGTCTGCAAACTCATTGATCCTGGCCCTGAATTCTTTAATTCTGTCCTTTTTGATTGTAAGGCCGCCCGCCTTTTCATGCCCGCCGTATCTTACCAGCAAATCACGGCAATATTCCATTCCTTCGTAAATATTGAAACCGTCAATGCTTCTTGCCGAACAAACGGCTTCTTCCTCAGAAACAGACATTACAAAGCACGGTTTATAGTAATGTTCTGTCAGCATAGAAGCTACTATGCCTATTACTCCCTTATGCCACTTGTCTCCGCTTACAACTATTACTTTCTGTTTTATGTAGCTTGGATCGTTATCAATGATTTCCACTGCCTTCTGGAAAATTTCAGTCTGAATTCTCTGCCTTAAGCTGTTGTCGTTTTGCAGTTGCCTTGCCAGTTCGTCATTAAGTGACAAATCGCCGGATGTAAGGAGTTTTACCGCCCTTGTCGCATCACCCATTCTGCCTGCGGCATTGATCCTTGGAGCTATTATAAATGCCAGCTTATATGCATCAACGTTTTCGTTTTTAATCTCCGCAACATTAAGCAGCGCCTGGATTCCGGGATTAGGAGCTTTTTTTATTTTCTTCAGGCCGGTATTGACAATAACTCTGTTTTCATCTGTGAGTTCAACTATATCTGCAACCGTGCCAAGGCACGCCAAATCAATATAGTTGAAATACTCGTTTTCCATGCCCAGTTTTTTGCATAATGCCTGTACGAGCTTAAAAGCAATCCCTGCCCCGCATAGCCTGTCAAAAGGATATTTGCTGTATGGAAGATGGGGATTTATCAGTGCCAGGACATCGGGCAGGTTTTCAATGTCAGGCTGGTGATGATCGGTAATAATAATGTCCATTTTCCGGCCTAGTGCCGAAAGATTCTGATTTATGCTGTCAATACGCTCCTTTGCCGATATGCCGCAGTCTACGGTAATCATAAGATCAAAACTGTTTTCACACAGGTAATCCACCGCCGCTTCGGATATGCCATATCCTTCATCTATCCTGTCGGGTATATAGTATGAAACATCAAGACCGATTGACATTAAAAACAGATAAAGAATTGATGTGGCCGTTATTCCGTCCACGTCATAATCTCCGTAAATAACTGTTTTTTCTTTTCGTTCCCTTGCGGCAAGTATCCGGTTGACGGCTATATCCATATCGGGCAGCAGCATGGGATCATAAAGGTGGTTTACCGACGGCTTAAGAAACTTTATGATATCTTCCCTGTCGGTTATTCCCCTTGTAACCAACACCTTGGCCAGAATCGTCGGAACCCTTAATTCTTCAGATATTTGCTTTACCAGTGCCGGATTGGGTTCTCCCACATCCCATATTGCTTCATTTCCAAGGTAAAAATCCTCAAACATATAAATCATTTTCTTCACTTTTTCCTCAGCATTTTAAAAGCTATGTCCAAATGCAGCTCACAGAATTAAAACCTTATAAAAAGCCCGAAGATTTAACTTCGGGCTCATTATTTCAAGGGCATTTCTGTTTGATACACTGATTTATTCATGATGCAACTTTATTTAATTCAGCCGTTTAACCCGGCCAAAACCTGATACTGCACACAGTATACGCTGTACTTCTAGTTATTTATTTCGATCTTCTTTTTCTTGCAGCTTCAGATTTCTTTTTACGTCTTACACTTGGCTTAACGTAATGCTCTCTTTTTCTGACTTCTGCAAGTACTCCTGCTTTAGCACACTGCCTTTTAAATCTTCTCAGTGCACTGTCCAGGGATTCATTTTCCTTTACTATTATTTCTGACACGTTCTTCCCTCCCCTCTTCTGCATCATACAGTCGTGCCGGGGAATTTATTCCGTCTGGCAGGCCTGACTTAGGCTTCCTGCCTGAAGCACTTAAATTTATTATATAATAGGGCTGCAAACAACGTCAATATTTTTCTTGACAGTCACACTATTTTCTCGTCAAAAGCCGTACCGCCGAGAACATGATAATGAAGGTGCGGTACTGTCTGCCCTCCGTTTTTGCCGCAGTTTACGATTACCCTGTAACCGTCCTTGTTTATGCCAAGGATCTTAGTTGTTTCAAGAATTGCAGCATGTATTTTTTTAACCACGTCCATGTTGTCCTGGTTCAAGGCTTCAAGGCTTTCGATATGGACCTTCGGCACGACAAGGACATGAACTGGTGCAGCGGGATTAATATCCTTGAAAACGATTATGTCATCATTTTCATATACCTTGCTGGATGGTATTTCGCCCCTGATTATTTTACAAAATACACAATCCGACATTTGCCTCTCCTCCTGCCAATAATTTTAATTGGATTAATTATTGAACAAAATACAGGCTGCTATGCAAGCTGCTGCCTGATCATCTGCAGCGCAACGGCAATTGCATTGTCAATTCCATTTACATCCTTTCCGCCTGCCTGTGCCATGTCAGGTCTTCCTCCGCCTCCGCCGCCTGCAGCCTTTGCAGCTTCACCAATAATTTTCCCGCAATGTATGCCTCTGTTCACTGCGTCCTTGGTTGCAGATATTACCATGTTTGCCTTTCCGTCGAGACCCGATGCCAGTACAACCACCGAGGAACCCAGCCTGTTCTTCAGTGTATCAGTCATATTTCTGAGTGCCGTAATGTCAAGCTGATCCATTCTTACGGCCAGCACTTTTATACCGGATATATCCTCTGCCTTGCCGAGCAAATCACTCACAGACTGGTTAGCCATTTTTTCCTTTACAGACGCAAGTTCCCTCTGGATATTCTTCATTTCGTCAACCAGCTGTGCAACCTTTGCAGGTACATCATCGGGATTGGACTTGATGATTTCAGACACCTTTCTCAAGGTTCTTTCCTTTTCCTTGTACCAAGAGATTGCGCCCGTACCGGTAAGGGCTTCAATACGTCTTACACCCGAAGCAATACCGTTTTCGCTGATTATTTTTATAAGTCCGGCTTCACCTGATGAACTTAAATGCGTTCCGCCGCACAGTTCCATACTGTAATCTCCCACAGAAACCACACGGACGGTGTCGCCGTATTTTTCACCGAACAGCGCGGTAGCACCGGCCTTTTTGGCCTCTTCAAGGGACATTTCCCTTACCGTTACCGGGTAATTGGACAGGATAACACTGTTTACCTCATTTTCCACCGCTTCAATCTGCTCATCTGTAAGCGGCGAGAAATGTGTAAAGTCAAATCTCAGCCTGTCAGGAGCCACAAGCGAACCTGCCTGCTGTACATGATCGCCCAGGATTTTCCTTAATGCCTTATGAAGTATGTGCGTTGTGGTATGATTTCTTGAGGTGCTTTTTCTCTTGGCAACGTCAACTTTTGCAATAACCTGGTCATTTACCTGTACAAATCCCGATTCTATTTTTCCGTAATGAAGGTATTTCCCGTCTGAAGTCTTTTTACAGTCGGTTACCTTCATTACAAAATTGTCTCCGGTAATAACACCCGTATCACCTACCTGTCCGCCGCTCTCGGCATAGAACGGTGTCCTGTCAAGCACAACGGCAACTTCATCATCCATCTGTGCATTTTCCGCCAGCCTGCCGTCAAGAACAATAAACCTGACAGTAGCTTCGGTTTCATACTCATTATAACCGGTAAACTCAGTGACCATGGATTTGTATTCACCGGTAAACAGATCTTTTTCCCAGGCTGAGCTTTCTTTTCTTAAATGTGCTTCGCGGGCTTTTTCCCTTTGCTTTCTCATTTCTTCATGGAACCCGTCCTCATCTATCTCCATTGAATGTTCCTGGGCTATTTCTCTTGTCAGATCAATCGGGAATCCATAGGTATCATGGAGCTTGAAAACCATGGAGCCTTCGATGGTATTAACACCCTGCTGCTTTAATTCGGCAATATGTTCCTCAAGTATATTCATTCCCTGGTCGATCGTGTTATAGAATTTCTCTTCCTCAATAGATATTACCTTCTTAATAAAGTCCCTCTTCTCATCCATGTGCGGATATGCGCCCATAGATATGTTGATTACCGTATCAGCGAGTTCTGCAAGAAAAGCGTTCTCTATACCGAGGAGCCTGCCATGCCTTGCCGCACGGCGGATAAGCCTTCTTAAAACATACCCGCGTCCTTCATTGGAAGGCAGTACGCCGTCCGATACAAGCATTGACGAACCTCTTATATGATCGGTTATGACACGGATCGATACATCTTTTTTATAATCTTCTCCATATTTAATTCCTGCAATTCTGCATACATGCTCAAGCACGGCGCGGACTGTGTCAACCTCGAAAATATTGTCAACACCCTGGATTACACATGCAAGTCTTTCAAGACCCATACCCGTGTCTATATTCTTATTCTTCAGCGGCAAATAAGTTCCGTCTTCCTGTCGGTCAAACTGCGTAAATACCAGGTTCCAGACTTCTATAAAACGATCGCAGTCGCAGCCGACGGTACAGGTCTCTTTTCCGCAGCCTTTATCCTTGCCCCGGTCGAAATATATTTCAGAACACGGACCGCAGGGACCGGTTCCATGCTCCCAGAAGTTGTCTTCCTTGCCCATTCTGAAAATTTTCTCTTCAGGAAGCCCGACTACCTTGTTCCATATATCAAAGGCTTCATCATCTTCCTGGTATACCGAAACGTAAAGCCTTTCTTCCGGGATTTCCAGGATCTTTGTAAAGAATTCCCATGCCCATGTGATTGCTTCTTTTTTGAAATAATCGCCAAAAGAGAAATTACCCAGCATCTCAAAGAATGTGGCATGGCGCGAAGTTTTCCCCACGTTTTCAATATCGGGTGTACGGATGCACTTCTGACAGGTGGTGACTCTTCTTGAAGGAGGAATTTTCTGCCCTGTAAAATACGGCTTCAAAGGAGTCATACCGGCATTAATAAGCAGAATACTCGGGTCGTTTTCCGGTACCAGCGAAAAACTTGGCAATCTCAGATGATCTTTGCTCTCAAAAAAGGACAGGTATTTTTCCCTCAGTTCATTCAATCCGAATTTATGCATGCTAAACCCTCGCTTCAATATCTAATAGTTTAATTTTTTAGGCCAATAAATATTATTAATGTCTTCAGCCATGCCGGTCAATACCGGCCATGAGTGAAGACGTATTTACCGTTAAATAAACATAATTTTGACAGTTCGCTCAATCTTAATAAAGTATACTAAAATCAGAAGAATTGCGTCAAGTAACTTGTTTTTTTTCCGCTGTATCAGGAATTAATTATTGTCGAAAAGAAGGCTTAGCGATTCCCTGCTGTGTATTATTTTTACTGCCTCGGCAAAAAGCGGAGCAACCGATACGACCTTTACTTTCGGATGCCCGAACACTTGCGGGTTTTCAACAGTATCGGTAATTATCAGTTCTTCTATTTCGCTTTCTTCCAGTTTCTTAAGGCCATTATCCCTCAGAAGTGCATGGGTTACACATGCATATATTTTCCCTGCGCCGTTTTCTTTTAAAGCCCGTGCTGTATCAGCCAGCGTTCCGCACGAAATGGTAAAATCATCGACAATAACTGCATTTTTTCCTTTTACGTCACCGATTATTTCAAGCACTTGTGCCTTTTCATCATGATCAGTACGTATTTTATCCCCGATTGCAACCGGTGCTTTAAGAATTGTGGCAAATTTTCTCGCATTTTTCGCAAACCCCGCATCGGGAGACACCACAACCAGGTTTTCAATGTTTTTTGATTTTATATATTCGCACAGAATCGGGAATCCATAAAGATGATCAACGGGTTTTTTGAAAAAACCCTGTATCTGAGGACTATGTAAATCCATTGTAACAATACGGTCTACTCCGGTTATTTCAAGACAGTCGGCACAGACCCTGGCTCTTATTGAAACCCTTGGTTCATCCTTTTTGTCTCCTTTTGCATAGCTGAAATACGGTATAATTGCCGTCACAGAACTGGCACTTGATCTTTTGAATGCATCAATCCAGAACAGAAGTTCCATAAATTCATCATTCGGGCTCATGCCAATGGTCTGAACAATGTAAACATCCTTGTCCCTGACTTTTTCCAGGATCTTTACAAACGTATTTCCTTCTGAAAACTTAATCGTCTGTGATTTTCCGAGCTCGGTTCCAAGGTAACTGCACATTTTTTCAGCAAAATGCATACTCGAGCTTCCTGCAAATATTTTGATTCCTATTTCCTCATTCGCCACATGAAATTCCCCTTTCACGCATCCTGTTTTTTATGAATCCGCGCAATTACATATTATTACATAAAAAACAGCAATTCAATTACTGACGGCAAGAAACTTAAAAAATCGCTTTTTTAAGCTGTTCCGTGTATTATCCCGAAATAATGCGATAGACTTTTTTTATGGCTATTTTAATCATGGCAACCAGCGGGACGGTAAAAATCAGCCCGAAAAAACCGAACAGCCGTCCGCCTATGATAACCGACATAATCGTAGTAACCGGGTGCAGGCCAAGTTTCTCTTTAATTATCCTGGGTGTCAGGAATAAATTATCAATCTGCTGCACTGTTACAAAAACAAGGACAGACAGAACCGCCTTTCCCGGTGACAGCGCAAGTGCAACTGTAATGGCAGGCACAGCCCCGATATATGGACCGAAATAGGGAATTATATTTGATATTCCGCCAATAAAACCAAGAAGAGGAGCATACGGTACTCCAACAATATACAGTCCTGTGGTTTCGAAAAAACCAACAATCAGAGCAATCAATATCTGGCCCTGAATGAATTTTACGACAATCCTGTGAATATCACGCATGAAACATACAATTTCTTCCCGGTATTTTTTCGGAAAAATGTATTTAAATTTTTCAATTATCTTTTCCCTGTCCCTCAATATATAATAAGACAGGATCCATCCAGCCAGTATGTCGATAATCACAGGTAACGTTTTAGGCAATATATCAATAAAACCGTGAAGGTTACCGACAAATCTTTGCTGAAGATTAAGAAAAAACTTTTCAGTCTCACGGATAATACCATTCTGCATATTTTCGGGAGTATTTTTTCTGATGAAATTCATAAGACTGCTTATCGCGGAATTGTACAGGTCAGGAAGAACTTTTGTCAAATCCTTTATATTGTCGGCCAGAACAGGAATCAGCAAAACAAATATCATCAGAATAACTATAAGGCTCAGGAATATTGAAAAAAAGATACTGAGAGTTCTTGAGACCTTCTGTTTTTCAAAAAATTCAGCCAGTGGCAAAAGTATATATGATACAATAATACCCGTAAAAAGCGGAAAAAAAGCCTGAAGAATTTCTCTGCCCCAAAATGCAATTAAAAAAATAACACCCGCCACCAGGACAACCGGTATACCTGTCCTTAGCAACCGACTCGCTTTCACCAGGCACCTCCGAATATGTACCTTTTCTTAAAACAAAAATGTTTTAAGAAAAGGTTTTCAAAAGGGAAGATTTATCGATTACTGCATCATGCTGCTGATATCGGACATGATGCGTCTTGATTTTCGGAAAATATCCCTGCCCATTCTCATTATGCGTCTTCTTGTCCTTTTCATGTTGATGTCGCCGTTCAGGGCCATGGACATTGCTGCCCCTACAATCCCTCCTACAATCATTCCGCTGGTAAAGCCTGTTCTCATATAACCCCTCCTTTACAATATGTCCATATTGAGCAAGTTTTTAAGTCCTTTTTTAAGACCGGTTATTTCATTCCTTGTATCCCTGTCAATCTGGATTAATTCCCGTGAAAATTCAACCCTTTCCAGGACAGGCATTCTTTTTCTTCCAAGCCAGATGTCTTCAATCAGGCTTCCGGACAGGATTATTTCGCGAAAATTTCCGTTGCTTGCGTCAAATGCAAAATCGACCACACGGCCTATCCATTCGCCGTTTTCATCAATTATCGGTTTATTCAGCAGTTCTTCAGCGAGTATATTGTTTTTTAAAAAATTCCTGGTCATTACGATAATCCCTGATGTATTTCTGAGCTTTATGCTGTCACGTCTCAATTCTTTAATAAGTGAAAACGGAATAAACCTGTGCCTCAGTTCAGTGCTTCTTCGTTCCAGCAAAAAGCCCAAAACAGCCTTATTTGCCGGATCTATCACCGAATTTTCAACCTGCCCTATTTTGTCATTGTTTACAAAAACCGATGCACCGTCAATTTCTGACCAGTAATGCATACAAGGGCCTCTTCTCAATACGGGTTTTCATAAATATTATTTTCTGATTTATTTGAAAGAATGCAGCAATTTTTGAATTGACTAAATTTACATATTTTATTAGAATTGACCTTATAAATTCTAAAAGCCGGATTTCATTCAAGGAGGAACATGGATGCTCAGAAAATTCAGGGAAGATTTGGGAATAAACATATCTTCGGTACTGATTCCGAAAAAGCACATATCACTGAACAAATGGGCGGTTGTTGCATGCGATCAGTACACATCCGAACCGGAATACTGGGAAGAAGTCGACAAATATGTAGGTGATGAACCGTCAACGCTTCGGCTTATTTTCCCCGAGGTCTATCTTGAAAGGGAAACTGATGAACAGAAAAAGCAAAGAATTGAGAACATAAACAGGACAATGCGGTATTACATTGAAAACGGGTATTTTGAAGAAATATGCAATTCCTTTATATATATCGAAAGAACGGTTAAAAGCGGAAAAACAAGAAAAGGTCTTTTATTTGCAATAGATTTGGAACTGTATGATTACTCAAAAGGTTCAAACAGCCTGGTAAGGGCAACCGAAGGAACCATCCTTGACAGGCTGCCGCCAAGAATTCAAATAAGGGAAAACGCCTGCCTTGAACTTCCGCATATTATGATTCTGGCAGATGATGCAGACGGAACGGTCATTGAACCGCTGGCAGAGCAGAAAGATAAAATGGACATGCTTTATTCCTTTGATTTAATGATGGGCGGCGGTCATATAGAAGGTTACCGGGTAAATAAAGAAGAACTGCTTCAGGGTATTTACGATGCGCTTATAAAACTTAAGTCACAGGACACATTCCGACGAAAATACAATACCGGTACTTCAGCAAGTCCGATGCTTTTTGCCGTCGGCGACGGTAATCATTCCCTTGCCACTGCCAAAGCATGCTGGGAGAAAATTAAAAAATCCCTTTCTGACAATGAAAAAGCATACCACCCTGCAAGGTACGCCCTTGTAGAACTCGTTAACATACACGATCCGGCACTTCAGTTTGAGCCGATTCACAGGATTCTTTTCAATGTGGATGCAAGCAGACTTCTGAATACTTTTGTAAAGTTTTACAGGGACAAGGGATTTGACTGCGGATACGAATACACGGATGATACCGGACGTATTCCTCAGAACAGCGGTGAAAGACATTCCATACCTTTTGTTATAGGCGCAAAAACCGGCTTTATATGGGTCAATAAACCTCCTTTCACGATAGATGTGGCCACGTTGCAGAACTTTCTTGACCATTTTCTCAGGGAAAACCATGACGTATATATTGATTACGTACACGGCCGGGATGTGGTTGAAAAACTGTGCAGAACTGAAAGCAACATGGGTTTTCTGCTTTCACCGATGGATAAGGGAGACCTGTTCAAAACCGTAATTGCGGACGGAGCTCTGCCCAGGAAGACTTTCTCAATGGGTGAAGCCGAAGAAAAACGCTATTACCTGGAATGCAGGAAAATCATTCCCGGCTACTTGCGGTAACCCTCTATATGAAGGCATCTGTACTTTTTGAATACGTAATTTGACAGCGGGTAGTAATCCCTGTCTATGGTGTGCGTTGCAATTTTTATATTGCTTAAATCAGGCGTTTTTCCTGTCTCAACTACGAACAGCGAATGCCTGAAAGTAGTTCCGTCAAAGGACAACTGTATTATATCCCCTGGTTCTGCTGCAGTCAGGGGAACTTCCCTGGCAAATGGCCCTGATCCGTCATTCCTTGTCAGGAATTCATAAAGGTACTGCACACCAGTCCACGAAGCCGAGCGGTTGTAACTGTTAAAATAATACCAGCCGTATACAGGTTTTGTGTTCATTACCCTGCAGCCTGCATATATGCACTGGGAAACAAAGTTCGTGCAGTCCCCGCCAAGCCTGCTGAAGTCATAATAGGCCGGATTTCTTCCGAACGCCCATTTATGGGCATATTCAATTGCGTTCTGCCTGTTGTACTGGTATACTTTCACTTCTGCCCCGCTTAAAAAAAATTCTACTATATATTATTAGACCGGCATTTAAGATGTTCTTTCTTTCCGGGATTTACCCCGTTCGTTATAAGCGGGTGATTCGGGCGATTTTGGCGGAGCATGACGGGATATTGTGCAATGCCGTCAACAGTCGCTTCATTTGCAAGAGCCGCGCAGTTCAGCTCGGGCAAGCCGAAACTCGCAAAAATGCATCTTAATTTATTTTTAGGTTGCATTTTTGCTCAGACAGTCGGCTTGCTTATCCTCGCTCGGACTGAGCGGCTCTAAGCTGCATTCCGCTAAAAGTTTCCGGCATTGCACAATATCCATAACACCCGCATCAAGACCCGCACGAAATTACCTTATTTCATACAAGCGGGTGGTTCGGGCGATTTTGGCGACGCAGAGCGGCATGCTGCGAAGCCGTTCTGCACAGCAATAAGCTATTAGCGTGGTTTTGAGCGACCCGGGATATGGAGACCTCAACGCAGGATTCATTACATGTGTGGAGCGTGGGTCAACGTAAGTGCTTTGCCGCTCAAGGAGACAAAACGCCCGAAGCAGGACCCGCACAAAATACATACCTAATTAAAAAGCGGGTGATTCGGGCATTTTCGGTGACGACGGGCAACATGCTACGAAGCCCTGCTTCACAGTAATAAGTTCAGAGCGTGGTTATGAGCGACCCGGGATATGGAGACCTCAGCGCAGGATTCATTATATGTTCGGTGCGTGCGTCAACGTAAGTGCTTTGTTGCCCGAGGAAACGAAATGCCCGAAGCAGGACCCGCAATAATAAAAAAACTCGAAAAGCAGGTGATTCGGGCATGGCATAAAAAAGAAAAAATATACGAAGAAGAACCTGCGAAAACTACAAAAATCTGCTCCGCAGTTCCTCCATAATCTTTTTTTCAAGCCTTGAAACCTGCACCTGCGATATTCCCATCTTCTCAGCCACCATCTGCTGCGTCTCTTCCTTGAAATACCTGAGGAAAATTATCATTCTCGACCTTTCATCCAGGTTCTGAAGAGCTTTTGACAATGAGAGGCGTTCAAGAATAGCCGCCTCTCCTGCATCATCGTTTTCAACCAGCAGACGGTCTATCAGGTAAACCGGGTGACTGTCGCTTTCCCCTATTGTCCTGTACAGGGACTCGGGCTGATATCCGGCTTCAATGGCCTGGACCAGTTCTTCAGGCTCAACATTGAGTCTTTCTGCCAGCTCGTGGATCGTGGGAGTCCGGCCGCTGCTTTTTTCCATCTGTTCTCTTACCATGTTGGCTTTCTGACCCAGTTCCTTCATAGCACGGCTTACCTTCACGGCACCGTCATCCCGGAAAAACCGCTTAATTTCTCCCAGTATCATCGGTACCGCATATGTTGAGAATTTAACATCAAATCCGGGATCAAATTTTTTGATTGCTTTAATCAGCCCAATACATCCCACCTGGAAAATATCTTCGGTTTCTGCCTCGCGACCCTTAAAACGCTTGACAAGACTCCACACCAGTCCGATATTTTCCTGTACCAGTATATTCTGGGCTTCCTGGTCACCCTTTTGAGCCTTTATTATTAATTCCAGCGTTCTTTCATCCAGATTCCTGGATTCAGTGTTTTTGTCCTTCACCAATACTGGCTCCTGTTCCTGTCAAAATTATGTTTCCCGGATAAGGGACTCAGCCTCGCGAGAATTTCTTTGTCATGATTATTTTAGTACCCTTACCCTTTTCGGATTCAATTTGAAGGCTGTCCATGAAGCTTTCCATAACCGCAAAACCCATGCCGGACCTTTCCAGTTCTGGTTTTGTAGTAAAAGCAGGTGTTCTTGCCTTTTCAATATCCTCTATTCCCACACCGTGATCTTCAATTATAACCGTTATACTGTCAGGGTACAGCAGGCATTCCATGTAAATGGTTCCCGACTTTTGCTCATAACCGTGTATTATTGCATTGGTTACCGCTTCAGATACCGCGGTCTTTAAATCTGCCAAATCCTCCAGAGTCGGATCCAACTGGGCTGCAAACGCTGCAACAACTACTCTTGCAAAGGCCTCGTTGGAAGATTTACTGTCAAATTCGATTTTCATCCTGTTAATCGGCTGCATTTTCACATAACCTCACAATACCAAATAGTGCCGGATCTACCGGAAAAATTTTCAGCTTATTTTCATAAGCTTGTCAATGCCGGACATTTTCAATATTTTAAGAAGGTTCTGACCGGGATTCTTTATTGCCATGCTTCCGCCAAAACTCTTGATACGGTTGTATCTGCCCACAATCAGTCCAATCCCGGAACTGTCCATAAAAGTTACACCGCTCATGTCCAGGACAAGCTTTTTTACAGGCGCACTAACAAGCTGCATGTCAATGGTATCCTTAATACTGGATACTGTGTGATGATCCAGTTCACCTTTCAGGTATACAGTCAGAACCTGGTTTTCCTGCTTAAAGGTAATATCCAATGCCATCACTCCATTCCTGTAATAATTATTCGATATTTCCCGGAAAAATCCTTCATTTTCCTTTTTCCATCAAATCTTCCGCTATCTTCTGGAGTTTTCGCATGCGGTGATTGACACCGGACTTGCCCAGTTCAGGCTTAAGCATTTTTCCAAGTTCCGACAGACTTGCATCGGGATTCTCAATCCTTAATCGGGCTATTTCCTTTAAGTTTTCAGGCAAATTTTCAATTCCTATTTTTTCATCAATATACTTGATGCAGGAAACCTGTTTTAACGAAGCGTTCACGGTTTTTTCAAGATTTGCGGTTTCACAGTTCACTATTCTGTTAACCTGGTTCCGCATGTCTTTAAGTATGCGTATATTTTCCATTTCCAGCAGTGCCGCATGAGCATTTATAACATTAAGGAAATCGACAATATCCTGTCCTTCCTTCATATAAACTATGTCGTAATTCTTGCGCCGAATGCGTTTCGGTTTAAGTTCGAAGTATTCCATGTATTTCATAAACTCATCGGCTATCAGACTGTCTGTAAATGACAGTTCAATGTGATAGGATTTGTCTGGATTACTCACCGAACCTGCGGCCAGGAAACCGCCCCTGAGATATGCCCTTATGCAGCATCTGTCCTTTATATCAAGACCGGAATAATCTATTTTTGCTCCCGGAAGATCCACATTGATTCCGGCGGACTTCAGAAATTCGGTTCCTTCTTTTTTTTCCGCAAACCCGGTAAAATTCAGCCTGTAAACAACATGGCGCTTAAAACGCGTTGATTTTTCCCCGCTTATTTCCACACCTGAAGGTATTATATCCTTAACCCTGCTGTAAACCATCCTGGATACCGATGCATGTTCTGTTACAAACAACAGGTTATTTCTTTTGTTTACCTTGCGGATAATAAGGCCTGTCCGCAGTATACCCGCAAGCTCGTGAAAATTACAGCACGGTTTTTCGTTATTGAGCCTGCAAAGCTCATCCTTTATATCGGATGAAAATGACATGGTAAGCCTCCTTTGGTATTAAGTTTAAATTTGGCAAGTCATCCCGGCATGATTACCGTTTTATCAGGGGAAGATAGTCTTCTGCATACGCCCGCAAAATCTCGGAAACACTCCATGCCTGTGCAAAGCATCCTCTTGCTGTCAGAGGTTCATTCCCGTCAAAAATCTCGGAAATGCTGCCTATGCACGCATCCCTCAGGTGTTCATAAAAAGGAATGAAAAATCTCAAAAGCTTGTCTGCAAGATTTCTGTCATCGCGGTATACCCTTGCATAAGCAGTAATAAAGTGCCCAAGCGGCCATACCCATACAGTACCCTGGTGATACGCGCCGTCCCTTTGGGCTTGATCACCAATGTAAACTCCCCTGTATTCAGGATCGTCCTGCGTTAACGACCTCAAACCATATGCCGTATACAGTTCCCGGTATACCGTATCCACAACCAATTTTGCATAACGCCCGTCAATAACCGGGAATGGCAGGCTTACTGCCAGTATCTGGTTTGGCCTGATTTTGTCATCCTTTCCCTGTTCATTGATAACATCAAACAGGCATTCCTTGTTTTCATTCCAGAATTTATCCGTGAAACTTTTCTTAATATTTTGTGCCAGGTCCAAATAACTGTCGGCGCGTTCACCGATATTACCAAGTATATAATGCATTACCATGACCGCATTGTACCACAGTGCATTTATCTCAACAGCCTTGCCGTGACGGGGTGTAACCACCCAGTCCCCGACTTTTGCATCCATCCATGTAAGCTGTGTATGCGCGTTTCCGGCAGATATAAGAAAATCTTCGTCCATCCTTATATTATAAGCCGTTCCCAACCTGTACGCGTAAATTATTCTTTTCAGGACAGGCAGAAGCTCGTCCCTTACAAATTTAAAATCCCCGGTATAGCTGATGTACTTGTGGACGGCATGAAAAAACCAAAGTGCCGCATCAACGGTATTGTATGACGGTTCTGTATTTCCGTCGGGAAACACGTTCGGAATCAGTCCGTCCTTTTCGTATTTTGCAAAAGTATAAAGGATATCACGTGCGTCTTCATATCTTTTTGTTACAAGGGTAAGCCCGGTGAGCGCTATCATGGTGTCACGGCCCCAGTCGGTGAACCATGGATATCCGGCTATTACTGTTTTTGAACCTGTGGATTTGCGCTTAACTATGAACTTATCGGCAGCTGTTACGAGGTTTGCCATGAAATTATCATCGGCAAATCCCTCAGTTAATTTTTTCTGCCTTATTGTTTCCTCTTCTATAATTTTTTCCCCGTCAGTTGTGTCCACGGGTTCATCAAGGCTGCAAACCAGCGTAACGGTCTTGTTTTCACCCTCATTTACCGTTATTTCAAAATATCCCGGTATATAATGATCTTCCGTTCCGTCCAGGCCTCTTTCGTGTTCATATAAATAGTCCATGTTATAAAAGAAGCAGGGATTTTCAACCGCTTTCCCTTCCGAACATGCAACAGTTATTTTCCTGCCTGAATTAATTGGTGTAATATGCATTGCTTTATCCGTTGTCTCTGCTGAAAATTTCATTTCACTGCTCCGGGAAAGACCATGATAATCCCTGAAGTTTAAAAGAGGCGTCAGATGGATTTTACAGTTTTCAGGATCCGTAATCCTGTAAACAACAGCCACCTGGTTTTTTCCATATCTCATGCATATTCTTTTTTGTATTCTCATCCGGCCTATCCTGTAATGAAATTCCGGAACGGTATTATGAATAAAGTGTTCAAGATAGAATTCTCCGCGGGCGGTAAAGTTGGGTGTCATAAATGAATGAAGGTAATGTTCCTTACCATTTGCTGAAATCATCTCGCTTACCGAAGACATGACCAGGTAACGTTCCACAGGAGGATTCAGGGAGGCAATAAGGAGACCGTGATAACGTCTTGCATTCATTCCTGTAATTGTACCGCAGGCAAAACCGCCTATTCCGTTCGTTAAAAGCCATTCCCTCCTTATTCCCTGCTCCGGAGTTGTCCAGTAAGATTTACCGAATAATATCATTCATCCTTTCCCCGCTTTGTTTTCGAAAATTTCAAGCACCGTTTTTGCAAGTTTTACCGGATCATGTCTTACATAGCCTTTGTTTATCTGAACCAGGTCCTTTTCTACGGTTTTTATTCCCATTTTTTTGACCTTACCGGCATCCAGTCTTACTACAGATGCGCCTTCGCTGACATAACGCCTGTATACATCATCGGGTATTCTTCCGGTATTTACGATACAGTAATCAATAAAACCGTCGCACCCCGAATGCTGGTAAATTGCATTTATATGATCCGATACTGTGTATCCTTCTGTTTCGCCCGGCTGGGTCATTATATTTGCCACGTAAATTTTTACCGCATTGGATTTGACTATCCTTTCCACCACATGGTCAACCAGCAGGTTAGGTATTATACTTGTGTAAAGGCTTCCAGGCCCGAGAACGATTACTTCGGCTTCGTCCAGTGCACTAAGGGCACTTTCAAGGGGTTTAACATTATTCTTGTCCAAAAATACCTTTTTTATTCGTCCGGGATGGAAAGTATGATGTTCTCCTATCCTGGATTCACCCTTTATTATTGAACCATCCTCCAGTTCTGCAATCAGGTTAATATTCTCGGACGTTACCGGCAGAACCCTTCCTGTAACGGCAAGAACTTCGCTCATATTGCGGACAGCGGCTTCAAAACTTTCGCTTATGCCTGTCATCGCTGCAAGGAAAAGATTTCCGAATGACTGACCTTTCAGGTCTCCATCCTGAAAACGATACTGCAACAGCTTTTCCATTTGGGGCTCTGTATCGGCAAGAGCAAGGATGCAGTTGCGTATATCCCCGGGAGGAAGCATACCCAGGTCGCGCCTTAGCATCCCTGAGCCCCCGCCGTCATCGGCAACCGTTATTATTGCAGAGATATTTGAAGTGAACTGTTTCAGCCCCCGCAGCAACGTGGATATACCCGTTCCGCCGCCGATAACGGCAACATTGGGACCTTCCCTCAGCCTCGACCGGATGTATATTTTCTTTCCTATATCCAGCATTGACGTCGGGACGCTGGTCAGACCGTTATTGCTGAAACGGAGTAAAGCAAGAACAATTTTCCTGAAACACAAATAACTCAGAATTATACCTGAACCGCAGAAAATAAGCGCCGCTATCAGCTGAAATGTATCTATTTCCGCCCTGTAAACCAGTACTGCAATTCCCGCGATAATGAGCAAAAGGCCGGCAATACCGTTTGACAGCCACTTTCTGTATTTATAGGTAGCACGTAAAACTTTAAGAGGATTCATATTTCATTCTCCTGTTATCTTTGTCTATATCCCTGTGTTCAAGGACCACACTGCTGTTTTTGGCTTTGAGGATTTCGAAAAGCCGGTTTGCAATGGCAACCGAACGATGTTTGCCGCCTGTACAGCCAATACCTATTACCAGTTGATTTTTTCCTTCTTTTACGTAATTGGGAATAAGAAAATCAAGCAAATCTACAAGTTTTGCCAGGAACACCCTGCTCTCATGGAAACTCATAACGTAGTCGTTTACTTCATTATCGTTTCCGGTAAGGTTTTTCAGCGAATCGATATAATACGGGTTCGGTATGAACCTTACGTCAAAAACCAGGTCACAGTCTATCGGCACTCCGTACTTGAAACCAAAGGAAATTACACTTATAATCAGCCCAGAAAAAGGTTTTCCTTCCACGAAAAGTTTGTGAATTTCCTGTTTCAGTTGTCTCGGGGTAAGGTTGGAAGTATCGATAATGTAATGTGCTTTTTCCTTAACAGGCTGAAGTATGCGCCGTTCTTCCCTTATACCATCCAGTATGCGTCCTTCCGGTGACAGCGGATGCATCCTGCGGGTTTCCTTGAACCTTTTTACAAGGACATTGTCCTGTGCTTCCAGAAAAAGAATTTTATAAGAAATACCGTATGTGGCAAGAGACTCCAGGGCAGGAAACAGGTCAAGAAACATTGAACCTCCCCTGATATCCATGATCAATGCTATTTTTTCCATCTTGTTCCGGCTCTGAAGACATATCTCCGCAAACTTCGGAACAAGCGATGGCGGAAGATTGTCCACGCAAAAATAGCCTATGTCCTCGAAATACTTTACGCAAAGGCTTTTTCCTGCCCCCGACATGCCGGTAATAATAAGAAATTCCACATTTATCCTCCCAGTATCTTGACTTCCTGTTGCAGCATAACGCCGGAAGTTTCGTAAACCTTCTTCTTTATATATTCAATCAGTTCAATTACATCAGTGGCTGAAGCCGTTCCCGTGTTGATAATAAAGCCGCAGTGCTTTTCTGAAACCTGTGCCCCGCCGATGCGGTATCCCCTCAGACCTGCTTCTTCTATAAGTTTACCTGCATAGTATCCTTCAGGCCTTTTGAAAATGCTTCCGGAACTGGGGTAATTAAGCGGCTGTTTTTCTCTTCTTCGCCTGTTCAGTTCTTTCATCTTGTTTCTGATTTCTTCCTTGTCGCCTTTTTTCAGCATCATTTTGACTTCAAGCACCACAAGGCTATCTTTCTGCATCCTGCTGGTCCTGTATCCGAACTGGAGTTCTTCGTTGCACAACCGCACAATTCTGGCATTACGGTCAATACATGTTACTTCAAAAACTACATCCTTCATTTCACCGTCATATGCTCCAGCATTCATAACAGCAGCGCCGCCTACGGTTCCGGGGATACCTGCTGCAAATTCAAGACCGGACAACGAGTGTTCGCAGGCAAGATTGGAAACCGATACAAGCGATGCACCGGCTTCGGCCGTTATAATGTTATCATTCACCGAAACCGAAGAGTAGTTGTCCGAAAGCTTGATAATCACGCCATTGTAGCCGGAATCGCTGACAATAAGGTTTGTGCCGTTTCCGACAACAACGTATGGTATTTTGTTTTCACAAAGGTATTTTACCGTTTCGATGATCTCATCCGTGCATGACGGAAGAACCAGGACCTTTGCATTTCCCCCTACACGCATGGATGTATGCTCTTTCATCGGAACGTCAACCAAAACCTGTTTTTCATTAAGAATCTTTTTTATATCACTTATTACGGTAATTATCATGTCATCACTCATATTCCGGCTCCGTAACAGAGTTTTCCTCCACTAATTGTTCGAATTCCTCATCGAATTTCTTTCTATTTCCTGCATTACCCTTTCGTTAAGAACCTTGGCTGCATTGTAACCCATTTTCTTCTGCCTGTGATTCATGGCAGCCACTTCTATGATTATGGCCAGGTTTCTTCCGGGTCTTACCGGAATTGTCAGGGAAGGAATCTTAAGGCCCAGTATTTCTGTGTATTCATCGTTTATACCCAGCCGGTCATATTGCTTTTTCGTATCCCAAAGTTCCATGTGAACCACAAGATTTATGTTCTCCGTCATTTTAACGGCGCCGACACCGTATAGATTCTTAACATCAATTATACCCACACCGCGGATTTCTATAAAATGCCTTATGATATCAGGCGAGCTTCCCACGAGCGTTCTGTTCGAGACTTTTCTTATCTCTACAACATCGTCTGCTACAAGACGATGCCCGCGCTTTACAAGTTCCAGGGCAGTTTCGCTCTTTCCGACGCCGCTTTCGCCGAGCATCAGCACACCTTCTCCATACACCTCAACCAGAACCCCGTGCATTGTTATACGCGGTGCAAGTTCAACGTTCAGGTACAGGATCAGGTAGCTTGCGAACCTCGATGTTTCTTCATGTGTACGCAGAAGCGGTATACCATAAGCAGTTGCCAGTTCCACCATTTCAGGAAAAGGCTGTTTTCCCCTTGCTATAATAACGCACGGAAACTTGTGGCTGAAAAAAGCTTTGAGGCTTTCGTACCTTTGCTCATAGGAAAGAGAAGCCAGGTAAGCCATCTCCACGGTACCTATCAGCTGAATTCTGTCCGAACCGAAATATTCATAAAAACCTGCAAGCTGCAGTCCCGGCCGGTTAATATCCGCAGTTTTTATCTCGATATCATGGGAACCTGGCACATAATTCAGTTCTTCCAGTTTAAACTCGCTGATTATTCTTCCTAATGTAACATTATATGAAGAATCTGACACTGCTATCACCTGCCGTTTTCATCATTCCGTAAAACTAAATGCCAAGAATCCTTAAAACCACGTCACCCATTTCATCCCTGTCACAGACCGTTTTATGAAGTATTTCCTTTTTGTCCAGATCCCTTAAACCTTTCGGGATTTCCCATCCGGTTTTTTCAGAAAGAAGGTTAAGAAGTTCAAACTCACTGAGGCCGTCGGTTTTGTCCCCGAACAACGCCTTCGCAACGCTCCGGTTAAATTTGAACGGGCTTGCAGTGGATACGATTACCGTCTGGGAAAGATCCCCGGTATATATAACATATTTGTCATAGACATCCATGGCAACTGCGGTATGGGTATCCAGCAGGTAACCGTAATCCTGGTAAACGCTGCGGATGCAGGCAATCGTTTCTTCGTCACTGGAATATCCGGCCCAGAATTTATCCTGAATCTTTTCCTTCATTGATTTGTTCACCGAATAATAGCCTTTTTCAGTCAGGTCTTTCATGTAACCGCGAATAAGTGCGGAATCATTTCCGCTTAATTCATACAGCAGCCTTTCAAGATTGCTTGAAATAAGGATGTCCATTGACGGTGAAATTGTCTTTTTGAACTCTCTTCGGCGATCATATGTTCCGCTAATAATAAAATCGGTAAGTATGTTGTTTTCATTCGAAGCACAGATCAGCCTGTTCACCGGAAGCCCCATTTTCATTGCATACCATGCTGCAAGTATATTGCCGAAATTGCCTGTAGGAACAACGAAGTTTATTTTCTCGCCGGGTTTAATGCTGTTGTCTTTCACAAGTTCTGCATAGGCAGAAAAATAATATACAATCTGGGGAACCAGTCTGCCCCAGTTTATCGAATTTGCCGAAGAAAACCTGTAACCGCTGTTCTGAAGCGCAGTACATATCTTTTCGTCATTGAAAATTTTCTTGACACCTGTTTGCGTATCGTCAAAATTTCCGTTTACCGCTATTGCACTTGTATTGCTTCCGGTCTGAGTAACCATCTGAAGCCGTTGAATTTCGCTCACTCCGCCGTTCGGGAAAAAAACAATTATGCGCGTTCCTTCCACGTCTGCAAAACCTTCCAGCGCGGCTTTGCCGGTATCCCCGGATGTTGCGGTAAGAATAACTATTTCTGCATTCTCGCCCGTTTTATTCATTGCTTTTACCATTAAGCGGGGCAGTATCTGCAGAGCCATATCCTTAAATGCACATGTCGGGCCATGCCATAGTTCAAGCATATGAAGATGTTCATGCAGGCGGACGACAGGAGTTATTTCAGGTACTGAAAAATTATCCCCGTAAGCTTTTGTTACACAATCGCGCAGTTCATTTTCATCAAAATCAGTAAGAAAAAAAGACAGTATTTTTTCTGCCCTTTCCTGGTAGCTTTTTCCGACAAAGCTTTCGATAAAGCCCAAATCAACTTTTACGTCCTCTTCCGGAACAAAAAGCCCGCCATCAGGTGCAATACCCATTTTTATGGCTTCAGATGAAGTAACACCGGATAGTCCGCCGCGTGTGCTTCTGTATCTCATATGTACCCTTCTTTCCCTTTCCCTTCTGCTAAACTAATGATAATATAATATAAAATACCTAAAAAATCAAAAAATTTTTGTCTACCGGAATCTTACACCTTAATGACCGAATGCTGTAATTTTGTTCATGATTTGTTCATAACTTTAATCATATCTTAATGGTAATTTTATCATATTTATGGTATATTATAAGTGCGACAACATTCATTATTTTTTTTCATTTTGTTCCTCCTTTTAATATAGATCCTTGATATGATTTGATTTTACATGATCTGGAAAAGCACATTAGATGGAATGCAATCATATTCATAAGTACATACCTAAATGTGCTTTTCTTTTTTGTCCGTTTTTACGGAATACCGGCACGTTCCACTTTTATAAGTTTCGTACCTGGCCTTTCAAAAACAACCGTTCCCAGGCTCATCAATTTGTCATCATTTAAACCGGGAAACTTATCGCGTTCAGGTTTTCCTATGACTATATATTCTATATTGTATTTCCTTATAAGCTCCGCTGTCTTTTCAATGTCATCCGATTCATATATTGCTTTTACATCATCAATACGCTCCTGGACGATACCGAGATTTCCCCTCCAGAGCCATTCGTGGGTATACCAGCCCTGAACCGTAGGAAGCCCGGTAGCCATCGAAATTCTGCAGTTATATGTATAGCTGTCACCGTTGGCCTCCAGTACGACCGGCTGCCCCTGGATATTTTCCCTTAACCAGATTACAAGTTCATAATCATCCGGGTTTTCCCTTTTCATAAAGGCAAGGCCGTCAAGGCCCTCATATTTCTTCGGATTAAGATTCCTGTACCAGCTGGGAATGGCATAGAAAGGATAAATCATTGGCAGTACCAGCATTACAACGGTAAGTATTTTCGCAACGACAAGCATCTTTCCGCTGTATCGGGACTTTCTTATGCGAACGAAAATATATCCCGCAGCCAGGCCGAACATAATGAATGCCTGATAAGTCAGCTTGAACATCGTATTAGCACGTGCATACTCCTTTTCATAGATATCCCTGACATAAACCAGCTCAGGAATAAGCACGAGTCCTGCTGCGGATACACACAGGATAACTCCGAAGACATCCTCAACTGCAAACTTGCCGAGAACGTTTTTTACCCTTGAAGTAAAAGTAAGTTCGCTGCGCAATTTAATACTGTCAGTGCCTTTTGCTCTTTTCCATTCAATATTCTGTTCTGCATAAAGTATCAGTATGAAGAAAATAACCGCAAAAGTAAGCTGGTATCCCCACAGGACAAAAAGCTGGTGGGGCAACGAGTGATTTCTTGCAATACGTATTCCTGAAACAATCTGCTCAAAGGATAAGTTGAAAGGTACGGACAAAAGAACAGACAATACCAGTACGGCAAAAAAGCGTATAGCCGTAACTGTCATTGTTTTTTTGTCAAATCCGTATTGCCTGATTCCGGCAGCGGACAATACAAAAAGCGTCACCGTCAGGTAAATCGGAAAATCCCAGTAGTTCGACATTTGAAAAATACTGATGAAAAGTGCTGTCAGCAGCATTTCCGGGAAAAATGCTTCTTTAGCGGAAACCCGGTGTTCACGGGATTCACCGGTTTTAATACTTAATTTTCTCAATATTGCAAGCAGTATTCCGATTAATGTAAGTGCAAAAATCATGTTGATTACATGGGCATGCAAATCGGATACCACAAAGGAATAAACGGGAAACTCGTGGATGGTTTTATCGTCCGTTTCAGGGTTATAACCTATATACCTGGTGGCATCGGGAAACCAGTATTTATCTCCCTCCTTTGAAAACTTCGCAAGAAAACCGTAGAAAAACGAATGCAGGTTCCCGCCCAGCGAAACAAGGACAGCTGCAATCAGGCCGCCTGCAGCAGAGAAACTGTTTCCTATGCCAAGGCCTTTAAGCATATTGGCAACGATGGAAAAGCACAATGCCATGCTGAATGCAAAAAGAGTTGCCATCATGATGTTGTACGATATTTCGCTTTCAAGGCCGCTGAGCCTTGTTAAAAAAGCTGTTACATACTGGCCGAAGTAGTAATAGTTTATTGGCTTGCCCGCAAACCACATATCACTGGGAGGAACATAACCAGAACGCAGGATGCTGTTGACAAAACCGTAGTCCATGAATTTTTCAAGGCCTTCTATCCTTGGATTGAAACCTCTTAAATATGTCCAGAAACTTAATGAAAAAAGAAGAATTCCTTCGGTACCAAGAATCCATAATATGGCTTCGTCATTTAATCCATCCGTCATGGATTTGAATGTTTTTCTGCGTGCAATAAAAACAGCATATGCGACAAGACCAGTAAGAATCGTGACGCACCAGCAGTTAAAAGCCGTTATTTTGAGCAGTTTCATATATGAAAGAAGCCAGAAGGCAAATGTACTGATTGCAAGCCCAATGGTTTTTGCAAATATAAATCCTTTATCAGCAAACGAAGAAAAAATGCATGAAGACAACGGGTAAAACAAAAACCCAATGAATAGAAAAACAAACCACCACTTTATGACATATATAAACTCATTCTTCAAAACCGTTCCCCATATTATAAAAGATGCCGGCAATAATAAGCAGGGCAGCAGTACTGCGGGATTTTTCCTTGACTGCAGTATACCACTCATCGGCATACCTCCTGTTCTGAGCAGTTGAGCTGTAACATATCCTGTCCGGAAACACGTATTTATTATTATTTGCTTTTTCCGGCAAAATCAGCAACGTTATTATATCAGTACGGCAAAAAATACTCAAGCAGTACGCAGATGGTTTGAATTGCCTTTCCGGGATTGATATAATAATTACCGGAAGGAAATAATATATTTGCCTTCGGAATTGTTAAGGAAATAAGTATTGCATTATTTTCACTTAATTTTTATGTTCTTTTCATGACAGGAGAGCTCGATATGAACGGAATCCGCGCGATAAAGGAAAAAATAACCGATGAAATTATGAAACCTGAATTTATTGGCAAATTCCTCAGGTATCTGGCTGTGGGTATATCCACTTTCACCATTGAGTATATTCTTTTCCTGGTATTCAGGGAAATGCTTCCGTTGCCGGAGGTTGTAACAAATATAATCGTATATACTTTTATTTTCTGGTTCAATTTCCTTCTGAACAAGTTTTTTACATTCCGTTCACACAGGAATTTCAAAAGGCAATTATTGTCTTACGCATTACTTTTCCTCTTCAACATGGTGGTCGGGAATGTCCTGCTTTTCATGGCCATTACCGAGCTTTTGAAATCACTTTTCCCGGGAATGCCATGGATACCTTACTATATGCCAAAGATACTGATAATGGTATTTATCGTGTCCTGGAACTTTATACTTTATAATCAGGTCATTTATAAAGATTAAGGGTTTAGCCGGAGGGCACAATGATGGCTTTGCTGTATATCCTGGTTTCAACCTGTTTGGGTGCCGGAATTATACTGTGTTTGGAACCATACTTGAAAACCGCCGCAGAGATTGTGAGCAAACCTGGGAAGACTGTCAGCCCTGCCTTTATATTTATACCATCTTCTTACCTTGTGGGGACCTTTATTCTGTCATGGGTTACCTACTTTCTCGCGGTGGCTTTCAGAAATTGTGAAAAACCGTTGTTATATGCAAATATAATTTCTTTAGTTTTTTCATTTGCGTTCCTTTCTGTTGTTGTACTGCTGAACAGAAGCATTACCGGCATATTCCGCGGCGGTTTCTTAAAAGACTTCCTGAATTTTAACCTGAAGCCCGCTGAATGGTTTGTCCTTATTTCCTCATTCCTGTTCTGGACTTATTTTATATGCCGTTCCTTTTACATGGACGGGGATAACCTTTGTGTCGGATATTCGGCTTTCAGCGATTTCGGGGCTCATCTTCCCGTTATTCGTTCTTTTTCCGCAGGCAGAAACTATCCGGCGCAGTATCCCCATTTTCCTGACGGTACGATGCGGTATCATTTCATGTTTTATTTTATGGCAGCAAACCTTGAGTTCCTTGGACTGACGCTGCCACAGGCACTTAACATTCCCAGCATTCTTTCACTTGTATGTTTCAGCATGCTCCTTTATTCCCTTTGTGTTTTCCTGACAAAAAAACCGACGGCAGGTATCCTGTCCTGTATTCTTTTTGCATTCCGCAGTTCATATGCCTTTTTTACATACATGAACGATTTTTCTGATTTAGGTTCCTTTCTTCAGGGGATTGCAAAAAATCTTAACGCAGACGGATCATACAGGGAGCACATAGGCAAAACACTCCACGAAGACTGGGGGTTATGGGCCCAGAAGGTTTACATTAATCAGCGGCATCTTTCCTTTGCATTTGGCTTGTTTATAGTAGTTCTTTTTCTGATGCTTCCCTTTTTCATTGAAACCATTAATCGTATAAAGTCAGCGGCAGACTCCGAAAATAAACCGGAACCGAAACAAGTTTTACTCTTTAAATACATAGAACTGATTCTTTTCTCCCGTGAAGCATGGGCGGTAAAATCAATAACACCATGCATTGTCTCCGGAATAATCCTTGGGCTTATGGCATACTGGAATGGTGCCGTTGTTATAGCGGGAATATCTGTATTGTTTGTTATGGCCATTCTTTCAATGCAAAAGCTTGGTTACCTTGTTACAGCGATAATTACGTTTATTCTCTCGGTTTTGCAGTCAAGGATTTTCGCCGGCAGTGGTACTGGTGTGGTATCGCCCGGGTTTAACCCCGGTTTCCTCGCCGAATCCGGAAGACTAAAAGATATATTGTCATATTACACCGAGCTTTTAGGGATTTTACCTCTCATTCTGGCAGGAATTTTCATATTTTTCGTTTCACAGAAAAGCAAACCTGCAGCGGTTTTCCTTTCGATTGTTTTGCTGGTACTGCATGTATCTTTTATGCCATCGGTCGGGGAATTCCGGGTTGTTGCTATACTTTCGGCTGTAGCTCTCTGCTATGTATTTCTCATTTTTTGGCACGATATACCGAATATGAGTTATGTCTCACTATGGCTTGTTCCTGTTTTTATCGCCCCTGTAATTCTTGCGACAACGCTGCAGCTGACACCTGATATAACAGTTAATCACAAGTACATTATACTTTCAGTGATACTTCTGAATATACCCGTTTCGGATTTGCTTACAGGACTAATAAAATCAAAAAGTTCGTGTGTTATCGCAGTTTGCCTTGTTTTTATTCTTACCTGCACAGGATTTGTAGACATGATAACTCTTCACAACCTCGACAGGAACAGTGTGAGATACAGCCTGAAGGACGAACTGTACACCTGGGTCAAAAACGAGACCAACCCCGATGATATTTTTCTGACACATTACATGACCCATTACGGAGCTCCGATGTCCATTATGCTTGCAGGCAGGAGTGTATATAACGGATACCCGTATTTTACAATAACCGCCGGTTATGACATAACCGGAAGGGAAGAATGCATGAAAAAGATATACAGTGCCAGGGACAGTGGAGAACTAAGAACCCTTGCCCTGTCCGAAGGCATAGATTACATAGTTGTGGAGGACCAGAACAGGAATGCAACGGAATATAATTTAAATGAAGGAATACTGTACGAAACTTTCAGTATTGCTTTTCATAATAACAGGGTTACAATATTTAAGGTCAGGTAATTTTATTCCTGGAGGAAGGTTTTATGAAAGTAGCTATAATAGGTGCGGGTGCAACCGGACTTACTGCCGGATGGAAATTATCAGAAAAGGGACATCAGATTACGGTTTATGAAAAAAGCGACAGGCTTGGCGGTCTTGCTGCGTCAATTCCTGTCGGCGATGACATGCTGGAGATGTATTATCACCATATTTTTACGAACGATACGTTTATTATTGACGTTATAAAAGAACTGGGCCTTGAAAATGATTTGAAATGGTACCGGCCTTCGAATGTTATTTATATAAACGGCAGAGTTTATCCTTTTACCACACCAATGGATCTGCTGATGTTCAAACCGTTGTCATTTATGTCCAGAATCAGAATGGGCCTTATGGTTCTTAAGGCCTGGTTTATAAAAGACTATTCTGCCATGGAAAATATAACTGCTCGGGAGTGGATCATCAGGAACGGAGGTGAAGAATGCTATAACCTTGTATGGGAACCGCTTCTTAACGCGAAATTCGATATCGACAGCGACAAAATATCAGCCACGTGGATTTGGAACAAGCTTAAACTCCGGGGTTCAAGCAGGGGCAGGAATATAAACAGGGAAATGCTTGGTTACATGGACGGAAGTTTCATTAAGATTTATGACAGGATGGCTGAAAAAATAAGGTCAAACAAGGGAGAAATAAGGCTTAACGAAGGTGTGCCCGAAATTTCAAAGAGCAATGAAACATTCAGGGTCAAAAGCAAATCAGGTACCGAAGAATTTGATTCTGTAATTTTTACTGCGTCACCTGAGAGATTCTCGTATACTGTCAAGGGTATGGGCAGGCATTACCTGGACAGCCTGAGGAGAATAAGGTACAAGGCAAATATATGCATGATTCTTGAACTGTCCGAAAGTCTCATGCCTTATTACTGGATGACTGTTGCCGATGAAGAAATACCTTTTGTACTGGTAATAGAACATACAAATCTTGTAAAAAACCATAAGTATGGTTCCCACATTGTATATGTTTCAAGATATCTTGATGCCACGAACGAACTTTACAGCATGGATGACGAAAGTATAAAGAAACTGTTTTTGTCCGGACTTAAAAAAATCTTTCCGCGATTCAAAGAAGACCGGATTAAAAAATGCCATATCAACAGGACCAGGGATGCACAGCCTGTTGTAACAACCGGTTATTCAAGGCTGATACCCGATGTTGAAACCCCGATGAAAGGTTTGTTCTTGTCTTCAATGTCGCAGATATACCCCGAGGATCGGGGACAGAATTACGCTATACGAAGCGGGCTTGAAATCTCACGCAGATTTCCGTCTGTAAACGAATAGCAGATGCAGAATTACAAAAGAAAGGAAGATTTTCATGGATATTCTTTGTTCAATTGTTGTGCCGATGTACAATGAAGAAGCCGTTGTATGCGAAACATACAGAAGGCTTACAGAGGTAATGGAAAAAACCGGATACTCATATGAAATAGTATTTGTAAATGACGGCAGCAGGGACAAAACAGCCGAACTGCTGAACGAAATATGCGACAGGGATAAACGTGTAAAGCTGGTGGATTTCTCCCGAAACTTCGGGCATCAGATAGCAATTACCGCCGGCATGGACTATGCCTCGGGACAATGCGTGGTGGTAATTGACGGTGATCTTCAGGATCCGCCTGAACTGATACCTGAAATGATTGAGAAATGGAAAAGCGGTTACGATGTAGTATATGGAAAACGCATTTCCAGAAAAGGCGAAACATTTTTCAAAAAATTCACCGCTGCTGCCTATTACCGTTTCCTCAGAAACATGACCGACGTAAATATTCCTGTCGATACAGGTGATTTCAGGCTTATTGACAGGAAGGTGTGCGATGCACTGAAACAGGTAAGAGAACGAAACAGGTACGTTAGAGGACTTATAAGCTGGCTTGGATTCAGGCAGACAGCAATTGAATTTGAACGGGAACAGCGTTTTGCCGGTGAAACAAAATATCCACTGAAAAAAATGGTTAAGCTTGCCCTTGACGGAATTACAACCTTTTCTTATAAACCGCTGAAACTTGCTTCATATATCGGTTCTCTTATTTCAGCAGCCAGTTTTCTTTATATGATCTACGTACTTGTTCAGAGGATATTCTTTCCGGAAACGGTACAACCCGGCTGGGCTTCAATACTCGCGGTAAACCTGTTCTTCAACGGCATTACGCTGCTGATGCTGGGTATAATCGGCGAATATATCGGTCGCATTTATGACGAAGTAAAGGAACGTCCGTTGTATATAGTAAAAAATACAAGGAACTTCGACAGCGAAAAATAAACGAAAAACAAGTCAGAAAAGAACGTCTGTCGATTTTATCCCGCTCCGCATGACTATACCGCGCAGGAACCTGTTATACATTGCGCGGCTTTTCATGTTTTTGCCGATGAGATTAATTTTAAGCTTCGACACTGATTTTGAATAACTGCGCTGAAAATCTGAGATATCTTCATTCAAAGCCTCTGCAAGGAAGTAAGCGCTTTTCAGCGCGTAACTTATACCTTCAGCAGAACTCGGGCTTATAAACCCTGCCGCTTCGCCGGCCAGCGCACAGTATTCATTACCCGTAATTACTGATGAAACACTGGCGGGTCTTAATATTAATGATCCTTCCCTGAGGATTCTCTTACCGTATGACAGCCCATTGTCCCTTAGCTTCATTTTAAGCATTCTGAAACGTTCAACTGCAAGATTGCTCTTTTTTAAAGCCGAACCTATTATCAATATTTTGCCTTTTGTTATTGTCCAGGAATAAAAATCGGTTATCGTGGAGTCGAAAATAACTCCATACCATGGCATTGGCTTGTCGATTTCAAACCATTCCTGGATCGCCACATAGGTTTCCGGTGTTTTCTTCTCCGGAAAAAGAGACTTTCTGACAAGGGAATGGGCACCGTCAGCACCTATGATTACTTTCGCATATTCACTGTACGTTTTTCCCTGGTATGTAAAAGTAAAGCGCACCGCTTCACCGGTATATTCACATGTTTTGAACGTGCATCCAAGTGCCAGGTCAACGTTTTTCGGCACACTTGACAGAAGCCATTGTTCGAAAACCAGCCTGTCCATGTTGAAGTAAAAACGCTGGTAATAGCGTTCAAGATTATTGTCAAAGTCGATTGCCCTGACCAGGAAGAGCTGAGGGTCCACCAGGACCGAAGACGGTATAGCCAATCCCATCCTGCCGAGAATCTTTTGTGCATCCGGTGCCAAAAGACCGCCGCAGCATTTGGAACTGCAGTTCTCAGCTAGTATATCCCTTTTGTCAAGCAGTATAACCTTGTATTTCCTGTCCAGGAGCCTTGCCAGTGTACAACCTGCAGGCCCAGCTCCGATTATGGCTATATCGTACGGCATTCATGTAACCTCTTTTTATTTCCGGAATCCTGTATCCTAATTAAACAAAAATACGATGTGCTTATCACACATCGTATCTGGTGGGAGAGGGCGGATTCGAACCACCGAAGCTATAAAGCAACAGATTTACAGTCTGCCCCCTTTGGCCACTCGGGAACTCTCCCATATTCAATTTAGCTTAACCGTAAAGCGAACAATTAATATAATACAGGAGGATTGCCGCTTTGTCAATAACGATTTTAAAATTTTTTCAGATATCCTTTTTCTGCCGCATCATTAATCAGGTTTTCAACAAATTCCCATAACCTGGAAGAACTATCTTTAATCCTGCCGTTTCTTCCAAGAACCTGGTCAATCCGGATTCCATGCTCTTTCCATGACTTTCCTTCTGAATAGTAATTCAGCAGGACGGGCTGCAGCCTGTCAAGTGCAGCCGCATATTTCGCTTCCGGAGTTTCCATCTGTTCGAACTCTTCCCATAGTTCATACATTTCCCTGCACTGATCCTCAGGAAGCATTTTGAAAATACGCTCTGCGCATTTTTCCTCCCTTTCCCTTTTGTCAAGGCCGGCTTTTTCATCATAGCAGTAGGTATCACCTGCATCTATTTCAACCAAATCATGTACCAGTAACATTTTAATTACCTTAAGCAGATCCACCTGCTCATCCGCATATTCCGCAAGCAGAAACGCCATAACGGCCATATGCCAGGAATGCTCAGCATCATTTTCCTTGCGTGAGCCGTCAGCAAGGTAATTCTGGCGGTATATACTTTTCAGTTTATCTATTTCAACTATGAATGAAATCTGTTTTTTCAGCCTGTCCATAATGAATTCACCCCTAAACATACAGAGGGGGGATTCCCCTCCGTCATATGCTCATATTATTATCTTTTCCATGAGTTTTATGCTGCGTTCTATGAATGCGGTCAATGCGTCGGGTTCCAGCGGTTTCATGCTTAACAGAGCTATGTCATAAATCTGTTTTACAAGCAGTTTCAGTTCTTCTTCCTTTTCCTTGTTGTCAACATTCTCCGCAATGGCTTTAATCAGTTTATTGTTAAGGTTAATCACCAGGGTTTCCTCAGTCGGGAACATATTCTTGGCGTCCTTGCCCATAAAAATCCTGCTTATGTCGTGAATTCTTCTTGACTGTTCCGACAGAAGGATAATAGCAGGAGTGGATTCTGCTTTCAGCCTTTCGGTCTGTACCTTAAGATCCTTTATATCCAGTGTCTCCTTAAACAGTTTTTCTATTTTTTCAGACAATTTACGGGTTTCCTTTTCATCCTCTTCTTTCGACTGATCTTTAAGGCTTGAAGAAATATCCGCATCAATTCTGAAAAACTTAACCTTATCGTTTTTCGATTCGAGGAAACCGATAAAATGGTTGTCAATCAGCGCATCAAGAACTACAGCTTCCATCCCGTTGTTTTTGAACATGTTTATATATTGGGCCTGCTGGTTTACATCATTTACATAGTAAACGGTATTCTCATGCTTATCCTTGTTTCTTTCAAGATATTGATTCAATGTAACGTATTCATTGTTTATTGTCCTGAAAACTATTATATCCTTTACCCTGTCATAAAATTTCTCTTCCTTCATGCAGCCATACTTAACAAAGGGATTAATGTCCTCCCAGTACCTGGTGTAGTTTTCAAACTCTCTTTTATACAGGATGGACAACTTATCGGCGACTTTTTTAATAATATGCTGTGATATTTTTTCCACGTATCCTTCGTTCTGCAGGTAACTGCGTGAAACATTCAGCGGAAGATCAGGACAGTCAAGCATACCTTTCAGCATCAGAAGGAACTCAGGTATCACTTCTCTTATATTGTCAGCCACGAAAACCTGGTTGTAAAAAAGCTTTATTTTCCCTTCCATGGTTTCATATTCGTGCTTGAGTTTCGGGAAATAAATTATTCCCTGCAGCCTGAAAGGATAATCCATGTTGATATGGATCCAGAACAAGGGATCATTAAAATCATTGAATGCTTCCCGGTAAAACTGCTTGTACTCTTCATCGGTACAATCCTTCGGGTTCTTTTTCCAAAGCGGATTGGTATTGTTTATAGGCTGAAGGTTTTCCTTTTTTACATCCTTTTTGTCCTCATTAACCAGGTAAATTTCATAAGGCAGGTATGAGAAATATTTCTTCAGGATATCACGCATCCTGTAGAAATCGGTATATTCAAGACTGTCTTCGGCCATATACAGGGTAACCGTAGTTCCTGTCTCATTCCGCTCGGAATCCGTCATCTCGTATTCGGCATCTCCGCTGCTTATCCAGCGAACGGGACTGGCACCTTCCTGGTATGATAAAGTATCTATCTGAACCTTTTCAGCAACCATGAATGCAGAGTAAAAACCAAGCCCGAAATGACCTATTATCTGCTGATCATCTGTCTTGTCCTTATATTTTTCAATAAAGTCAACAGCACCGGAAAAGGCTATCTGGTTGATGTATTTCTTCACTTCATCAGCCGTCATTCCTATTCCGTTGTCAATTATTTTTATGGTTTTATTCTCCTTGCTCACAGCAACGGTTATTTCAAATTTTTCATTCTCCCTGGCCGGTGCTTCTCCTATATCCCGGAGTTTTTTCAGCTTGCTTATGGCATCGGCAGAGTTTGAAACCAACTCTCTTACAAATATATCCTTTTCGGAATAAAGCCATTTTTTGATTATCGGTAATATATTCTCCGTGCTGATGGAAATACTGCCTTTTTCCTGGATCATGCAAAAACCTCCCGTCATATTTTCTTTGGCCTGGTTGTATATCAGGAAAGTACAATAAAAAAGCAACAAGGTTGAACTTATTGCTTCAATAAGCCGCGTTCATTCCGCCGGCTGTACTATCAATATCATAGCACTTGCTAATTCATTGTCAATACTTTTTTAGCACTCACCATATGAGAGTGCTGATATCAAAGTTTCTCAATTTCAGCCATAAGTTCATCAACGATTTTATCCTCGGGAATTTTCCTGATGATTTCACCATGCCTGAACAGAAGTGCGCAGCCTTCTCCTCCTGCTATTCCAATATCCGCTTCCCTTGCTTCGCCGGGACCGTTGACAGCGCAGCCCATAACAGCCACTTTAATGGGCTTATCTATATTTTCCAGTGCTTTTTCCACCTCTTCGGCAATTTTTATAAGGTTTATCCTCGTTCTGCCGCAGGTCGGACAGGATATCAGCTCTGCACCGCGGCTGTACAGCCCAAGGGACTTCAGAATAGCTTTTCCTGCTTTTATTTCTTCCAGAGGGTCTCCCGTCAGCGACACGCGTATCGTATCTCCTATTCCCATTGCAAGCAAAGCACCTATTCCTACGGCTGACTTTACAGTTCCGCTGTATATCGTTCCTGCCTCGGTTACACCCACATGAAGGGGATAGTCAACCTTTTCGGATATCAGCCTGTACGCAGCAATCATCAAAGGAACGTTTGTCGCCTTCAGTGATATGACAATATCGCAGAAGTTCAGCTTTTCCAGTATGTAAACATGTCTAAGTGCGCTTTCCACAAGGGCTTCGGGCGTAATCCCACCGTATTTCACCAGCAGATCTTTTTCCAGCGAACCCGAGTTCACACCTATACGTATTGGTATTCCCCGTTCCTTCGCACAGCTTACCACGCTTTTTACCCGTTCTTCCGAGCCGATGTTGCCCGGGTTTATTCTTACCTTGTCCGCGCCTTTTTCCATTGCAGTTATTGCCAGGCGGTAATCAAAATGAATATCGGCCACAACAGGTGCCGAAACTTCTTTTTTTATCTTTTCCACGGCAAATGCGGACTCCATATCGGGTACGGCAACCCGCACAATATCGCATCCCGCTTTTTCCAGTTCTTTTATTTGCCTGATTGTTGCAGCAATGTCAGATGTCCTGGTATTTGTCATGGACTGGACTGAAACGGGGGCATCTCCGCCTATATAAATTTTCCCCACACGCACTTTCCTGGTTTTTTTGCGTGATACCAGCATTCCCATGTCATTTCACCTAATCAGCCTTGGTATGTCATTAAACAGCGTGGCAATCATAAGCACCATCAGCAGAACAAACCCCACCATTGAAATCCATGCTTCTTTTTCCGGATCTATAGGTTTTCTTCGGATTTTTTCAACAAGTATCAGGAACAGCTTGCCGCCGTCAAGCGCCGGGAAAGGAATCAGGTTCATAACGCCGATGTTCAGGCTTAAAAACGCAGTTATCTGCAGCAGGTATATCAATTTCTCCGAAATTCCTCTTCCCATTTGCACAACTTCGCCTATAGTCGAAACAATGCCAACCGGTCCTGATACGTCTGAAAAGCTGACCTTGCCGGTAATCAGCCATACAAGTGAATAAATAACGCTTCTTATCGTAGAGATCGAATAGCTGATAGCACTTCCAAAAGCCCCGAAAACGCTTCCTTTTTTATATTCAAATTGCACGCCCAGGTCAGGATATGTTTCTTTCGGTACCGGCACTACGTCATGAAATGTTATGGTTTCACCGTTTCTTTCTACGGTTATGTCAACAGGTTTTTCCTTTGTCTTATTAAGATATTCTGCTAAATCATTCCTGCTTTTTATTTCAATATCGTCAGCCCTGACAATAATGTCACCGGGCAAAATTCCGGCTGTTTCAGCAGGATATCCTTCCAGGACACTTTCCACCTTGTTGCTGGCTATACCACCTGAAGTATCAACGGTAATACCAATCATATAATCAGTTACCCTGGGAGTAACCGTTGTACGCTGCAAACCCTTGACACCTTCGCGTTTATATGCTATTTCAACTGTTTCTCCATCCGAAAAATAGAGAAACATGGACAAATCACCCGGATGAAAGACCCGTTTCCCATCATAGTAAACAATCTTGTCACCAACCGTTATTCCTGCTTCCTTCAATGCCGAGTTCTCATCCAGATACGCCACCGTTGTTGTGCTGTACCCGATAAAAAGAGAAAGCACTGTAACTATAACAATGGCAATGAGAATGTTCATCACGGCACCGGCTGCAACAACAAGAGCCCTGGTTCCTGCGGGCTTGTTATTGAAAGCGCGTTCATCGCTTGAGGATTCTTCCTCGCCTTCCATTTTCACAAATCCGCCTATCGGTATTGCCCGTATGGAATACTTAGTTTCTCCCTTTCCCCATGAAAAAATCCTGGGTCCCATAAAAATTGAAAACTCCAGGACCTTTATACCTGCTTTTCGGGCTACGGCAAAATGACCAAGTTCATGTACAAGAATTAATAAGCTCAGTGCTGCAAACGCCACAAGTATATTCATATCTAAACCTGCCTTTACAATTTAATATGCCTGCAGTCAATTATAACTGACATAAAATTATTTTCCCATATTGAACACAGAAAAACTTTAAATTCTTTTCTTATATTTTTTCTCATAAAGAATTAACGCTTCTTCCCTGGCCAGGCGATCTACTTCTATTATATCATTAAGGCTTGGATTAATATGCACCCTGTGATTTTCCATAACCCACTCCACCATGTCCATTATTGCCCTGAAAGAAATCTCTCCGTTCAAAAACAGCGAAACGGCAATTTCATTTGCGGCATTCAGGACAGCAGGCATGCTTCCACCGATGTTTGCCGCACGTATTGCATACTCAAGGCACCTGAAAACCTTTAAATCAGGTTTTTCAAATGTCAGCTGCCCAACCTCAGTAAAATCAACTTTGCCGTAATTGTTATCAAGCCGTTCAGGCCATGTCAGCGCCAGCTGTATAGGAATTCTCATATCAGAAGCACCAAGCTGTGCCATTATGGATCCATCCTTATACGATACCATTGAATGTATAATGCTTTGCGGATGGACCAGGACTTCTATCCTGGACAGCTCGATGTCAAACAGCCAGCGGGCTTCAATTATTTCAAACCCCTTGTTCATCATGGTCGCCGAATCTACTGTTATTTTTCTGCCCATGTTCCAGTTGGGGTGCTTCAGAGCTTCCTCAACGGTAACGTCATTGAGCATTTCTTCGGTATAGCCCCTGAACGGGCCGCCGGACGCCGTAAGTAATATTTTGTTGATATCCTCTTTCCTGTTGCCGGCCAGGCATTGGAAAATGGCCATGTGTTCACTGTCCACGGGCAATATGCTTATATTATTCCTTTTGGCAGCTTCCATAACCAGTTCCCCTGCCGTGACCAGGGTTTCCTTGTTGGCAAGGGCGATATTTTTCCGGGCTTCAATTGCTTCTATCGTGGGAACAAGTCCTGCAATTCCCACAACAGAAGTCAGAACGGTATCCGCTTCAGGGAAAGTGACCAGTTCTGTCATTCCTTCCTTTCCCCAGACCACCTTTATACCGGTATCTTTTAAACGAATTTTAAGTTCCTTTCCCCGTTCGGGATTCATAACCGCCACTATTTCAGGTCTGAACTTCCTTGCCTGTATTTCCAGCTTATCAATATTCTCTGCAGCAGCCAGACCCACAACCTTTATACCTGTATTTTCACACACTTCCAGTGCCTGTGTTCCTATTGAACCTGTTGAACCCAAAATAATCAGATTCCTTGTCATATGCAAAACTCCGTTTTATCACAAAATAAAGAAATTAATGTAAAAATAAACAGTGGGGGCGGTAAACAGCAGACTGTCAATTCTGTCAAGAAGCCCGCCGTGTCCGGGCATAATATGCCCGAAATCCTTTATGTCTACGTTTCTTTTTATTGCTGAAGCCGCCCAGTCACCCAGCTGTGCCGTTACACCGCAAATAATGCCAAGTATTGGATAATGAATGGTATTCAGATGAACTCCTGAAATACCGTTTATGTATAAAATCCCAAACAATGCAGTGCACAAAATGCTTCCCGCTATTCCTCCAATACCGCCTGCAACGGTTTTGTTTGGGCTTATTTCGGGTACAAGTTTTCTTTTTCCGAAGAATTTTCCGATAAAATAGGCAAAAATATCGGTGGAAAATGTTCCAATCATAATAAGCCAGGTAAATTCATATCCGTTATCCAGAAGCCTGACCATAAAAACAAAAGATATAAGAAAAGGAATATAGGCTATTCCCAGGAGAGTCACCGCTACATCCTTCAGCTTAAACGTTTTATGTCTGAACACAAGCTGAAGAAGCAAACAGACGGTAACCAGATAGATAAACAGGTATATTACTTCCTGCCGGAAAACAGCCTTGTACAGATTCTTCAGAAAGAAATCGCCTGTTTCTTTGACAAAAGCACTGCCGATAAGATACAAAAAGAAAACGGCGGATATAAAAAAACCTATAGTCCTTATAGGATTAAAGCTTACCTTTCTTACACACTGATAAAATTCATAAAGTGAAATCAAGGAAACTATAAATACGGCCAAACCCACAATAAAAGGCGGCAGCTGCATTATAGCAAAAAGAATAGCTGCTGCAACCGTCCCGCTGATAATTCTTGTTTTCAAACAATCACCGCCACTTTCCTAAGGATACCGGGAACTGAAGCAGACGTTTATTTGCCCAGGCTTCCAAAGCGTCTGTTTCGTCTCTGGTACTCGAGTAATGCATCCCTAAAATGCTTTTCCCTGAAATCAGGCCACAAAACATCGGTGAAATAGAATTCTGTGTAAGAACACTGCCATATAAGAAAATTGCTTATTCTCATCTCTCCGCTTGTTCTTATCATTAAATCAGGATCAGGTATGTCTTCTGTATACAGCCTTTTCTGAATATCCTTTTCGGTTATGCTGTCCTTGTCCAGTAAACCGTTCTGAACATCATCCACTATTTTTTTTACAGCCTGAAGTATATCCTGCCTTCCGCCATAATTCAGCGCAATCAGAAGCGTCATTCTGTCCTTGTCGGCAGTGTTTTTTTCAACCTTTTCAATCTGTTCAACAAGCTCCCTGGATAATCCCTGCCGGCTCCCGATTATTTTCACCCTGACGTTCTTGTCATTTGATTCATTCTCGGCATTTTTCAGGTATTCAAGGTATAATTTCATCAGTTCGTCAACTTCTTCTTTCGGTCTCGACCAGTTTTCACTTGAAAAGGCAAAAAAAGTTAGGTAACGTATACCTAAATCATATGCATACTCAATAATTCTTTTAACAGCTTTTGCCCCTTCCCGGTGACCGGCACTCCTCGGAAGGCCGCGTTTTTCAGCCCATCTTCCGTTTCCGTCCAGGATAATTGCCACGTGCCGGGGCAGTTTTTCGAAATCTATCGTTTTACGTTTTTGAAATAACGCCATAATTTTCCCCTGTCAGAATCTTTTATTAAAATAATAAATTGGTCTTCCGAAAAAAGTCAATACCAGTATATCAGAAAAAGCATTTATTTTAAACCATAAATGTATATGATTCATTGGCAAGAGTTATAATCCTCATTTGAAAAAGTAAATTCCACCCCTTGAAGGCAAAGAGCGGAATTTAGTTTTGCAAAAACATATAAAAAGTTATAGTGGAATTAAGTTTTTCAAAAAGTTATTATAACTTTGGGTGGTG
>Ga0134093_1000036_pt1 | contig 151852 bp, 130 predicted proteins | sample 4_1taG_FD_94452 | JGI IMG/M metagenome (GOLD analysis project Ga0134093, IMG submission 94452) | Switchgrass degrading microbial communities from high solid loading bioreactors in New Hampshire, USA - 4_13_20_68_A1 metaG | ecosystem: Engineered > Bioreactor > Semi-continuous > Anaerobic >...
ACAATGAAACATATCATAAGTGAGGAAGACACGGTCAAGACAGGAGAACTGTCCCCGTGTCTTTTTCATTTTTAAAAAAATTTTTATAATTACCCTTGACATTACAGTTTATACTGTATATATTATATATGCACAGTATATATACAGTATATACAGTTATGATCGAAGGTGAGAATGTTTGGATATAATCATATCAAATACTTCTGAAAAGCCCATATATGAACAGATAACGGAGCAAATAAAGGATTCGATTATGAGAGGCGAAATCAACGAAGGAGATATATTGCCGTCCATCAGGACTCTCGCCAGGGAATTGAAAATAAGCGTTATAACAACAAAAAGAGCTTATGAGGAATTGGAAAAGGAAGGATTTATACATGTAATACCTGGTAAGGGAACCTATGTTGCCGCACAGAACAGGCAACTTCTTAAAGAGACAAGGCTGAGACTGGTGGAGGAAAAACTTATGGAAGTAGTCACTGCAGCAAAGTCGATTGATTTATCCCTGGTTGAACTTCAGGAAATGCTTAAATTTTTCTATAATGAGGAGGTTTATTAATGGCACCTGTTTTGGAGATTAAAAACTTGAGAAAGGAGTATAAGGATTTTGCCCTGGACGGTATCAGCTTTTCCCTTGAAAAAGGCTATATCATGGGATTTATAGGCCCTAACGGGGCAGGAAAAAGTACCACCATTAAACTTATTCTGAATCTCATAAAGAAAGACAGCGGAGAAATAAAAATATTCGGATTGGATAATTTGGCCTATGAAACGGAAGTAAAAAACCGGATTGGATTTGTACTGGACGAAGCCTTTTACTATGAGATGCTGACCGTGAAGGAAATGAAGAATATAATTGCTCCCCATTACAAAAACTGGGATGAAGGGCTTTTTAGCCTTTATATAAAGAGGTTTGAACTCCCCCTTGATAAAAAAATCAAGGATCTTTCCAAGGGCATGAAGATGAAATTTTCCCTGGCAATTGCTCTTTCCCATCATGCTGAACTTCTGCTGATGGACGAACCTACTTCAGGCCTGGATCCTGTTATAAGAAGTGAACTTCTTGATATTTTGAGCGAATTAATGGAGAGCGAAGACCTGTCCATTTTCTTTTCCACCCATATCACATCTGATCTGGATAAGATTGCGGATTACATAGTATTCATTGATAATGGGAAAATCGTGCTGGATAAAGCGAAAGATGATATCCTGGAAAACTACGGAATTGTAAAAGGACCTAAAGGTTTGATAGATAAAAATGACCCGATGTTTATAGGATACAGGGAAAACTCTTTTGGTTTCGAGGCATTGGTGGAGGACAAAAACAGGCTCAAGATGTTTGCACCTGACAAAATAATAATTGAAAAACCGACGCTGGAAGATATCATGGTGTTTTATACAAGGAGGAATGGAAATGCTTAACCTGGTTCTCAAGGATTTGCTCATACAGAAAAAATCGGTACTGTTTGCGGCACTTTATATTATACTTTTTGTTGCAGCCTTTCAGAATATGGGGGAATTGATGTATACAACAGCAATGATAGCTTTCACTTACATACTTGTCATGGGAGGGTTTGCCAATGATGATAAAAACAAAGTGGATACCATTTTAAACAGTCTTCCGATTAAAAGACGAAACATTGTTTTGTGCAAATTCCTTTCCTTATTTATGTTTTTGGCCATAGGCACTGCAACATACCTGGCTGTGTATTTCATATTCCCGGTTTTGGGTATACCTGCAAATGTATATCCCATAACATTGGAAAGTTTTGTTGGCGGACTTCTGGCTGTCAGTATACTGAACGGCATTTATTTCCCCCTTTTCTTTAAGCTTGGGTATACCAGGGCGAGAGTCATAAACCTGGTGATATTTTTCTCGGTATTTTTCGGGGTTCCCAGCCTTGTAAATTTTATTGTCAGAACCCAGGATATTGAAATGTTTTACAGGATTGTAGACTTTTTTGAGAGACAGTCTGATATTGTAATAGCATTGACTTTACTTTTGCTGTCTTCTGTGCTGCTTCTGGTGTCCTACGTGATTTCCGTGCAACTGTACAAGAGAAGGGAATTTTGAGATAAAAGTAATAGAATAGGTTTTACTTCCACAGAAAATGTAAAACTAACCGGCATTTCAAGCACTGGTTGCTTAGGTGCCGGTTTTGTATTTATAGGTGTTTTGTATTTTACTTATAAAATATATAAGTTGGCAAACTTTTATTAAAGCTTAAATGGGTTTTAACAGCAACTTATTGTTTTTTAAAAAGAGTCTCGGGACTCATGTTTATTTATTTTAAAATTTTAATTAAAAACTTAATATAATTAATTTATATATTAATTTTTTTAATATTTTACTTGACATTAATTAATTTTGTTGTATAATGTTAATTAACAGTATAGAAATATTTACAAGTTTCTTATTTCTGAAGGCTGGTGATACGTTTGAAAAAAGAAGTACTTGGAAAATGCCCGGTATGCCAGGGGGAACTGAAGGTAACTGAAATTACGTGCGACCACTGTGATACTGTTATTAAAAGTGAATTTGAGCTTTGCAAATTCTGCAGGCTGGATAAGCAGCAAAGGTATTTTGCAGAAATATTTATAAAAAACAGAGGTAATATCAGAGAGATAGAAAAGGAACTTGGCATTTCATATCCGACGGTGAGAAACAAGATTGATGAATTGATTGCTGCCCTTGGCTACAAAGTGGAACAGCAAAGTGTTTATACAGACCGTAAAGAGGTTCTTGAAAGGCTTTCAAGAGGAGAAATCACTAAGGAAGAGGCACTGAAACTTCTTTCATCGTAAGTACGGACCTTTGCCTGCATTTAAACTATACCTGAAAATGAGCGAATTGAAGCTGATTTGCAATAACAATACCGTCAGGGAGGAATTTTTATGTCCAATGATATTACACAGGAAAGAATGCAAATTCTGAAAATGGTCGAAGAGGGAAAGATTACTGCAACTGAAGGATTAGAACTTCTTACTGCAATAGAGAAACAGGCTGCTGAGATTAAGCCGGGAAAAAGGCCGAAGTGGCTGAAAATACGCGTAAAAACAAATGAAGACAAACCGAAGATGAAGCTGAACCTGCCGTTATCTCTTGTTGATGTTGGGTTGAAACTTGGCGTGGCTTATGCGCCCCAGTTAAAAGAATCCGGCCTGGACAAAGTAGATATAAATGAAATAATTGAGGCAGTGAGAGAAGGGGCAGAGGGTAAAATAGTTGACATAGAAGATGAAGAAAACCAGACGAAAGTAGAAATTTATGTTGAATAACAAGCATTAACTGAACATAGTGAAGCCAGGCAGGAATGAGTGTTTCAGGCATAAAAGCGAATTTATGAATTATTGGGGTCCCGGATCCGGAAAGATACGTTGAACGGGCCTCAATTTTTTTTATTGTAGATAGCATTTAATGGTATAATATTCATACAATTTAAACGCTCCTTTCTGCAAGGATGAATTTATGGAGGTGCATATGAACAGCAAAATCAGAATTGGTATCGCAGGTTATGGAAATTTGGGGAAAGGTGTCAAGCTGGCTGTCGAGCAAAGTCCGGATATGGAATTGGTTGCTGTTTTTACAAGAAGGGACCCATCTTCCATTGGATTGGATCTGGACAAGGTCAAGGTGGTACATGTAGATAATGCAAAGGATTATGTCAACGATATTGATGTAATGATTTTATGTGGCGGTTCGGCCACAGACCTTCCTCAGCAGGGGCCGTATTTTGCAGGTATGTTCAATACGGTGGACAGTTTTGATACCCATGCAAGAATTCCTGAATACTTCAATGCAGTGAACGAAGCGGCACTCGGCAGCGGAAAAACAAGTGCAATTTCCATCGGCTGGGACCCAGGCCTTTTTTCACTGAACAGGGTGCTGGTCGATTCAGCATTACCAAATTCTCATATATATACATTTTGGGGACCCGGTGTAAGCCAGGGCCATTCGGACGCCATAAGGAGAATTGACGGGGTAAAGAACGCCGTTCAATATACAATTCCTGTGGAAAAAGCTCTCCGGGCCATAAGGAATGGAGAGACTCCTGAACTTACGGTGAGACAGAAACACATACGTGATTGTTACGTGGTGGCTGAAGAAGGTGCAGATAAGGAAGAAATTGCAAGGCAAATAAAAAATATGCCCAATTACTTTGCAGAATATGATACATATGTTACTTTCATATCTGAAGAGGAGTTTAAGGAGAAACACTCCAGGATGCCTCACGGTGGCTTTGTAATAGGAAGCGGAATGACTGGGGAGCACAAGCAGATAATTGAGTTTGCCCTGAAACTTGAGAGTAATCCGTTTTTCACTGCCAGCGTTTTAACGGCTTATGCCCGGGCAGTTTACCGCCTGAACAAGGAAGGACAGACCGGAGCAAAGACCGTATTTGATATACCCGTAGGTTACCTTTCCCCCAAAACGCCGGAGGAATTGCGAAAAGAATATCTGTAGACACATATGAAATGAAGACCGTTACTGCAGACAGGGGGCGGTTCTTTTGTCAATTGTTCGGCAAGAAAAAAGACACGAGAACTACCCCCCTGTCTTTACATCATACGCAGTAACTGCTGTTTCTTAGCCGTTATGATGTTCTTCTGCTTCTGCCTTTGTTTTTTGAACAGTACCATGAGGGTGGTTTGGCGGTGCATATATAGAATATAGTTTTATTGGTATGTTGCCTGTATTAATTAAATTATGCCATTTACCTGCAGGTATGAATATAACATAATTGTCAAACACCCTTTGTCTGAAGTCCAACTTATCCTTTTTGTCGCCCATCATAACCACGCCCTGGCCCTGTTCGATACGAATAAACTGATCGACGTCAGGATGCATTTCCAGTCCTATTTCACCGCCTGCATCTATACTCATTAATGTAAGCTGGAGGTGTTTACCTGTCCATAACGCGGTCCTGAAATTATTATTTTGTAACGTTGCACTTTTGATGTTAACCGTAAAAGGTTCAGGTCCATAATCTTTCAATATTATATGTTTCGGCCAGGGACCAGGATTGTACATTGGCATACCGGTCATGTATGGATAAATTTGATTATACGGAAAATTTACATTATTATATGGATTATTTAAATACATATTGGAATAACATGGCTGCATCCAAAAGTCCTGGGTATAATACATGCTATTCAACCTTTCATTGATTATTTAGTTTATACATAAATATCATATGATGTAAACAAGGAGGCTGTTCTTGTGTCTTAAGCCAAATGAGTTGATGACAGCAATAATTATTTTAAGTTTTATGCCGATAACATATTATGGATGTTAGCATTAGATGGTTCAGGGGAATAAATTAACATAATCCGCTATATTTAAAAAATAATACTGGGGTAGGTAAGTATGAAGAGAATCAGTACAAGAATCATCGCAATGATAGGTTTGTTGCTATGCTTTATTTGTTTTGGGTTAGGTCTGGTGGCATATTTCACATCCTATAATTCATTGGTAGGCGTTTTGGAAGAAACCATGCCCAAAGTTGCAATGGAAGCTTCGGTAACAATAGAAGACGGAATTCAGAACCAGCTTAACACGTTGAATATTATAGCATCGTTGGATTATATGGAAATTTTGAAAAGGCCCGGAGCAGATACTTCAAGGGTAAAGGCAATTATGTCAGATGAAGTGAAAAGATCGGGACATGAGCAGATGATCCTTGTGAACAAAGACGGCAGAGCCCTGTTTCATGACGGAAGAGTTGCCAATCTTAGCAATAATCAAGTTTTCAGGGAGGCTTTGGCCGGAAAAGAGATTGCTTCAGAGCCCATGTTGGACAGTGAAGGAAAAGGCATTGTTATGGTTTATGCCGTTCCTGTAAGGCTGAACGGCGAAATTGCCGGTGTATTGATGGCTGTCCGAAACGGCCTGGAAATTAGCGAATTTGCTGGTAGGATTAAGTTCGGACAGACTGGTGAAGCCTTCATCATAAACAGTAAAGGACGGACCATAGCTCATGCCAACATGGACCTCCTGATGGAACTTATAAATGTAGCAAGGTCAAGAAACACTTCTGTGTCTGAAGACACAAATTCTGTTGACATAATATCTTCAGCGACTTCTTCTGCCGGTGGCCCTGATACGGTTTCCTCCACTACACTGAGAGGCAACGGAGGGGGAAATACTGATTTTCAATGGGATGAAACAGAAAGCGCTGCTTATGAAGTGGGATTCGAAGGCTTTGTGGATGTTCAGACGCAAATGATGGAAGGAAACACGGGTTTTGGTGAGTATAAATACCATGGTGTTTCCAAAATCGCAGGATTTGCACCGGTCGGCAATTATGGCTGGTCTATCGCCGTATCCGTGGATAAGGATGAAATGCTGTCAGGTCTTGACGCGTTAAGACGTACCTTCCTGGCCATATCTGCCGTATTCCTGCTGCTTGGATTTGTAGTTGCCTATTTTATTGGCAGAGGTATTTCCAAACCTATATCCTATCTCTCAAATGAGTGCAATATCATGTCCAGTGGCGATTTTTCAAGGGTTATGAATGAAAAGTACACGAGAAGGAAGGATGAAATCGGCGGACTTGCCAGGTCTTTCAACAATATCAACGTAAACGTTTCAAAGATTATACGGAACGTTGTTGAGGAAGCCAACAGTGTGGGCAGTGCTATTAAGGACGTAGACGAAAACATGGCAGGGCTTACTTCTGATATTAATATTATGTCGAAAATAATTAATGACCTGTCCATGAAAATGAGTGAAAATTCTGCCACAGCGGAAGAGATGAGCGCTACATCCAGCGAAATTGAGGGAGCTGTTGACTCCATAGCAAATGATACTCAAAGAAGTGCTGAAACAACTGCAGAAGTACATGAGAGAGCGGAGAAACTTAAGACTACTGCAGTGGAGTCTCAGAAGAGAGCAGATGAAATCAGGAAGGATGTGGCGGTCAGGCTCAGAAATGCCATAGAACAATCCAAAGCCGTGGAAAGAATACGGATATTGTCCGACACGATTTTATCCATATCCTCAAAGACAAACCTGCTTGCTCTGAATGCGGCAATTGAGGCTGCTCACGGAGGAAACAGCGGTTCAGGTTTTGCCGTTGTTGCTGATGAAATAAAGAAACTGGCTGAGAATTCAAAGCAGACGGTCAATGAAATTCTGAATGTAACACAATCAATTATAGAATCGGTTCATGTCCTTGCGGAAAGCGCTCAACAGGTGCTGGGATTTGTGGAAAACAATGTTGTAAAGGATTATGACATGTTTGCCGCAACCGGTGAGCAATACAGCAATGATGCGCAGCTTCTCAATGATATGGCTATGAATTTAAGTGCCATAACTGAAGAGTTGTACGCTTCAATACATAATATGGCCAAGGCAATCAATGATGTTGCCGTTGCTTCTGAAGAAGGGGCAGCCGGAACCTACGACCTGGCCAGGGAAGCTGAGATTATTGTGCAAAGGACGCAGGAAGTATTGCAAAAAACAAATGATGTGAGCAAAAGCGCCGACAGATTACTGGAGCTTGTGTCAATATTCAAGGTTTAGCCATTTCACGGGATACTTCTCTTTACACTTTTTCCCGGCAGAATAGGTATGTCCGGTTAACTGTCCGTTTATTACAGAGATATAAGCAAGTTAGTAATCGTTAACATTGGAAATGAATAGAAAGTCTAAGTGCACAGGTTCTCACAAAACGTGTAATTTGCGGCACGGATGCCGCAAGCCGGTATCCCAAGTCCACGGAGGGCGAGTGATGCCGGGTAACGTTTTGGGAGGTTCTCTGTACTTAGACTTTCTTAATGAATGGACAGTTAACAAGTGCTAACTTGCTTAATCCTTTTAGCGAACAGACAGTTAACCGGAGCATACCCATCCAAGCATTTCACGTTAAAGAGTTGACAAATTAGTTAATTAATATATAATTCATATATGAAATATTCACGTCTGAACTGTTTAATTCTATTGACGGAAGGGGTGATGTCGGTGGAATGTTCCCTTGAAATGGAAGTATATAAACTGCTTAAAAACACAAACCGGAAAATAAAAAAGGAATTACATGAAAAGCTGGCCGACAATGGCGTTACCTGGCCCCAGTTTCATGCATTGTTCCACATCAGTGGTGAAGGCATTGCTTTCACTGAACTTGCGAGGGAACTCCATTGCAACGCAAGCAATTTGACAGGTATAATTGACAGAATGATTGAAAACAATTGGGTGTACCGTGAGCACTCAGAGGTTGACCGGCGGGTCTGGCTTATTAAGTTAACTGAAGAAGGAGCTGCACTGAAAGCAAAACTTGTACCCGCCCATATGGAAGATATCAAAGATCGTATGAATGTGCTGACCCCACAGGAACTGTCAACTTTAAAATCACTTCTTGAAAAACTGAGTTCAGGACTAAATGAAGGAGAGTAGAGGATGAAAGAGCTGAAAGCTATATTACGTTACGCAAAACCTTTTAAATGGTTAATGGTTCTTACCACGTTATGCATGATTTTTGTCACTCTTATGAACATGGCAGGTCCATGGCTGATCAGAAGCCTCATTGGCATGGTTACCGACAGATCAATACTGGAAAGTGGCAACTGGCAGGAGAACTTGAAAAGAATTAACATCCTGGCTGTATCAGTAATTATTATATATGTGGTCAGGGCGGTGGCCCAATTCGGCACCGACTACATTTCCCACTACACAGCATGGAATATATTAAAGGTAATCCGCCATCATATCTATGACCACCTGCAGCACCTTTCCCTTAGGTATTTCCAGGACAAACAGACAGGAGACCTGATGGCCAGGACAATAGACGACACGCGAAATTTTGAAATGTTGCTGGCCCATGCCGTTCCCACCGTTGTTGTAAACGGATTAACCCTGGTGGGTATTACCATTGTACTTTTTTCCATGAATGTAACCCTTGCACTGTATACTCTTATACCAATGCCTCTTTTGGCATGGCTGGTGTTGAAATTCAGCAAGATATCCCGGCCCCTTTTTAAAGAATCCCAAAAGAAAGTATCAGACTTAAATTCGATCCTTCAGGACAATTTTTCAGGTATAAAAGAAATACAGGCTTTCACAAAGGAAAAATATGAAAGCAAAAGAACACTGGAGCGTATAACTGCACATACCATTTCAATCCTTCGTGCCCTTAAACTCAGCAACGCGTTTCATCCAAGCATAGAATTTGTATCGAGCCTCGGTAATGTTATTGTGGTATTTTTCGGAGGAAGACTGGCGCTCAGGGGCCAACTTCCCATGGAGGACCTGGTAGCATTCCTTTTGTATCTGGGTATGTTTTATCAGCCTATAACAGCTCTCGGAAGAATAAATGAAGGTTTGCAGCATGCCCTGGCCAGTGGGGAGAGGGTAATGGAGATCCTGAACGAGAAGCCGGAAATTGCCGATGCCCCGGATGCAGTGGAATTAAAAGAGGTAGAAGGCAAAATTGAATTTGACAGGGTATATTTCCACTATCATGAAAACATACCCATATTGAAAGATATATCGTTTACCGTCAACCCGGGTGAAATCCTGGCGCTGGTAGGACCTACCGGTGTGGGGAAAACTACCATTGCAAGCCTTATACCAAGATTTTTTGATCCTGTATCAGGCGTAATCCGCCTGGACGACAAGGATATAAAGAAAATAAAGTTGTCAAGCCTGAGAAAAAATATCAGTATCGTATCCCAGGATGTGTTTCTGTTTAACGGAACCGTCAAGGAAAACATACTTTACGGCCGTTCCGACGCTACCGACGAAGAAGTCATTGCCGCCGCCAAGGCAGCCAATGCCCACGAGTTTATACTTGAGCTGGCTGACGGTTACGACACAATAGTCGGAGAAAGAGGAGTCAAACTTTCCGGAGGACAGAAACAGAGAATATCCATCGCCAGGGCAATCCTCAAAGATGCGCCTATACTGATTCTTGATGAAGCTACTTCCGCTGTTGATACCCATACGGAACAGTTAATCCATGAGGCGCTCAATGAACTGATGAAGAATAAAACCACTATAGTTATAGCCCACCGTCTGTCTACTATTAAAAACGCAGATAATATTTTGGTTTTGCAGGACGGTGAAATAATAGAGCAAGGCAAGCATGAAGAGCTGCTGAAAATGAACGGGTTGTACAGTGAGCTGTGCAGAGCCCAGAGCACCCAGCAGAGAATTGCTGTATAATGGACTGCCATGTAACGGGAAGCCGCAGAGTCAATAACTTAAGGCTATTGTATGGTCATTGAGATCATTGACCCGATGTTACGGGCTTAATGCTGCCATCTTATAACAGGAATCGGAGGAGTTATTTTGAATACTGGTAATTTTGATCTTAACGGTAAAAAGTTTGATGATTATGAATATGAACGCCCTGATATGGAAAAGTTGAAGGATCAGTTCAGGGAGTTGCTGGATAAGTTTAATGCTGCCGGGACATTCAGTGTCCAGGACGAAGTAATGGCAGAGATAAATGATTTACGGACTGAATTTGAGTCAATGGCGGAGTTGGTGCATATAAGGCACACCGCAAATGTAAATGATGAATACTATGACAGGGAGAACGACTATATTGACAGTGTCACACCTATATACCAGGGGTTGGTGCATGAATATTACCAGGCTCTCGTCAATTCTCCCTTTAAAAGCGGACTTGAATCAAAGTGGGGCAAACAGCTCTTCAGGCTTGCCCACCTTAAATTAAAGACATTTTCTCCTGAAATAACAGAGGATTTGCAACAGGAAAACACACTTGCCAGCCAATATACCAAGCTCAGGTCGTCGGCAAGCATAATGTTTGAAGGAGAAGAGAGAAACCTTTCCCAGATGGACCCATTCCTGCAGCACAGGGACAGGGATATGCGTGAAAAGGCCCACAGGGCTGTTGCCGGGTTTTTTGAAGAAAATGAGTCCCGGTTTGATGAAATATACGATAACCTGGTCAAAACCAGAAACAGGATTACCCTAAAACTGGGATTTAAAAACTTTGTGGAACTGGGATACGCAAGGCTTGGCAGGTCGGATTATGATGCCCGGATGGTAGAAGGCTTCAGAAAACAGGTCCTGGATTATATAGTACCTGCGGCATCGCGTCTCAGGGAAAGGCAAAAGGAAAGGCTTGGACTTGATAAACTGAAATATTACGATGAACCGCTGGTGTTCCTGAGCGGCAATGCAGTTCCCAAGGGCAGAAATGAATGGATAGTGGAAAACGCAGGAAGAATGTACCGGGAACTTTCTCCGGAGACGGATGAGTTTTTCACATATATGACCGAGAAACAACTCATGGACCTTGTAGCCAGGAAAGGAAAAGCGGGTGGAGGATACTGCACCTACATCGGCAAATATCATTCTCCTTTTATATTTGCCAACTTCAGCGGGACGTCCGAAGACGTTGACGTAATGACCCATGAAGCGGGACATGCGTTTCAGATCTTTTCGAGCAGGAATTACCGCGTGCCTGAATATTTGTGGCCTACCCTTGAAGCGTGTGAAATCCATTCAATGAGTATGGAGTTCTTTGCATACCCCTGGATGAAGTTATTCTTTGGCGAAGATGAAACAAAATACAAGTTTGGACACTTAAGCGGCGCTCTTCTGTTTATTCCGTACGGGGTACTTGTGGATGAATTCCAGCAATGGGTGTATGAAAATCCTGAAGTATCGCCTGAAGACAGAAAGCGTATGTGGAGAAACATAGAAAGGAAGTACCTGCCCCATCGTGATTACGAAGGAAATGGTTTCCTTGAAAGAGGCGGCTACTGGTTCAGGCAGGGGCACATTTTTACGGACCCCCTTTATTACATAGATTATACTCTGGCACAGGTTTGCGCGTTCCAGTACTGGAGATGGTCCATGGAGGATATGAAAAAGGCATGGCAGAGTTACCTGACCCTTTGCCGAGCCGGAGGCAGCAAATCCTTCCTGGAGCTTGTGGAGCTTGCGGGACTGGAAAATCCGTTCAGTGAAGGCTGCATAAAGAAATCCATTGAACCTGTCGTTGAGTGGCTGGAAAAGATAGATGACAAGAAGCTGTAGGCCCGGGTTTACATAAATTGCTTATTGACGGAATCTGGTGTCATAGGTTATGTTAACATCATAGTTTAAGTTTATATTCAGGGGGATCATTATGTATATAAAGAGGGTGCTGTCTTTACTTGTTTCGTTTGCCGTGATTATTTCGGCATTATGCTGTCTTTCTCCGGTAACTGTTTCGGCAGCCAGTAAAAAATTTAACATGTCGTATGTGTATTTCGGCAGCACGGATTCATATGTGGATTTTGTGGATGCTACCAGGGGAAGCCTTGACGAAGTGGCACCGTCGTACTTTGACCTTAATGAAGACGGAAGCCTTAAGCTGACCAGCAAACTGGACCCAGATTTTATAAAGGCAATGCACAACCGGGGCATAAAGGTGGTACCTTTTCTGAGTAATCACTGGAACCGCGAACTGGGACGTAAAGCATTGAAAAACAGGGAATCCCTTGCCCGGGAGATTGCTGAGGCTGTAAAAAAGCATAATCTTGACGGAGTTAATATAGATATAGAGAACCTGAATGAAGAAGACAGGAATAACTATACCGATTTTGTAAGGCTTGTACGTGAAGCCCTGGGAAAGAATAAAACAGTGGCAGTGGCCGTGGCTGCCAATCCCTCGGGAAGAAATACCGGATGGCCAGGTTCCTATGATTATTCCGCCCTGGCAAAATACGCCGACTACCTTATGATTATGGCCTACGACGAGAGTTACCAGGGAAGCGAACCCAAAGCCGTGGCAAGCTACAGGTTTGTGGAGAATTCAATAAAGTATGCCCTGTCAAAGGTATCTGCCGATAAAATAGTCCTGGGCATTCCTTTTTACGGACGGTACTGGCTGGGAACTGAAGGCGGCAAGGGAATTGGCTCCAATGAGATTGAAAGGCTGATAAAAAAATACAACGGGAAGGTATATTTTGATGATGTAACCAAATCTGCAAAGGCCGTCATAAACATAACCAGTAGTGAAAAGTACAGCGGTGGTACAATATCGAAAGGCGTCTATACCTTTTGGTATGACAATGAGCAGGCTTTGAAATATAAGCTGTCCCTTGTACAAAAATACAACCTGAAAGGTACAGGAAGCTGGAGTTTAGGCCAGGAACCCCAGGGTACCTGGGATTATTACAGCCTCTGGCTGAATGGTCATTACTTTGACGATATTAGCGGCCATTGGGCCCAGGATTCCATATTATCAGCCCAGAAAAAGGGTTTGATGTTCGGAACAGGGGGATCAAAATTCCGGCCTGACTTGCCTACAACAAGGGCACAGGCAGCTACAATCCTGGTGCGTGCCCTGAAACTGGAACCCGCAAAGGCAGTGGGCGAAACGTTCAGGGATGTTAACGGGCACTGGGCCAGGCAGGAGATTGAAACCGCCCAGGCATACGGCATAATAAGGGGTGTTGGTGAAGGCAGGTTTGCTCCTGATGAGCCTATTACCAGGGAACAGATGGCTGTAATGCTGGACAGGATATTGAACCTGGATATTGATCCGGAAAACCTTGTATACTTTATAGATACCAATGTGGAGGAACTTACCTGGTCCTACAGCGCAATCATCCGCTTGGCCAGCCGGAACGTATTTTCCGGATATCCCAACGGGTTCTTTTATCCGAAACAGAATATAACACGGGCGCAGATGGCCGTCTTAATGGACAGGCTTTCGGAATATTTTGCGGCGGAATAGGCAGAATAATAAAAACAGTCTTGCAGGATTGGTTACGTCTTGCTAGACTGTTTCTTTTTTATATTAAGCCATCTGTAACTAAACCATTGTAATTTCGTTATAGCCGAACCGGGGAACAAAACCCCTCTGGCCTGTATCTACCACCTGCACATGGTCGTATACGGTAAAACCTCCCAAAGGTCCCTCTTCAGGGCTTGGCAAGAACCATTTCAGTACAACAACCTGTGTCCCCTGAGGCAGGGGAATGTGGGTTGATTGCAAGTTTGCATCTTTATACAGCCTGTTTTCTGTTGTAATGACATGTATCCGTTTCATCCCGGACTTTGCAAGTTTAATCCGGTTCTGAACATAGCCTGCCATGCTTGAAACCCACGGCACCGGGTCCTCTGCAGCCTGTTTCAGAAATTCATCCAGGTCCTCGTTTACAGGTGCGATTCTTCCCAGGCTAATCAACGAATAAAACCTCACCAAATCACATGGGTTTTCTGCCAGGTATTTCAGGTATGGAACCGCTGTTTCTCCCAGTGATGCCCATAAAAACGAACCTGTATAGAATACATCATGGATTTGCAGCGAGTTGAGGCTGTGGCAGTACCGCGCTGCCAGGGTCCACTGCTCTTGCAGTTCTTCCGGAGCAGGTATATATCCAACCAGTAACAATTCTGTGTTCGGATAAATCAGATTAATGTCATTTATTTCATTTACTGCTGCCAAATTTCCGACAGGGATATTAAACCCGCCGGAAATGCAGGATAATGTGTCCCCGGGCTGGATGATGTAATACGGTGTGCCGCCTGCCTTTGGCAAGGTATGTGTGCCCTGGGGGATTACAATAGCCTGGCCGGCTGCAATGTATTCAGGATTACATATTACATTTGCATTTAGAAGGTCTTCCACCGTCAGCCCGAATTTATTCGCAATTGTATATAATGTATCTCCGCTTCTGATCAAATAAACCATATACACAACCCCCCTGTCAACATAGTATTCGTTGAGCATGTTTTTTGTCACTGTGATTGACATATTCTAAGATTATGTTTAAAACAAAGGGAACAGTGGTATTAAATCAATGGAAAACTCCATAAAAAATAACGGGACCACCCGATTATATAGTAAATGGTTGCCAATTTCTTTATCTCTTCCGTCAAATTTTCTAAAATGTTCAAAAATAGTTTTTTTGGCAACCATTCGTTATATAATAGAACTTGATATAATAGAAACTGCAAAGAAATATTTTAAACGCACTTACTTAATATAAATATTCCTGTGTTCATATTATGGCTACGAAATTAAAAGCGGGTGGTTTTATGGAATTTGTAAAACGCCAGGATTTGAAAAGAATATGGGGTGGATTCTGGCAACTGGCTGACCCCAAAATATGGATTGCATCAACCGTTCCCATGTTTGTGGGCGGGATAATGGCTATTTGCATAGGAAAAAGATTCAATCTGTTTTGGTTTATTGTTGCCCTTATCGCCGTATATCTTATCGAAACCGGGAAAAATGCGTTCAATGAGGTCATTGACTACAAATCAGGTGTAGATGTATTTGTAGACGAAAAAGACAGGACCCCCTTCAGCGGCGGAAAAAAGACGATAGTACAGGGAAAGCTTACCGTTACGGAGGCGGCTGCAATTGCTGTTTTGACAACGGGTGCCGCGTGTGTCCTCGGTCTTATAATCGTTCTCTTCTGGGAAAGGTCCGTCCTTTGGATCGGTCTTGCAGGTGTGGTTATTTCGGTTATATATAGTCTTCCTCCTTTTAAACTTTGCTACAGGGGATTGGGCGAGGTTGCCGTGGGATTTACCTTCGGACCTCTGATAGTGACAGGGATTTACCTTGCCATGACAGGTACCATTGATTACAGGGTAGTTATTGCGGCAGTGCCCATAGGATTCCTCATTGCCAATGTCCTTTGGATTAACCAATATCCCGACTATGAAGCCGACAAAAAAGGCGGCAAATTCAACTGGGTTGTACGGTTGGGTAAGAAAAAAGCGCTGAAATATTACGCCCTGTGGTTTATCCTTGCGTATGTGTTCTTTATAGTCATAGCCGTATTGTTCAGAAATCCTTTCTGGCTGTTGGGTTTTGTAAGCGTACCAATTGCCGTGCAATGTGTGAAAACGGCTTATAAATATTACGATGATACCCAAAAACTCACACCGGCCAATGCAAAAACCATCCAGGTATACATTGTCACGGGACTTGCCATGATTGTTGCTGCAATTACACATCTGCTGTGAAAAATAAAACTGCAGTGTTAACCTGCTTTGTTAACACTGCAGTTAGGTTTTCAGAATAAACTTACAACTTACATGTGGGATCTTCAAGAAACATTTCTCCGACCTTATAAATATCACCGGCTCCCATGGTTATTATCAAATCGCCGGATGACGCATAACTTCTTAAAAATCGAACTATTTCACTAAAATCTTTAATATAAACGGCCTTGTTTTCCCGGTGCCGGTTTATTGCATCCACAAGTATGGTGGAATGTACTTCGCCGGTGTCCTTTTCCCGGGCTGCGTAAATATCCGTGACAATGACTGTATCAGCATTATCAAAAGCACAGGCAAATTCGTTCATGAGGAATTTCGTTCTTGTATATGTATGGGGCTGAAAAACACACCATAGTCTTTTACCGCTCATAGGCCTTATAGCCTTTAAGGTTGCGATTATTTCAGAAGGATGATGGGCATAATCATCCATTACCTTTATGCCGTTTATTATACCTTTTGTCTCCTGGCGCCGGCCGGTACCGTGAAACTTCTCAAGGGCATCCCTTACCTGTGAAAACTCAAGTCCCAGGACACTGCAGGCTGCATATGCTGCGAGGGAATTATAGACATTATGTATCCCTGGAACCCTTAACTTTATACTGCCGAGTATCCTTCCATTATGTAAAAGTGTATATTCTGTATATCCTGATTCATCCACCTTGATATCTGCGGCACTGAAGGTATTGTTACCTGAGTTTATGCCGAAGGTAATTATGTTTGCGTCCAACCCTTCCACAACCTGCAAGACGTTTTTATCATTGCCATTGACGACCAGGAACCCGTTTTTGTGTACCTGTGAGGCAAATTGCCGGAATGTTTCCTTTACATGACCGATATCACGGAAATAATCCGCATGGTCAAATTCAACGTTTAAAATGACTGCCAGGTCCGGGAAAAATTTCAGGAAACTGCCGCTATACTCGCAGGCTTCCGTAACAAAGTATTTGTTGCCGCCCAATTTGACGGAGCCGTTAATGGCATCCAGGTTACCTCCGATATGTACGGTGGGATCAAGCCCGCATTCTATCAAAATAAGGGATATCATTGACGTTGTGGTGGTTTTTCCGTGGGTGCCGGATATGGCTATACTGAAATCGTATTTTTTCATTATGTTTCCAAGAAGGGCAGCCCGGTCCATAACAGGAAGGCCACGCCTTTTGGCTTCAATAAGTTCAGGATTGTCAGGCGAAATTGCCGCCGTGTATACAACAAGATCGGCGTCTTTTATATTTTCAGGGCTATGGCCAATATATACCGGGATATTCATTGATTTAAGCTTCTGTGTTATATCTGACGTCTTGAGGTCTGAACCCGAAACCTTGAATTTAAGGTCATGCAGGATTTCCGCAAGCCCGCTCATACTTATGCCGCCGATTCCGATAAAATGTATGTTTTTAATACCGGGTGAATCAAGAAAGTTTACAGTCAATCCATAACATCTCCAATCGGTGTAGCCGCTTACGGCTACATGAAGTAATCATATTTTATCACAAGAAAATATTATACCGCAATTTCCATGAATATGAAAATTTTACGCTATTTATTATATGAAATTATTCCCTTTTACTTTCCTTTATATATCTGGAATATACCAGGATAAGAATAATATATATTAAATAACATAAATAATTTCAATAATACAGGTAAACAGGTTACATCAATCCTTTATTTTACAGTTTTTATGCGCCCTGATAAAATATCTACAATTTTTTTAAAAAAATTATAACAAATATTATGAAAAATCACGAAAAAAAAAGAGGAATTTTTAAATTGATATAGAATAATAAGAATATTCAATTTAATATAACGGAAGGTGGTAGCATCTATGGAGATCACTGATATTCGTCTCAGGAGAATTGAAACGGAAGGGAAAATGAAGGCAGTGGCATCTGTGACTTTTGATAATGAATTTGTCGTTCATGATATCAAAGTCATTGAAAGCCAGAATGGGTTGTTTATAGCCATGCCCAGCCGCAAGACACCGGATGGCGAATTTAAAGACATTGCGCACCCCATTAACTCTGCCACAAGAGAAAAAATTCAAACTGCAGTTCTTGCAAAGTATGACTCAACAGAAGTTGAGAATATGGTTGCAGAAAGTGGTGTATAATTCTTATCTGATTTGAGATACGCAATGGAGGACAGAAGTTTTTTCTTAGCCAAATACGGCTTATAAGCCCTGATATGTCTGTCAACACATTAGATAATCTTACCTATGTCATTATTCATAATGACATATTTTTCTGCATTTTTCCCCCTCTATTTCATATTGAAAATAATCATAAAAAATGAGAGAATGTAGATTGCCAAGTATACATTGTACACAGGACGTACAGGTATAGATATTTAACATCATAATAACTGTTTGTTTGGACAATGATATTTTTGGCTAAAAATACATTAAAGGAGGTTTAGCTATGGCTGACACCCTTGCATTAATTCTGGCTGCAGGCGAAGGAAAAAGGATGAAATCCAGGAAAAGCAAGGTTACCCATGAGATTTGCGGAAAACCCATGATAAAGTGGGTATATGATGCTGCTGCCGGGGCCGGTATAAAGGACTTTGCAGCTGTTGTTGGTAGCCAATCCCAGCAGATAAGGGAAATACTCGGAAATGACATTAAGTTTGTTGTGCAGGAAAAACAACTCGGCACGGCCCATGCGGTAATGCAGGCCAGAGATATACTGAATTCCATGAAAGGATATGTTATTGTCTTATATGGTGACACACCTCTTGTAACTTCAGAAACAATCAAAGCCGCCCTGGACTATCATATAGAGAATAACTTCTCTGCAACGATAATCACCGCCGAATTTGATGAACCTTTTGGATACGGAAGAATTGTAAGGGATGCTGACGGTAATGTATGCAAAATAGTTGAGGAAAGAGACGCCACATTACAGGAAAAGGCCATAAAAGAAATAAATTCAGGCATGATCTGTTTTAACACCGATGACCTCCTTATGTGCCTGGAAAGGATCGATAACCACAATGACCAGGGAGAGTATTACCTGACGGATTCCATTGAGATACTTATAAGAGAAGGCAAGAGTGTTGGCGCCCTCAAGGTAAAAGACGGCAGCGAAATTCTGGGAGTGAACGACAGGCTGCAGCTTTATCAGGCTTCTGAAGCCATCAGAAAGAGAATAAATGAAAACTTAATGAAATCAGGCGTTACATTGATTGACCCTGCTTCCACTTACATAAATGCAGATGTGGAAATTGGCATAGATACAGTTATTTACCCCGGTGTAATACTTGAGGCAGGAACAAAGATAGGCGAGGATTGCATAATTGGTCCCAACAGCAGGATAGTATCTTCCGTTATAGGCAATAATGTGGAGGTTAATAATTCCATTGTGTTAGAAAGCAGTATAGGCGACGGCACCAAGGTAGGACCCTTCGCATATATAAGGCCGGGAAGCGTTGTGGGATGTAATGTGAAGATAGGAGATTTTGTGGAACTTAAAAAAGCAGATATAGGCGATAAGACCAAGATTTCACACCTTACCTATGTGGGCGATGCCAAAGTCGGGAAGAATGTCAACATTGGCTGCGGTGTGGTTTTTGTAAATTATGACGGAAAACAGAAGCATAAGACAATAGTAGGCGATAATGCCTTTATTGGATGCAATACCAACCTTGTTGCGCCTGTAACGGTGGGCAACGATTCATACATAGCAGCTGGATCCACCATTACGGAAGAAGTGCCGGAGCATGCACTGGCCATAGCAAGAGAAAGACAAGTCAATAAGGAAGGTTGGGTAATAAAAAGAGGTATGCAAAGGAGATAACAGGAGGATTTAAAAATGAACTTGCACGGTAAGGACATAAAGATTTTCGCCGGTAGTTCCCACAGGGAATTGGCTGAGGAAATTGCAAAAGCTGTAGGGCTTCCTCTTGGGAAGGCGACCGTCGGCAGATTCAGCGACGGCGAAATCGAAGTGAACATTGGAGAAGTAGTAAGAGGCTCAGATGTTTTCATTATTCAGTCTACCTGCCCTCCGGTAAACGAAAACCTTGTGGAACTACTGATTATGATAGACGCCTTAAAGAGGGCTTCTGCCGGAAGAATAACCGCCGTAATACCTTATTTTGGCTATGCAAGGCAGGACAGGAAGGCAAAAGCCAGAGACCCGATTTCCGCGAAACTGGTGGCAAACCTGATTACCACAGCTGGGGCAGACCGGGTTTTGACAATGGACCTTCATGCGCCCCAGTTACAGGGATTTTTTGATATTCCTGTGGACCATCTGTTGGGAGTGCCTATTCTTGCTGATTATTTCAGTAAAAAATTCGGGGACCACAGTGACCTGGTGGCCGTTTCGCCGGATGTTGGCAGTGTAAGCCGGGCCCGAAAATTCGCCCAGCGCCTGGAAATTCCCATTGCCATCATCGACAAAAGGCGGCCAAAGGCCAATGTATGCGAAGTAATGAACGTAATCGGCGATGTAAAGGGCAAAAAGTGTATATTGTTTGATGACCTTATTGACACAGCAGGAACCATGATAAGTGGCGCCCAGGCTCTTAAAGATATAGGGGCTGCTGAAATCTACGCATGTTGCACCCACGGTGTATTATCAGGACCAGCCATTGAGAGAATAAAAGGAGACATCATAACCGAACTGGTTATACTGAACACTATTCCGCAACCGCAGGAAAAAAGACTGGACAAGATTACCGTATTGTCAGTGGCAGACCTTTTTGCAGAGGCTATTGAAAGAATCTATGGAGATATGTCCATAAGCACATTGTTTACGCAGCAGAATGAACCTTCAACCGATTAAACGGAGTGTTTGCCTTGGAAGATTTATATATAATAGCCGGGCTGGGGAACCCGGGGAAAAAATACGAGGAAACCCGGCATAATGCAGGCTTCATGGCTGTGGATCTGATTGCGCAAAAATTGAATATTAAGGTCAATAAGATAAAATTTAAGGCTGTTTACGGAGACGGAACCCATACCGGAAAAAGGGTGGTCCTGCTGAAGCCGCAAACCTTTATGAACTTAAGCGGCGAAAGCATAAGAGATGCAGTGGAATGGTACAAGATTCCCCTGAGTAATCTTATACTGATATATGATGACATTGATATTCCCGCCGGTGCTTTAAGGATAAGGAAAAAGGGAAGCGCAGGCAGCCATAACGGTATGAAATCTGTCATATATCATTTGCAGTCTGAAGATTTTCCGAGAATACGGATCGGGGTTGGAAAACCACCTGAAGAATGGGATTTGGTAAATTTTGTTCTGGGGAAATTTTCGGATGATGAAAAGAGAATAATGGCGGATGCTGTAGAAAGAGCGGCTTTGGCAGCCTTAAGTATAATTTCCGATGGCATAGATAAAAGCATGAATGTGTACAATGGTAAGTGAGAACGGTAAATGCCGGAGCTTAGGATGAATATTTTCAACGATCTTCTATTGGAAATGGAAGAATATAAAAGAATATTGCAGGACTTAAAGGAATTTTCTCCTGTAAGTGTGACGGGACCCTCTGATTCTCAGAAGGTCCATTTGTCATGCGCATTATCCACCCACCTTGACAGGAAAGCGCTTTTCGTCACATATAATGACATGCAGGCAAGGAGAGTTTATGAAGACGCGTCTTTCTTTCTTGGGGAGGACAATGTGCTTTATTTTCCCCCCAGAGAGATTTTGTTGCATGATGTGGAAGCACGGAGCAATGACACCATTTATCAGAGAATAAATACCTTAGGCAGGATTTTGGACGGGAATTTTGAGTTTGTTGTTACTTCAATAGAAGCCCTTGCCTTTAAAATGATCCCTTCCGTTGTATTCAGAAGCTTTGAAATCACCATTGACGAAAGTTCAACAGTTGACTTGCCGCATTTGCAGTCAAAACTGGTATCCATGGGTTATGAAAGGGTGCCGGAGGTAGAAGGGAAAGGCCAGTTTTCTGTAAGGGGAGGAATTATTGATATTTTCCCGGTAAACCTGGCGTATCCTGTCAGGATAGAACTTTTCGGTGATGAGATAGATTCTGTAAGAAGTTTTGATCCTGACACCCAGAGGTCCGTTGACCGGGTGCAAAAGGTCAGGATATTTCCTGCCAGAGATATTATTTATGCCGGGGAAGAAACTGAGATAATTATCGGGAGGATAATGGCAGACCTCAAGGCATACAGGGACAATCTGAAGAAAGAAAACTCATCTGTCTTAAAATCTGTAAGTGAACGTGTAAACCATGATATTGAACGCATTCGCAATAATATCAACTTTCCGGGAATTGACAGGTATGTGCCGTATGTGGTTGAATCCCCTGTAACTATTGATGACTATATCACCGGCGACGTAATCGTGTTCCTGGACGAACCGGTAAGACAAAGGCAAAGAATCGAGAACATGCTTCTGGAGTACTATGAGCAGTGCAAGGATTTGATGCAAAGGGGATACCTTCTGCCTGGAGGCATTGAAAACCAGTTTAATTATGACATGCTGCAAAAAAGGCTTGAGAAAAAATGTACGGTTGCCTTAAACGTTCTCTCCTCCCAGGGAAGTCATACCGGCGGAAAAAGGTACAGCATTACCGGGAAAACACTGGGTTCATATGAAGGCCATTTCAATTTGCTTGTTGAGGATGTAAGGATTTGGAAAGCCGGCAATAAATATGTGATAATACTGGCAGGCAGCGAGGCCAGGGGACAAAGGCTTGTTGAAAATTTACGTTCCTATGATATTGAAGCGGTTTATGTTGCCGGAAAGGAATATAAAATGGCGCCGGGCCTGGTAGTTGTCACGGAAGGGGCACTGCACAGGGGCTTTGAATACACTTCCCCGGGCCTTGTGGTGATAAGCGACAGCCTCCTTGGAAGAGCGGCAAGGAAGACCGCCAGGATAAGAACGTCAAAAAAGACTGCAAAAATAGATTTGTTCACTGAGCTTACCCCCGGCGACTATGTGGTTCATCAAACCCATGGTATAGGCAAATATGTGGGAATTGAAAAACTTGTAGTGGATAATGTGAAGCGGGATTATATAAAAATTAGCTACTTAGGTGGAGATTTCCTTTATATTCCCACTGACCAGATGGACCTTATACAGAAATACGTGGGCACAGAGGGCAAGGCACCGAAACTCAGCAGGCTTGGAGGCAGTGACTGGAGCAGGACAAAGAATAAGGTCAAGGAATCCCTGAAAGAGCTTGCCCAGGAACTTATCCAGCTTTACGCGAAACGCCAGGCATTGAAGGGATATGCTTTTTCGCCTGACACTGTATGGCAGAAACAGTTTGAGGATATGTTTCCGTATGAAGAGACGGAAGACCAGTTACGGTGCATTGAAGAAATAAAGAGGGATATGGAATCAGACAGGCCGGTGGACAGGTTGTTATGCGGAGATGTAGGCTACGGGAAAACAGAGGTGGCACTCAGGGCTGTATTCAAGGCGGTAATGGACGGAAAGCAGGTGGCGTACCTGTGCCCCACAACTGTGCTGGCTCAGCAGCATTACAACACCTTTAAAAAGAGGATGGAAGATTTCCCTGTAAGAGTAGAGGTGCTCAGCAGATTCAGAAGCAGGGCGGAACAGAAACAAATTCTTAAGGATGTAAGAAATGGTAATATTGACGTGTTGATCGGTACCCACCGCATACTTCAGAAGGATGTCAAATTCAAAGATCTGGCCCTACTGGTGGTGGATGAAGAACAGCGTTTTGGCGTTGAGCATAAAGAGAAGATAAAAAACCTAAGCCCCAATATTGATGTGCTGACACTTACGGCAACCCCTATACCCAGGACGCTGCATATGTCTCTTATCGGCATAAGGGATATAAGCGTAATTGAAAATCCCCCGGAGGAAAGGTATCCGGTCCAGACATATGTCATGGAGTATGACGAAGAGGTAATAAGGGATGCCATATTAAGAGAAATTGCGAGAAAAGGCCAGGTGTTTTATCTGTATAACCGGGTGCGGGCTATTGAGCTGAGGGCTACCAGGATTGCAAACCTTATACCCGGTATAAGGGTTGCGGTTGCCCATGGCCAGATGAATGAAACTCACCTGGAAAAAGTCATGATGGATTTCATGAACGGGGAATACGATGTTCTGGTTTGCACCACCATTATTGAATCCGGGCTGGATATGCCCAATGTCAATACCATTATTGTTGAGGATGCGGATAAAATGGGACTTGCGCAGCTATACCAGCTTCGGGGAAGGGTGGGGCGTTCCAACAGGCTTGCATACGCCTATATAACATATAAGAAGGACAAGGTGCTTACGGAAGAGGCCGAAAAAAGGCTTAAGGCAATAAGGGAGTTTACCGAGTTCGGCTCAGGTTTTAAAATTGCTATGAGGGACCTCGAGATAAGAGGAGCGGGAAATATTCTGGGCCCGCAACAGCATGGACATATAGCTTCAGTGGGATATGACATGTACTGCAGGCTTCTTGACCAGGCAGTGAAGGAACTTAAGGGAATAACAAAACAGGAAAAACAGCAGGAAATAAGTATCGATATTAATGTTGACGCCTATATCGGGGATGACTATATTGAATCCGAAATCCTGAAAATTGAGATGTACAAGAAGATTGCTTCCATAGAAAACGATGACGGTGTCATGGAAATAAGAGATGAGCTTATTGACAGGTTTGGCGACATACCGCCGCCGGTGGACAATTTGATCAAAATTGCCGGTATCAAGGCTCTTGCGGCAGATATAGGCCTTTCATCCGTTGCTGAAAAAGACGGCGGAATAATACTGCAGTTCAGGGAAATACCAAACTGGTTGTTTGGCGCAATAAGTGGCATAATTAATAAATACAGGGGACAGATTTTGTTTAATGCCAGCAAGAATCCCTATTTGTTATACAAGACCGGTAATACCAAAAGGGAAAACCTGTTGGACAGTATTAAGATTCTGTTACAGGATATCAAAAGCTTTGAAGTAGTATAGCCAATTAAGTATAATTAATAATATAAACTTATGTTTATATTGAAATTTATTCTGTTTTAACGGGGAGGATACTCTTGGCTAGGGAAGAAAAATTAAATGATGAAGTTAAAAGACTTAAAATTCTTAAATACGGAATTATAGGTTTTATTATTCTGTTTGTTATTGCATGTGCTCTAATAATTGTGGTTACGCAAAGCAGGAGTTATGTTGCCAAAGTCGGCGGAGTGGGCATAACAGTGGATGAGTTCAAATTCTTTCTCAAACAGGAAAAAGATTATATGCTGTCCCTTGGCAACGATGAGAACCTGGATGCGGAAACATTCTGGAACACAAAAATTAACGGAGAATACCCCATTGATATAGCACGGAAAAGGGCTCTGGAAAACGCAAGGCAGTTTAAGATTCAGATACTGGAGGCCAAAAGAAAAAACATTGAACTTACTGAAGAAGAAAAAAGAATCATAGACGCAAGCCTTGAAAGCAGCATACCTCAGGGGTATACAAGCACCAATGATATAAACAGGTATTTTATAGAACAGACTGGTGTTGATTACAAGAGCATGAGGGATATACTCAAAGGCTATTCTCTCATAAGCAAGCTGCAAAAGCAAAGCAAGGATGAAATGGAGCTGACTGAGGAAGAAATACAGAAGTACTATGACGAAAACAAGAGATATATTGATGAAGTAACGGTAAGGCATATATTGCTGTATGTGAGAGAGGGTGCCACAGAGGAAGAGGCCAAGGCCCAGGAAGACAAGGCCTATGACCTGCTCACCAGGATAAATAACGGTGAGGATTTCGCCCAACTGGCCAAGGAATATTCCGACGATCCGGGTTCAAGGGATAACGGCGGAATATACACGTTCAGCAGAGGATACATGGTTCAGGAATTTGAGGACTGGTCTTTTTCACATAACCCGGGAGATACAGGTGTAATAAAGACCAATTTGGGCTATCATGTCATGAAGCTTGAGGAAAAAAAGGAATCCCTTGAAGAGTTGAGAGATAAAGTAATCAACCTGTTGAAGAACAAGAAATACGACGAGATGGTGAACAACTGGCAGCAGTCACCGGAATATGCCTTGAAGACGAATGACAAGGTGTATGAATCTATACAGTAAAAGTCGTATGAGTCCATACAATTAATGAAGATTGTACCGGTTATTTTGAATCCTTCAATTTAAGTATGCTTCAGGTACTAATGTATAAAAATCCTTGAAAAAAATAATAATATTCCTGAAATCAAAAATACAGCAAGGAGGTAAGTAAATTGAAGGCAACCGGTATAGTCAGGAGAATAGATGATCTTGGCAGGATTGTTATTCCCAAGGAGATTAGAAGGACTCTTCGGATAAGAGAAGGTGATCCTTTGGAGATATTTACTGATAAAGAAGGCGAAGTGATATTGAAAAAGTATTCTCCAATAGGTGAGCTTAGTGAGTTCGCAAGCCAATATGCTGAGTCTTTGAATAAAGCCAGCGGCCATATTACCTGTATCGCGGACAGAGATTCGATAATTGCTGTGTCGGGAGCTTCAAAGAAAGATTTTCTGGACAAATCCATAAGTCCGGACCTTGAAAGGATAATGGAGGAAAAAACCACTCTGGTGGTAAAATCGCCTGAAGATAAACCGATACAGGTTGTTTCAGGGGATGGGGCCAACTATACTGCCCAGGTGATTTCGCCCATTATTTCTGAAGGTGACCCCATAGGAGCAGTTATATTCCTGTCCACCGATTCCGGTGTAACCATGGGTGAGGTTGAAGCAAAGTTAGCACAAACAGCAGCTGGATTTTTAGGGAAACAGATGGAACAGTGAGTACTTATATCAAGTTTTCAAAAACATAACTATAAGAACGGCAAAATAACAGGCGGCAGGAACTTAAAACCTGCCGCTTTATTGTGCCGTTTTTCATTCATGTTTTACCCATTTCCTTGTGAAAATTATCTTTTCCCCGGGGGTAGTCTTCCAATTTACGGGTGCAGATAGCCTGACTGCCGGCGACCTGGTTGAGATAAACCAGTATACCAATACTCCACCCTCGAACCCCTAATTAAGACACGGCTATGACATATCTGTCACGGGGACGGCACCCGTCCCCGTGACAGATTTTTGTGTACTGTCTGATTTAGTCATCCAGCTCAATTATTGGCAGCGGTTTGGATGCAGGAGTGTCCAATACCTGCCCGTTGTAGGAAAACCTGGAGCCATGGCACGGACAATCCCATGACTTTTCAGCCTCGTTCCAGACAAGTTCGCAGCCCAGGTGGGTACAATAAGGATCCAGGGCATAAATCTTATTGTTCTCGTCTTTGTAAACGGCCAGTTTTTTCTTGTCATAAGTTATTATTTTACCTGTGCCTGGCTTTATATCTTCAATTCTCTCATCCGGCGAGTCCAGCCTGCCGAATATGAAGTCTTTTGCCACCCTTACATTGTTCTTTAAAAAATCCGTTGCAGAAGCAGCAATGTTAATGCGCTGTGGTGAAAACATATCAGAGTACTTATTCTCACCTCTGGTTATCAGATCGCTTATTATCATCCCGGATAAGGTGCCGGAGGTTATGCCCCATTTTTTAAATCCTGTGGCAACATAAACATTTTTCATGCCTTCAGATATTGGTCCTATATACGGAACGCTGTCGACTGTAATGGCGTCCTGGGAAGACCAGTGGTAATCAATGGATGTAACGGTAAGAACCTTTTTTGCGTAGTTCCTGATATCTTCATAATATAAATATGTATTATCTCCCTGGCCTGTATCGTGGCCGGTGCCACCCATTATTATAATCTTGCTGCTGCCGTCATAATGGGTACGGAAAGTACGGACAGGGTCTTCAGCGCTTATAAACATACCATCAGGGAAATTTTCGGCTGCACGAACCGCCATAAGATAAGACCGGCTTTGGGTCATCCTGGTAAAATACAGGTTGGGCTTGTCATAAAAAGGATAGCGTGTGGCAATGACAATGGCAGAAGCTTTTACAGTGCCGTTCTCTGTACTCAGAATGAGATTTTCTTCGTCAAGATGCAGAACCCTGGAGTTTTGAAATATGTGGCATCCATTACCCGGTATTTCCTGTGCCAGCCTGTAAAGGTACTTTAACGGATGAAACTGGGCCTGACCGTCAAAGCGGACAGCACATTTTGTGTTAAATGGCAGACCGGGATCTGCCACATATGATGCAGGAAGCTTAAGCTGAATTGCTGCATCTGCTTCCTGTTCCATTATTTTAATGAATGACTCCAACTGGGTATATACAAAAGACGGCACTTCCATGTAGCCGCAGTCAATATTCATTTCGTGTACCATGCTACCTATAAATTTTACCGCATCCTGCATGGCATCAGCATAAAGCTTGGCCTTATCAAAGCCAAACTTGTCTACAAGATATTTATATACCAATCCGTGTTGAGAAGTAATTTTTGCCGTGGAATATCCTGTTGTGCCATGACCTATTATATTGGCTTCGAGCACCACAACTTTTACGCCTGCACGCTTTAGCAGCAATGCAGTGGTTATTCCTGCTATTCCGCCTCCTACTATGGCTACATCTGTTATAATATCCCCCTCGAGCTGTGGGTATTCCGGCGGTTGAACAGATGCGGTCCAGTAGGATTCAGGAGGCGTATTAAAACTTGGCTTTAATATGGATTTTTGCTTCATTGTAATCCTTTCCTCCCGCATAAATATTCCAAGACATATTCTTCTCAAATTGTGAAAAATCATACTGATATCCGGATGTGTTTATTCCGGTTAATTGTCTGTCCGTCGAGGGAACTAACTTGCTTTCTCCCTTTGACATAGTGAGTTAAAAGATATGGAGAAAAAGCCGATATGTATAATGGATAATGTTTGTATTACTACTTGTGATTCCGGAGGCAATGATGAAAACTTCTCATAGAAAAATAGCACTAATGTTCATTATGATTATGGTTTTAACAGTCTGTACACCGATACTTAATGTGTTTGCCGCAAGTTATCCCGTGGAGCTTTACGTGGAGAGCTACAAAAGCGGCAAACTGGTGCTGTACTGGAATGCCCTCCCCGGTACGGCTTCAGTATCGGTTCAGTACCACTATCCTGACATAAATGGAAATCCCGTCATTCAAAGTTTTGTGAAAAATCAGGCGGAAAACAGGGTCACCATTGACGGCCTGACTGATGATATTATCTATGACATAGAAATACGGATTTTCGACGGTGAAGATGCCGGTGGCAATGAAATCGGCAAAGGTTTGCTGTTTTTTCTCCCCAGGATTACGTTTTACGCAGATGTACTGCCCCAGGAACGTTACCAGGTTGCAGGGGGCGGATTTGAAACAGGTATTACACCAGGTTTTAACATGAGATGGATCATGCCCAGGGTATATAATGGCTCATCTTTCGTATATGCGGATGATGCCTTGCCATACATGGAACAGAGGATCAACGGCATTTATAATGACGGAAGAACCTTAAAGGCGCTAAATTTCAGGATCAATATATCGACGGACATAGCAAGGCTGGACAGTGGATCTGCCCAATCCTCCGTTTCGGTTGTAAAAAACGGGTCTGGCTATAGTGCCGAAGTTTCCGGTTATGGTAATACTGCAAAAGTTAAGGCTAAGGATAGTAACGGATATTTGGCTTTTGACTTAAGGGGCAGAAAGGATTTTGAATCCCCGGTTCCTCAACAGGAAAATGAATACCAGTTAATACACCCTGACGTAGTTCCGGGCACTGTATATTATATGAACATTAAACCGGTGTTCCTTGATGCCCAGGACAAGCCTGTCAATGCTTTAACCGTAGGTGCCCCGGATGACCATAACGGCAGCAAGTTGTCAGGGCCTTTTGCCTATGCCTACACACCCATACGATTCCAGCTGACCAAGGACAACATGAACAATATATATGTTAAAATTTACAAAATCAACCAGGGAAGCCTGGACCTGCCCAAGCTATATTACCAGGTTCAAAGTACCGATGATTCCACTATTAAGGGTGAATGGACTGTCCTGAAAGTGCTGGACGATACATACTTCGGCGGTAACTATGCCATATCCGTAATTTCAGGAGTAAGCCCCAATAATGAGTTTTTCTATAAAATCGTGGCCAAAACTGATTCCCGCCTGGACAGGCTTGAATCTCCCGTAATGGCTTATATGCTCAAGGAAGATACCACGCGTCCTCCAGTTCCGAGAGACCTGGCTGTGGCGGGAAGAAAACTGCGTTCCGGAACTGTGATAAATCCTGAAACAGGACAAGCCATGGATATAAAAAGTACGGATATAATCCTGGAATGGGAAAAGCCTGAGAACTGGGAAAGTGTTAAAAACAACCTGTATTTTCATGTATTAATGAATACAAACCAGTTTAGTTCCGGCAATGAGGCAAGCCTTTATGCCGGTGACACTTTCCTGGGCTCATACCCGCTCAAGTACCGCCTTGCGAAGTATATAAGCGCTGCCTCGCCCAATATACAGGTTGTGGAAAACAGGCTGAGATGGACAATTAACGGAATGGACCTTTTCACCTGGGAAGATGAGAACGGTACTTCGCATGAAATCCCCAACAGTGAAGGATATCCCGATTTTCTGATACCAAACACCGTGTATTATATCAGGATGTATACAACGGATAGTATTAACCGTGGCAGCACAGATCCCCAGGTAATATCTGATTACTCCTTAACCATAAGCTTTACCACGCTGCCGCAGATTCAGCAGGATGTGCCGCTGGCGAACAATTTCAAAGTCTATGAAAATACCATTGACAGAGAAGGCAAAAATATTATCAGGCTGCAGTTTGAAGGACCCGGCAAAAACCACATTAACTGGGATTTATACACATCAGCTCCCCATGCGGATGACAATGTATACTATGACTTGTATATGAGCACACGTACATCCCCTGGGTCTTTTATAAAAATCGGCAGCACGGAAGATACAGACGGCGGAATATTTGACATAATATCCGGCCAGGACAGGCTATACATCACGGCCACTGTCAGGGATTTTATGCCAGGAAGCCGTGCGTACACGGCTTTTGGAGAGAGTATCCGTCCCAACACCGTTTACTACTTCCTTATCAGAACAAGATTTTCCATGGTAAATGAGGATAAAGACCTGGAGTCGCTGCCAACTTCCCTGCTGGCTGTAACCACATTAAGAACCGGGATAAAGGATCCGGACGATGGTCCAAGAAGACCCCTTGCACCCACTGATTTTTCAGTTGCGAAAGACGAACAGGGCAATTTGAAACTTACCGGCACAAGGGCGGAGTTTTCCTGGTCCAGGCTGGAAAACGGCGTAAAGTACAGGATTATTGCCGCAGGCATACCACTAGACCCTGAAACGGATATAGGCATTATTTCTGACGACCCGGTTTATCAAAGCTTTGTCAGCTATTATGGCAGCAAGGATTCAGACGGAAACGATGGCGTATTTATACTGGATCCGGATAAAGACCTGTCCCAGGGATTTTTTGAATATAACCCTGCAGAGGGAAAGCTTTACCTTACTCTTGACGGATGGCTGCACCCCAACAGGCTTTACTATTTCAGTATAAAAGCCGTTGACAGCAATAATGAAAGCATATGGGTAACCATTCCTGTAACGACTAAGCTTATAGACATGCCGGAATTCCTGGAGGCTGTAAACGATTACCAGATAGGGTTCAGCTTTATATACGGCAACCCTTACATGGATGCTGCCAATTTCAGGATTTCAGTCAGGGAACATAACAAGGGAGGCTTTACTGACCTCAACAGATCCCAGTGTTCTGTAGTAAAGTCCGGCAGCCGTTACTATGTCCGCATATTTAATCTTAAGGAAGATACTCCTTATGATATAAGGGTTTATACTTATTTTGACAATAGCCTGGTTCACAGTCTGGATAATGTGAAAACCCGCAATGGCAAAAAAGAAATCGAAGTCAAGTGGGTTGGTAGCAGCTCATACGAATACCAGGTCTCCATAAGGACAGAAAGGGATGACGACTATATTCTGCTTGATAGCGGAGATTTTGAGATATACATGGAAAAAAGCATGCGCACATCCGCTTCGGACAAGTATGAAATATATGCCCTGGTAAAATCCTGCAACGGAACGCCGCTTATGCCGAACACAAAATATTACGTCAGGGTGAGGGCTGTAAAGAGAGACCCTGATACTTTCTCAAAATATACAAATCCGGTACAATGTAGGACAAATTTTGACCAGGAGGATTATGACGAAAAAGAAGACAACCTTGAAAAGGAAGTAATATTCCTGGACAGAATTAAGTCCCTTGAAAGTGAACCCTACTGGCTTGTTGACAGGAATTACACGGAGGTTTGCAAGATTCTTTTCAAGAGGGACAGGTTAATTAATGACATTAAAAACTCTGTATCTGCTTCATATATCATTGACCTGGCCATACTTAGCGGCGGACCAGAGGAGTTCATGCTTTATGTGCCCCTGGATGCGGCGTATGAACTGGACAAAAACCGTCAAAGCCTGGTTATAAAAATTGATGGTGCGGAATTCATTTTCCGCCCCGGTTGGATAACAGGGAAAAATGAAGCTGTAAAGCAGGCCGGGGACCATAAATATACAAGGGATATTTACATCGTCTTAAAGCTTGATACAGAGATACCTGACTGTGTGATTCTCCCTGCAGAAGCAGGCAAAGTCTCTGCCGCTGCCGGTATTGAAGTGTCAGTGTCCGGTATAAGTGAAGGCATCGGCAATTTGGAGAAACTGATACATAATGAACTATATAATGAAGAAACAGGGCTGGTAAGCGAGAAACTGGAATACTTGTTGAATTTGAACATAAAGCCCGGAAGTTCAGTATGGGACAGGTATCTTGAAAGTACCATTGAACTTCTTAAAACAGAACTTTCGGTTTATATAAATTCACTGATTAACAATTTGATCATTGATAAAGCAACCATAACCGTCAAGACCTTCGATAATTCGGTATCGGTACGGTTTTTAAAAAACAGGGGTGAGATTATTAAACCTTATGCCTTGTTTGCCGGCGATAAGAAATGGACGACATCCCTGGTACATACAATAAATGATAATACACTGAACATTGATACAGTAAAGCCTGGCAGATATATTGCTGCAAAAACCGAAGAATTGGCGGGAAGGCTTGAAGGAGAGTATGGAAAGGCTGTAATGCGGCTAAGCGCCAGGTATGACTTGTCCAAGGTTTTCAGCAACCTAAGCAGCAGCGCCTTTTCACAGAGTAAAGTAACAACGGTGGAAATGGTATTGCTCTACGAATTAGTGACTGGTTATGAATATAAAAATATGGGAATGACACCTGCACAAAAGGCTGTGCAAATGGGTATTGACAAGTGGATAAAACCTTCCTCTGCCGTGGAATACCTGACCCGTGACAGGATGGCGGCAGTTTTGGCGGAGCTGTTCTGTGCAAAGGCAGGCATAAATATGAATACCCTGCAGGTGAATACCGGTATCAGGATTCTGGATGCAGACAGTATTGAAAACAGGTATTTCAAACCGGTTATGTTTATGTTGGATAAAGGAATAGTCCAGGAAGGTTATGACAGGTATTACAGACCAAAAGAGACTGTGACCAGGGAAGAGTTAATTATTGCCATGCTAAAGGCTCTCGAACTGGCGGGCGAATCGATATAGGGGGTTTTAGTACTGATGAAGCACAGGAAACTTTTATCATCGTCAATATCAGTTTTATTATCTTTTTTACTTTTACTGCATTCTGCCGGATTCACCACATACGGGCAAAGTTATCCGGCCCAGCCTGAGCCTGAGAAACTGGAAATATACCCTTTATATAATAACCCGCCCAATACCCAGCCTCAGATTGGTTATAACGAATTTGACGGTTATTATGCGGATTTAAGGTGGAATGCCCTGAGGAAACCGGTTCCTGCCAGTGTTGCAGACAACCAGTACATTAATATTTACCTGCAGGAAATACCTAAATCTTATCAACCTGTCAAACCTGTTGTAAAGATCCGGGAAAACCTGCCCGGAGATATGACTTCCGTAAGGCTTAACCATCTAAAATCCGGAACGGTTTACTATGCTTATGTCACGGCATACTATACGGATACTGAGGAGGGCAGCCTGGTCTACACCAGCCCGGAATCACTTCCATCCAATACTGTAAAATTCCTGACGGATATAGAAATTGATGTAAAGCCAAACGGTCCGTCCCAGGTGAGCATTATCTGGGATGATGTCTGGAATGCAGGTTCCAGGATAAATTACAGGCTTTATATTTCAGAAAGCAGTGATTTTAGCAATACTCCACCCTTGTACATCAGTTCCCAGGATATCGGCGACGGCAAGCCGGTCAAGGTGGACAAGGACTCGGGCAAACTGGTATATAATTACACAGTGCGAAGTCCGGGCAGGGTTTATTATATTAAAATAGAGCCTGATATTTTGGACAGCTCCTTGAAATGGACTCCATCAACCAGGACTGTAGCCGTAAGCAGCCGTCTGTTGGCCAGGACTGTAAAAATGGCTGAAAACGAGATGGGAACCATCTGGAGGCTGGACTGGACTCCTGTGGTTACAGGGTTAAGTGATGAAAATATTGAGATCAAGTATGAAATTTACAGGGGAATTGAGGGTTCAGGCACCCTTCCGGAATATGTGGCCGCTACCTCTGATACCACTTTCTTTTTAACCCTGGATCAAATTCACGTGAATTATTATTTCATCATCCGGGCACAGGTTAAGAAAAATGGTGAGGATTTATATCCCGGGATAAAGATAGAATCGGACTTCATATATTTGCAGGAATCCGAAATACCATCACAGCCGGCGGCGCCGGAAATTGTGAACGAGGTAAGAAATTCCTTCGGTGATGTAATCATAAGCTTTGAAGAAAGGCTAAAGCCGGACAGTGCAGTAATTCTATGGCGTGTTCCCAGAACCGGAACCGGCTTTATCGATGAAGATATAACCTATGACATATGGCTTCTTGAAAACGCCTCTGATGTTAATAACCCACCGGCAGGCAGGAAAATTGAATCTGCCCTGAAAGTAAATGAAAGAAATTTTGTTATGGACGGAACAAGAGTTGTGGGGTACAAGTATGAATTAAGCGGGCTTAAACCCAACTCCACGTATTATTTCAGAATTGTGGCACGCAAGGATTTCATAGATTATGTGGATGGAGTCCTGCAAAATATTACATACTATTCTGAACCTACTGTAAAGGTAATTGTCACACCAACTGAAGGTGCCATAGACAGGCCGGTGGTCCCAGCCCGTCCTCCCCTCAAAATTAAACAGGGACCGCTGCCTGAAGAAAATTACATGATTTCGGAAAGCACTGTCGTTGTGCAACTAAAAAACAAGTGGTATGAGTATTATGACAGCTCAACCAATCAGTGGGAATATATAGATCCACAGGAACTGAACGAAGTGGACCCCGGAATAATTCCCGCCCTGGAGACAGGTACCTATGAAGGATCAGAGTACAGGATTGTGTCCTATGACGGGGATGTTACCATAGATGTAGGCTGTGTGAAATATGAAAGCGGGATGAACCCGGAAGATATTGTTACCTTTCCGGCAAACAAAGTGACAGGATTCCCGGCCATCCCCAATGATCCTGATGAAGATGCAGGTAAAAATCCCGACGGGAAAAAACATAATATCGACATAATAGTTTCAGGCCTTACACCCAATACAACATATATTATATGGGTCCGGGCTTCCAGGGTAAAGGAAGGCCTTATGTCCGAACCGTCAGATCCCCTGTTGGTCACCACAAATCCCGAGCTTGCATCTCATATTGAAATACCTGTGGTTCCCGAGATAAATTACAGGGAACCGGGTGATACATATGTTGATCTGGGATGGAATATAACTTCCGGCCGCAACTATTATATCAAGTATGCCACCGAAGATAATGTTAATGCTACCGGAAATACGGTAAAGGTGACTTCACAGGAGTTGATGAATCAAAGTTATTACAGGATAACCGGCCTTCTGCCCGATACTTTGTATTATTTCTGGATTCAGGCAGAGGCAGTAAATGAAAAAGGGGAAACGGCCCTTTCCGAATGGAGCAGCTCGTATCCTGTAAGGACACTGAAGCCTCAGCCACCGGCAACTCCTCAAGGCTTTGGCCTTAAAAACACCGATGATGCCGTAACACCGTACAGCCTCACCTTTGAATGGGTTATGGAAGAAGGCCTTGAGTATATATTGGAAATTTCAGAAAATGCAGATTACAAGGGTGCCTTAAGATTTAATGTGGGACATGTGTCCGAATTCAAGGTGGAAAACTTACGTTCAAACTGCAGGTATTTTGCAAGGTTATATGCCTACGATCCTGCAAAAGGCCTTGAATCGCAACCAACAGCCAGTATTTCTGTAAAAACAGCCAGAAGCACTGATGAGTATGATTCCGATGAGGATGTGGATACAGTACCTTCCGGCGAAATGATAGAGATAGATCCGTTTCCCCGGAATGGTGTCTGGAATGCCAGAATTACCGGCATGGGTGCGGCACGTTTTATTGAAGCGGCTGCCACCGATACGGCGGTTGATTATGAAGTGAATCTTAAAAATCCGCCTGCCGGAACAAAGACAATCAGACTGAAAATATCCGGCCGTTTGGTGAAAGCCTTGTCGGACCTTAAGGAAAATCTGGTCGTGAAGGCACCGGGATGTAATATATGGATTAAGCCCGATTCCTTTGGGAATGTCATTATGGGCAATTATATTGAAAACCTTGAGTTTGAAATAGATTACATCCTCAGAGCGGAATACCCGACTCCTGAAAGAGGCATGCTTATTAAAACGGAGCTTATTGAATTTTATATAAAAGCCGGGCTGCCTGGTGGGAAAAAGTACGTTATCAACGAGTTTGACGGTACCATCGGGCTCTCGTTCGAATTAAATCCAGACTTATTCAAAAGCGGAGTGACCATGGGCGCAGTGGCAAATGACAGGTCAGAATGGACGATCCTGCCTGCCCACGCTGAGTATTCTCCGTTAACGGGAAAAGGAGAAGTGTTCTTTGAATTAAAAACACCCGGAAAAGCTGCCTTAATAGACAGGACAAGGAGCAGGTTTACGGATATAGCCGGAAGCCGGTACAGGGCTGCCATAGACGCATTGGCTCTGAACTTTGAATTAAAGAGTGTTCAAACTGATAAGTTTTATCCGGAAAAGAATCTGACCTTGCTGGACGCAGTCAGCCTGAGCCTTGATATTTTAGGCGCTGGTTCAGAAAGAAGTCCCATGGTTACAGCATCGCGGGCCGGTATAATATCTCCGGACGACGTTTCCAGGGCCGCTGAACCGTGCACAAGGGAGAAGGCTATAGCCATTGCAGTAGGAATATATGAAAAGATACAGGCCGTAAAAATCAAGGCATCTTCTCCTTCAACTAGTGTATTTAAAGACTTTGGAAAAGTCAGCCCTGGCCTTGTTGACAAAATTGATTTTGCTGTCAGGAATGGACTGGTGCTCCCCCGCAACAGCACTGAATTAGGGCCTCAGGACATTATAACCAGGGGAGAATTTGCGGCCATCTTAGAGAAAGTTTTAACATTTGCCGGGAGGTTGCAGTAATTTTGAAAGAACGTTAAAAATCATTCCAGAGGACTGAAAAGAATACAGAAAATGGAAAAATAAAAGCGGCATTTGCCGCTTTTTTCTTTTTTTAAACCCTTTTGCCGCTAAAATATTCTACGTATACAGCCCACCAGGCCAGGTAATAATTTTAGTGTGCAAGAACATAATTTATGCCGGGGGTATCCTGACTTGAAAAAATTCCTAAGAGCAATGTTTAAAATTTTGTTAAATATTATTTGTTGCCTGGTTCGAAATTACACCCGTAAAAAATTTCCGGACTGAGATTTTTATTGTTGCTAAAGGCCCTCTTTGCCTGAACAGAAATATTTACGTTACATATTAGCTTAATTCCAATACAGACATAAATACAGCCTGGTTCAAGCTGTTCGGATAAGGAGAGGGGCATATGGCAAAATTTATAATAAAGAAAGGTGAACCCCTGCATGGCAGGATAAAGGTGAACGGTGCGAAAAATTCGGTACTTCCACTGATGGCGGCGTCGCTTTTGGCGGAAGGTGAGAATATTTTAGAGGATATTCCTTATTTGAACGATGTAAAAATAATGTGCGAGCTTATTAGTTTCCTGGGAGCAGACGTAAGTTTTAACAGGGGAAAAAATATCCTTAATATAAAAGTGGATTCTATTAAAAATAATTCAGCCCATTATGAACTTGTCAATAAAATGCGGGCTTCTTTTCTTGTTATGGGCCCATTGCTGGCAAGGGTGGGAAGTGCCCATATATCAATGCCCGGCGGCTGCGCCATCGGAAGCCGGCCTGTGGATTTACACCTTAAAGGTTTTTCCGCCATGGGCGCCCAGATAGAAATAGGAAACGGTTATATTGATGCAAGAGTAAACGGGAGACTTAAGGGAAACACCATATACCTGGATTTTCCCAGCGTAGGGGCCACGGAAAACCTTATCATGGCAGCTGTTCTGGCTGAAGGCCAGACGATTATAGAGAATGCGGCTTCTGAACCAGAGGTTGTAGATCTGGCTACATACCTTATATCCATGGGAGCGGATATCAAGGGAGCAGGCACGGACACCATAAAAATTGTGGGCGTGGACAGACTGAAAGGCGCTCGGCATTCCGTTATCCCCGACAGAATAGAGGCAGGCACATTTATGACGGCAGCAGCAATAACCGGTGGAGACGTAATAATTGACAATGTTGTGCCTGACCATCTTAAACCTATATGCGCAAAACTTAAGGAAGCGGGCGTTGAAATTTCGGAGGAGCTTTCCAGTATTCGTGTCAGAGCCGGTAAGGAGTTAAAGGCAGTGGATATAAAGACCCATCCCTATCCGGGATTCCCTACCGACATGCAGGCGCAGATGACATCACTTATGAGCCAGGCTGCCGGTACCAGCATGGTGATTGAAACAATATTTGAAAACAGGTTTATGCATGTGGGAGAACTTAAAAGGATGGGTGCGGAAATCAAAATAGAGGGAAGAAGCGCCATTATTGAAGGTGGGCGAAGGCTTACGGGCACGGAAGTAAAGGCTACCGATTTAAGGGCCGGGGCAGCCCTTGTCCTTGCAGGTATAGCGGCTGAAGGCATTACCAAAATTGATGATGTGGAACATATAGACAGGGGATATGTGGATTTGGATGTGAGGCTGAATTCCCTTGGTGCAAGGATTGAAAGGATAGAAGGTTAAGTTCTGAAAAATTACCGTATACTTTACGTTGTCCTGTCATATATATTTATTGGTTGCAAAGAAAACTTACATAGGTGAGGTCCCCGGAATGAAAAAACTTACCCTGTATGTTGCATTAATGCTGGCAGTGGTAGTATTGCTGCCATTATTTATTGTAAAGGGATTCTACATTGATAAACCTGTCGGCAAGGCAAATGAACGTGAAGAAACCGGAAACAGTAAGCAGCAGGAAACTGTAAAGGAAAAGGTCATAAACGTTTTTTTTCATGAAGATCAGACTGTAAAGGAAATGCCATTGGAAGAATACCTGCTGGGTGTGGTGGCTGCGGAAATGCCGGCGGAATTTGAGCTTGAAGCCCTGAAAGCGCAGGCTGTTGCGTCACGCACTTACGCGTATTATAAAATATTGTACGGCCAAGAGGATCCGGAACGTCATAATAATGCCCATATCTGCACCGATTCCACCCATTGCCAGGCATGGACTGACAAGGACACCCTTTTCAGCCAGTGGGGAGAGAAGGCTGAAAAATACTGGGATAAGATTAAAAAAGCGGTATCAGAGACGGAAAATATTGTTGTTGCATATGATGGGAAAATCATTAATCCTGTATTTCATGCCAACAGCGGCGGCCGGACAGAAAACGCGGAGGAAGTTTGGGCAGGGGAAGCGGTGCCTTACCTGAAAAGTGTTCCAAGCAGCGGAGATGAAATTGATGCCTCCTACAAATCCATTGTCATTATTGAAAGGAAGAAACTCTTTGACACAGTAAAAAAAGCATATCCCCAGCTTAATATTAATGAAGAGGATATCCTGGACAGCATAAGGATTGAGGGAAGGACAGAGGGTGGCAGCGTAAAGGAAGTGGTTATCGGCAATGTTTCAATAAAAGGCACCGAGTTCAGAAACTTGTTCGGATTAAGATCAGCGGACTTCTATATAGAACCTGCCGGGAAAAACGCCATACAGGTAACCATTTACGGTCATGGCCACGGGGTGGGAATGAGCCAGTGGGGCGCCAACGCCATGGCAAAAGACGGTGCCGGTTATGCTGAAATCCTCAAACACTATTATACGGGAACCGGTCTTTCCAGGATTAAGAATTAATAAAAATTTCCATGTCCATGTATATTGTTTCCATAGGCGGCAACAATAGTATATGGAGGTGGAATATTTATGAAAAATGATTTTGGGGATAAGAAAACCACATTAGCAAAAATAATAGAATTCCTGGACAGCAAGGGTTTTTATATTATTCTTGTGATTTGCGTGATAATAGTAGGGTTGACTGTATATTATATAAGCGCCGGAAATCAGAGGTCATCCGGCATCAGGTATCCGGGAGATGGCTATATTTCTGAAGAAACAGGTGATGATTCTGTGGATGAAACCGGAAACCTTCTTTCGGAGGACCTTGATACTGATGAAGAAAACCAGGAGGATTCCCATATAGATACTGAAGATGCGCTGGAAGATATCCAGGTGGACGATGATCAAATAATTAATAAGGACACGTCAAATGGTCCTGAAGAAAGTGAAAGCGCCATAAATACTGAAAATGCTGCCATTAAGGATTATAGCGTATCGAATGAAGATGAACCGGTGAATTCCGAACACGATGAGCATGGGAGCATGGAAACAGAAGATGCTGTGGACGATTCTTCATTAAGTATGGAAACTGCAGCTCCTGTTGATGAAAATTTTGCTCTTCCTGTATTCGGAAGCATTAGCCTGGATTTTGCAATGGATAAATTGCTTTATTCAAAAACCCTTGATGAATGGAGGACTCACAGCGGCATTGATATTGAAGCTCCCGTCGGAACGCCGGTAAAGGCTGTAGCTGACGGTGTTGTAAGCGCCATAAAGGAAGACCCCAGGTATGGAATCCTGGTAATCCTGGACCACGGTAACGGCTTAAAAACTATATACGCCAATCTTGCTGACGGAAATATGGTAGTCCCCAATCAGAAAGTGAAGAAAGGCGATGTCATAGGAAGCATTGGAAATACAGCCGTTTTCGAGATTGCTGAACCTACCCATCTGCATTTTGAAGTACTGAAAGATGGTAAACTCCAGGACCCCAAGGAATATTTAAGTATAAACTGAAAAAGTGAAGGGAACAAAGAGCCCCAAAACGGTGAAAACCTTTTTTGGGGTTATTTTTTTTATTTCGCCCTCTTAATATATAGTTGATTTGCTTTAACGATAAAATTTTATAATTAACTTGTTGTATGGTCATCTCTCATAAAAGTTTATCAAATATTAATGGTAAACTATTGGTTAGATGTAGGTCGCTTATCTTCCTTCGTTATAGGTCAATTATACCTTGGATGCCATGTGGAATAGTAATAATAATTACTGCTAATATGAAAAATATTTTAATAATATTGACTTATAAAAAACATATTGGTAATATATTAGTAAACAAATGATATATAAAAATATAAATAAATGGTAAACTAAATGTGACGAGGTATTTATGTTAAATGCTCCTTTATTGAGAGAAAAAATTACCGACACGTTAAGAGAACAGATTTTACGAATGCGGTCCGATGAAATGATAAAAATCCCTTCGGAAAGGGAACTGGCAGAGAAATTAAAAGTAAGCAGGCCAAGTGTAAGATCGGCTATTAAAAAACTTGTTGATGAAGGACTTTTAATACAGAAGCAAGGGGCAGGAACATACATTACGCCAAGAGTAGAGATTCGTACACTTCACATTGTGTGTTCTCCCGACATCAAAATAAATGACCCGTTCTACGATAGTTTCCTTGTGGAAATAACGAATTTTGCTGCAAAACAATCGTTGAAGCTGCAAGTACTTGATATCACGCAAATAAAAGAAACTCGCCAGGAGGAACCACTGATAATTGTTGGTTTGCTGGAGGATGAACTACTAAATAGGCTGGTGTCAATTTACAAGACAATTATAGCATTCCAGCATTATCCACACAATGATAACTTCACCCAGATCTATTTTGACCACTACAAGATTGGTTACAAAGCTGCCGAGGTCTTAAAGGAATATGGCCACTCAAATGTCATTCATGTTGCTGGCCCGGAAAAGTATGCTTCTGCTATGAACAGAAAGATTGGATTTATTAGTGGTGTTAATAAATTTGGAATGACATGCAAGGTTTTAACCGGAAAGATGAACTGGTCAGGCGGTTATGATATTGGAGATGTAATTATTGACGAAATAAGTTCTCGTGTCCAACCCCCTCCTACTGCCATCTTTGTTGCAAATGACTGGATGGCTGTCGGATTGATGCAGAAACTAAAGGAAAGAGGCTGTAGAATACCTGAAGATGTGTCAATTATTGGGTGTGACGATATCCATTTGGCCAGTGAAGTTTCACCTTCGCTTTCCACTTTCTCATTGGACATGAAATTACTCATTGGAGAGCTGCTTGTTCTTTTGAATCAAATAATTAAAAACGAGTATATCACAAATAAAAAGATTGCGCTTCCACCAAGCTTTATTAAAAGAGCCTCCTTAATGAAATTATAAAGTCAAAGTTTAAACGTTAACTTTAAAACAATAAAGTTTGTCAGTAAGATGAGTATTTCATCAGCATAAATATGATAAAAGGAGGTGTTTTGGACTTTACCGTATCTTGATTACATAGGGTATAGAGAAAGCAAGTAAAAAATTGGGAGATAACGTAAATGAAAAGAGTTATTAGCTTGTTATTAATCTGTGCAATGCTATTAGCTTTTACTTCATGTGGTAGTTCTGGTAGTAATCATACAAACAACACAAGCAGTACTGTCAAAACAAGCGATAATGCGCAAAGCCAGCAATCAGGCGAGCCTGTGGCAAACTCAGGCGGGAAATATAATGAAGCACCATAGCTAGCTGCTCTTGTAAAAGAGGGGAAACTTCCTCCGGTAGATGAAAGATTGCCAGAAGAGCCAGCAGTTGTTGAAGTTAAGGAAATGGGTAAATACGGTGGCGTATATAAAGGTGCAGCATTCGGGCCAAAGAGTGGTCAGGCTGATACAGAATCATTACGCTATCAGGCGCTGTTGACAATTGAGGCTGACCTTCAAACCTTTAAACCCAACATTATCAAAGATTATACTGTTTCTGACGATTTTACCACTTATACCATCTATCTGAGAAAAGGTATGAAGTGGTCTGACGGCGAACCTTTAACTGCTGATGACTTCTTATTCTGGTATGAGGATGTATTGCTTAACAAAGACCTTCAAACTTATATTACCAACCAGGCAGAATATCAGTCTGGCGGGGAATTCCTGAAAATGGAGAAGATTGACGACTATACAGTCAAGATGACCTTCTCACAAGGTAACCCCTCTTTTGAAATTGTTATGGCAAGATCAAACAATGGTCTCGTCAGACAGATGTTTGCACCGAAACACTACCTTTCCAAGTGGCATATCAAGTATAATGATAAAGCAAATGATCTTGCTAAGGAAGAGGGATTTGAAAACTGGTTCCAGTGCTTCCAGTACCATGCCGACAATTCACAGTCAGCAATGGATACCGAGGCACCGGATATTACACCTTGGGTCCTCACCAAAATTGATGAGCAGGGTAACAAATATTTCGACCGTAACCCCTATTATTATGTAGTTGACCAATATGGCAACCAGCTTCCTTATATCGACCAGCAGGTAGCAGTTATCGTTAAGGATGCTGAGGTAAGAACCATGAAGCTGATCAGCGGTGAACTTCATGCTGCAGGTGAGAATCCGCTTCCTGTAAGTGACTACACATTGTATAAAGAGAACGAGCAAAAGGGTGATTATACAGTTTACCTCTTTGGTAATACCCGTGGTGCAGACTGCACATTCACTTTTAATATCAATCATAAGGATCCCGTTCTGAATCAGATATTTAATGAAGTGAAATTCCGTGAAGCCATGTCTCTTGCGTTGAATCGTGAGGAGATTAACAATACATTGTACTATGGAAAAGCAACAGTACGTCAGGCACTTCCTCCTGATACCACCAGTTTCTATGAGGACTGGATGGGCAGCTATATGACTGAATATGACCCTGACAAGGCGAATGCATTGCTTGATGAACTGGGTTATGTGTGGAATCAAGACCATACCGTAAGGCTTATGCCAAATGGAAAACCCTTCAACATCGTTCTTGAGACCATCGAAGAGTTTGTTCCTGTATGTGAAATGGCAGTTGAATATTGGGATAAGATTGGTATCAAGGTTACTCTTAAGCAGCAGGAAAGAACCTACTATCTTGAAAGAGGTAAGACCGGCGAAAGAGACATGCAGGCATGGACCATGGACGGTGTTCAGGAATTTAATTTAAGATCGTCAGCATTTGGCAGATTGCGTCCTGGTAATGCATTTGATGATATGGAATTCCAGGTAGAGCACAAAAAGTGGTTCAACTCCAATGGAGCAGAAGGTATTGAACCGCCGGAAGAGATCAAAGATCTGTACAATAAATGTATCAAATTCTCTACCCTGAAACCGGGTTCTGATGAGTACATGGCATTGGGTAAAGAAATCCTTACGACCGTTGTCAAGAATCTTTGGTTTATTGGAGTAACTGTTTCACCGAGAGTTATCATCATCAGCAACAGGTTAGGTAATACTCCTACAGAAGGTGTATTCGCTTATGACTACAACTTCTGGAAACCCTACAGAGGCGATACTTGGTATTTCAAATACTAGTCGAATATATTGAGATACAACAAAGCAAGCCTGATGGGGGTTCGACCAGAACCCCCATCAAAATTAGGCTTGTGTTATAAAGCAAACCAGTTGGAAGTTTATAAAAAAGTGGGGTATAATATGCGTGATTATATAATTAAGAGATTTATTTTGATGATAGTCATGCTATTCATCATATCAATTTTCTCGTTTATTGTTATAAAGCTTCCACCAGGGGACTATGTAACAGCTTATATATCCAACCTGGAAAATCAACTGGGGCAAGCAGTCAGTGATGAAGTTATTGCCAGTATCAGAAGACAATATGGGTTGGATAAGCCAACGTATCTCCAATATTTTTATTGGATAAAAAATATGCTGAAAGGCGATTTCGGCAGATCTTTCGAATGGCAAAAGCCTGTTGCACAACTTATTTGGGATAATTTGGGACTGACGGTCGTATTGTCCCTTTTAACGCTTGTAGTTACCTATGCCATAGCAATACCGTTGGGAATTTATTCAGCCAGGCACCAGTATTCCATATTGGATTATGTTTTTTCTACAATCGGATTTATAGGGCTGTCTACACCAAGCTTTTTTATGGCGCTTATTTTGATGTTCTTGGCCAATAAATATTTAGGAATCAGTGTAGGTGGAATTCATTCTCCTGAATTCCTTAATGCACCGTGGAGCGTCGCCAAGTTATTGGATACCCTTTTGCACTTTCCGATTCCGATTATTGTTATTGGCCTTCAGGGAACGGCTAGTGTTATGAGGATAATGAGAGCAACACTTCTGGATGAATTGAAACGTCCATATGTTACAGCTGCGAGAGCAAGAGGTCTTAATGAGAAAAAGCTCTTATACAAATATCCTGTCCGGGTTGCTTTAAACCCAATCATCAGTACGATTGGAAGTATACTGCCGGGTATTGTTTCCGGTGCGACTGTGACAGCTATAGTTCTCGATATTCCAACTATTGGATCTCTTCTGTACAGTTCACTGCTTTCCCAGGATATGTACCTTTCAGGCGCTTGTATTATGATTCTGGCGTTTATGACGATATTAGGTACTTTTATATCGGATGTCCTTTTAGCTCTGGTGGATCCGAGAATCAGATATACATGATATTAAACGGCTGCTGCAGAGAAACTGAAAAGGGGAAGGTGTATTGGAGTTGAGACTTGGCAAAAAGTATGCTACTGCGGAAGAAAAACTATATATGGTATCGCAATGGAGGCTTATTGTAAGAAAATTTCGCAAGCATAAGTTGGCGAATGTAGGCTTGGCCGTACTGATTATTCTGTATACAATAGCTGCCTTTTGTGAGTTTTTCGCTGTACAGGATATCACAAAACGCGATACAAAATATATATGTACCTCCGCAGAAAATTCACTTTGTTGATGCAGAAGGCAAATTTTCATTAAGGCCCTTCGTATATGGTTTGAAGTTGGAGGAGGACCCGGTAACGTGGAGAAAAATTTATACCGAGGATACTTCCCAAAAATATTATATTCATTTATTCACCCGTGGAGACAAATATAAATTATGGGGATTGTTTGAGAATGATCTTCATTTTATAGGCATTGAGGGTGACGGACCCTTCTTCCTGTTGGGTACAGATGGTTCCGGAAGAGATTTGTTTTCAAGAATTATGTATGCGTTAAGAGTCTCTTTGACCATTGGCCTTGTAGGCGTATTCTTGACATTTATCCTTGGATGTATCTTCGGAGGCATAAGTGGATATTATGGTGGTAAGGCTGACCTAATCATTCAACGTGTAATTGAGTTCCTGATGTCGTTGCCCAGTATACCACTATGGATGGCATTGGCGGCAGCTTTTCCAAAGACATGGACTTCTGAACAAATTTACTTCATGATTACTGTTATCCTTTCACTTATAGGTTGGCCATCACTTGCGAGAGTTGTCAGAGGCAAACTGCTTGAATTAAGAGAAGAAGATTATGTGCTAGCGGCAAAACTTGCTGGTGCAAGTGATTCCTATATTATACGTAAACATCTGATACCTGGTTTTATCAGTTATTTGATTGTCAATATTACATTAGCAGTCCCATCCATGATTTTGGCCGAAACTTCGCTTAGCTTTCTCGGGATTGGTTTGAGACCCCCGGTTGTCAGTCTGGGAGTCTTGTTGAAGGATGCTCAGAATATCAATACAATAGCTTTAAATACATGGTTGATATATCCGGGATTGTTCATAGTTATCATTGTTCTTGCATTTAATTTTGTTGGGGACGGACTTCGTGATGCAGCTGATCCATACAAATAACCAATAATGTCGTTTAAATCTTATTGTGAAGGATGACGGGACATGGAAGATTTAATTCTGGAGGTCAAGGATCTAAAAACATACTTTAAAATGGATGAAGGAACACTGAAGGCAGTTAATGGTGTGAGTTTCACGCTAAAAAGAAACCAAACTCTTGGCATAATAGGCGAAAGTGGCTGTGGTAAAAGTGTAACAGCTCATTCAATTTTACGGACCATACAGCTTCCTGGAAAAATTGTTGCAGGAGAAATAAGATATTATGAGGACGATGGTAAATGGACAGACCTTGTAAAGCAAAAGCCGAACAGCCGCTATATGCAAAACTTACGAGGAAAAGAAATTTCAATGATATTCCAGGAGCCTATGGCTTGCTTGTCTCCCGTTTATACCATAGGAAACCAGCTCATGGAAGCAGTAATGGTGCACCAGGATAAACCCGACAAAGAGAAAGCCAGAGCTTGTGTCGTCGATATGCTCAAAAGGGTTGGAATGCCTAAACCGGAAGAAAAAATGAACAGCTATCCGCATCAATTGTCCGGTGGTATGTGCCAAAGGGCTATGATTGCCATGGCATTGGTCAATCGGCCCAAAATTCTCATTGCCGATGAACCGACAACAGCACTTGATGTAACAGTGCAAGCCCAGATTAATCAACTGATGATGGATTTACAGCGGGAACTTGGCATGTCTATCATATATATAACTCATGACATGGGCGTAATTGCAGAAGTGGCAGATGAAATTGCAGTTATGTATCTTGGACAAATCGTCGAACAGGCAAGTACAAAAGAAATATTTAAGAATCCGTTACATCCGTACACACGTAGATTACTTAAATCCATTCCTAAGCTGGGCAGAAAAACAAATGAAAGATTGGATGCAATTAAAGGAAATGTGCCTGTACCTCTTGATCCTCCCGAGGAGTGCGGTTTCTGTTCAAGATGCCTTGAAACGATGGATGGATTGTGTAATAAAAAGGTCCCACCACTTATCGAGGTCGAAAAAGGTCACACTGTGAGATGTTTCCTCTATGGTGAAAGGGATGGTGGAGATAATGAGTGAAAATAAGAAGGTACTACTTGAAGTTAAATCTTTAAAAAAATACTTTCCTATTGAAAAAGGTTGTTGGTCAAGTCAAGGCTGTGGACGATATTAGCCTTTATATCAATGAAAATGAAACATTAGGGCTGGTTGGTGAGTCGGGATGTGGTAAAACAACCTTAGGACGGTGTATTCTCCGTGCAATAGAGCCTACAGATGGGAAAATCTATTTTAATTTTGATGGTGAACAAATAGATTTTACGGCATTGGATAAACAGCAACTGATGCAAACAAGAAAATACATGCAAATGATATTTCAAAATCCATATACCTCTCTAAATCCGCGAATGACCATGTTTGATATCATTGCTGAGCCACTGAGACTGGCAAAATGGAATGAGGATGAAATTTCGAATAGAGTAAAGAAGCTTGTGGAAATGGTAGGCCTTGAAATCAGGCATATGAACCGATATCCATACGCTTTTAGCGGTGGACAGCGGCAAAGAATAGTAATTGCACGTGCGTTGGCTCTGAATCCAAAGTTTGTTGTTGCGGATGAACCTGTTTCTGCATTGGACGTTTCCATTCAGGCACAAATACTGAACCTGCTTAAGGATCTCCAGGAGGAGTTGAAGCTTACATACTTGTTTATCGCACATGATTTGAGCGTTGTTGAACATATCTCTGACCGGGTCTGTGTTATGTATCTGGGAAGGATTGTAGAAATGGCTGAAACAGAGGAGATATTTTTAAAGCCAAAACACCCCTATACAGAAGCATTTATTTCTTCCATACCTATACCTGATCCTGAAAGAACCAACAAGAGAATTCTGCTTCGTGGGGAGGTAGCCAGCGCAACGGAACTTCCCAAAGGATGTTGTTTCCATCCAAGATGCCGTTATGCAACTGAATTATGTAAAACTGAAGTGCCAAAACTGGAGGAAATCACGTGTGGTCATTTCGTTTCATGCCATTATGCGAAGGAATTGGACTTAGCAGGTATTGAATGCTGAGCTGTTTTGCTCTAAACTGAAAACAGCTTAGTATTATGTAAACGAGTAATTTAACAGCCATAAATCAGGAGGAGAGGAAAGAAAAATGCTAGCATTGGAAACTGTAAATATCAAAGTAGATGCCGGAGATATTATTGGAGAACTGAATCATAACTGGCGGTTTTTCGGTTATGATGAAAATAAATATACATATACGCCTGAAGGGAAAGAAATGATTTCCAAGTTTGGAAGACTAGAAGATGCCCCTTACTATATCAGGGCCCATCACATGTTGTGTACCGGTAACCTTCACGGGGTATACAAGTGGGGTTCAACCAATGCTTATACCGAAGATGAACAGGGAAATCCTATATACAACTGGGAAGTGGTTGATGAAATAATCGACGTTTATTTGCAAAACAATTGCAAGCCATTCTTTGAGATAGGTTTTATGCCCTATCACCTTGTTGATCCCAAATACTTTGAGGGCTTATCCGAATGGGAAAAGTACAATGAATACCGTAGATTATATTGGGCATATCCTCCAAAGGATTACAATAAATGGTATGACCTGATTTATAATCTGGTGAGACATTGTGTGGATAAATATGGCGAAAGCGAAGTTCTAACCTGGTATTGGGAGCTTTGGAATGAGCCTGATATTCACTATTGGAGAGGAACTCTTGAAGAATTCTGCAAATTGTACGACTATACTGAAGCAGCTGTTCATGCGGCATTGGACGGTGCAAGGTTGGGTGCACCGGCTACTACAAATCCACGCCCCGGTTCTAATGCGCTGAAGTTCCTTGAAGGTTTCCTGGATCACTGTGCTAATGGTACAAACTATATGACAGGTAAGAAAGGTACACGTCTGGATTTTGTGACTTTCCATACAAAAGGCGGCGGTTTTCCCTTCAATTTGAATGCGCCAAAAATGACACCTTCAGTGAAAAGAGAGGTTTCACAGGTAAAAACAGGACTTGAGGCGATTAGAAAATACGGATTCGGCGATCTTGAAGTTGTGCTTTCCGAAGCTGACCCTGATGGTTGGGCGGCAGGAGGAGTTTATGACAATAAAAATCTTAATTTCAGAAACACAGAATACTATGCAAGCTATGTAGCATGCAGCTACAATCACATTGAAAAGGTCGCCAGATCCATGAATGCATCCGTAAAACCACTGGCATGGGCATTCATTTTTGTCGGTGAAAGATGTTTCGAGGGAACACGGACATTTGCTACCCAGGGAATAGACAAGGCCATTTTCAATTTATTCAGAATGTACGCGAAGATGGGTAACAAAGAACTTTCCTTCAGTTCATCCCATGCAGTGGATGTTCTTGAATATAAGGATGAATTTGGCACAGGGGAAGGACCTGATATATCCGGTATGGCTTCCATATCCGATGACGGTAGTATCAGGGTTTTAGTGTACAGTCACCATGACGACTGGGACATTGAAAAGGAATTTGATGTGGAGCTGGACATCAGCAACATTTCAGCAATGGAAAAAGCAAAAATCAGTCATTACCGCATCGATAAGGAGCACAGCAATGCCTATACCGAATGGGTACGCCAGGGGAAACCCAAGTATCCGTCAAAGGAACAATATGAAGCCATCAAGAAAAGGGACGTCCTTGAGCTCCTTGAGCCGGAGCAGCGTATTAATGTAATTGACGGAAAGGTAAATTTGAAGTTTAAAATGCCAACCCATGCTATATCACTTATAGAAATAACAAAGGCTTAAGCCTAATGACAAGCAAAGGAGGTTTGTACTATGAGTAAAGATTTAAGCAATAAAACCTTAGGCATTATCCATGCAAACATTATCACAACCAGAGCGGTTCAGAGGTATATTGACGAGTATATACCGGAAGTACAGATCATGCATTTGGTTGATGATACTATTCAGCGGGATAATATGCGCTCGCCGGTAGGCGTTATACCCAAGGTGAATTACTACAAGTTTGTGCAGTATGCACATAATCTTGAAGAAGCAAAAGTTGATATGATATTGCTGGCCTGCTCAACATTCAATTATGCCGCAGAACTTGCAAGACCAATGATTAACATCCCTATTTTGCAAATTGACCGCCCGATGATGGAACTGGCTGTCAGGCAGGGAAAACGTGTTGGACTGTTGGCTACGTTGGCCATGACCGTACCATCCTCACAAAGACTGCTGCAGATAGCTGCAAATGAGGCGGGTGTAGATGTGGAGATTGAAACTGTGCTCTGCACTGAGGCCTTTGAAGTAATACAGAAGGGTGATATTCAGAAGCACAATGATATTCTGTTGGATGCCATCGACAAATTATCTGATAAAGTGGATTGTATTGTTATGGCACAACTGTCCATGTCAGCTCTGGCACCGTACCTGAAGGATACAAAGGTTCCTGTATACAACAGCGGGGATACAGGGTTTAAGCGTGTCCGTGAAATGTTGGAAAATCTGTAAGAAGACTCCATGAATTATAACGAGGTAAGCAATATGAGATTTGGTTGTTGCTTGAACATGCTTTCAACGCTTCCTGATGGTACAGGAGTGGAATGGATAGAAGTTTTTAACAGAAATAATTACGATTATGTCGAACTGCCTCTGGCACAGATGATGGCACTGGATGATGAGAAATTTGAGGCTTTGAAGGAACGGGTGTTATCCTCTGGTTTGCCTTGTGAAGCGTGCAATAATTTCTTCCCAGGATCAATCAGGCTGACAGGTCCCCGGGTTGATATGAAAAAAACAGAGCAGTATCTGATGACTGCATTGGACCGGGCACAGCAACTGGGCGTTAAAACTATTGTTTTCGGTAGTTCCCAGGCCAAAAACGTGCCTGAGGGTTTTCCCATGGACCAGGCCTGGAAACAACTTATTGACCTGTTGAGGTTCATTGATGACGCAGTGAAACCGTACGGGATCACAATTGCAATTGAGCCGTTAAACAGGCAGGAGAGCAATATCATTAATACATATGCTGAAGGGCTTGAGCTTGCGGAAAAAGTAGCAAGAGATAATATCCGGGTCCTTGTGGACTATTACCATTTGGCTATAGAAAAGGAGAATCCTGAAATTCTGCTTAAAAAACCGGAAATGCTGCAGCATGTCCATTTTGCAAAGCCTGAGAAAAGAGTTTTTCCAAAGAAACAGGCTGGTGAGGATTATTCCGGATTTTTCAGCATTTTAAAACAGGCGGGATATGAAGGCAGAATAAGTGTAGAAGCATATACAGGTGACCTGGAAAATGATGCGTGCGAGGCGATAAAACTGCTGCGAAATTTAGCAGGATGAATGCAATGATAAATACGGAAAACTTATCTTGCCGACGAAAACAATGCAAGAAACCAGAACCCCAAAATGGTAAAAACCTTTTTGGGGTTATTTTTTTGTACCGCCATTTTGTACCCCTTTTGCATAACGACGGCTGTTAAGGCATAGAATGATACAAAGAAGGGTGTGAGGGGGTAGTAGTTATTGAAAGAATACATAGAGGAAAGAGCTATTGAACTTGCGGAGTATATTATAGAAGAAGAAGCTACGGTAAGGGCGGCTGCGAAAAAATTTGGAATCAGCAAGTCCACCGTCCACAAGGACGTGACAGAGCGGCTTGTAATCATTAAGCCCGATTTGGCCAAGAAAGTCAGGGATGTACTGGATAAGAACAAGGCGGAGAGACATATAAGAGGCGGGGAAGCTACAAAGATAAAATATAAAGGAAATGGCATAAAAGCCGGGTAACCGGCTTTTATAAGTTATATGAAAAATAAACCGTGAAAAGAAGGCGAAAAAACAAAAATATTGCAATATTTTGATTATATGTTAATATAAAAATGTGTAATTAGATTGTAATACTCGGTATATGCTAATAGAGGACCTATAAAATAGATATTGGTTGCAAAAGGAGTTGTATGTAGTTGGGTTTCGGACAAGATATTGGTATTGATTTAGGTACAGCTACAATACTTGTATATATAAAAGGAAAAGGAATAGTACTTAAAGAACCGTCTGTTGTCGCCATTGACAACACCACCAACAGAATCCTGGCAGTGGGCGAGGAAGCCAGGAAGATGCTGGGAAGAACCCCCGGTAATATCGTTGCTATAAGGCCCCTCAGGGACGGTGTTATTTCAGATTACAACATGACTGAAAAAATGCTTAAATATTTTATAGCAAAGGTTACCGGCAACAGGTTTCTGAAACTGTTTAAGCCGAGAATCATGGTTTGTGTGCCCAGCGGAGTTACGGAAGTGGAAAGAAGAGCAGTTATTGACGCAGCGATGCAGGCAGGAGCAAGAAAGACATACCTGATTGAAGAGCCTATTGCAGCTGCCATTGGTGCCGGTATTGATATATCAAAAGCTTGCGGCAGTATGGTGGTTGATGTGGGCGGAGGTACTACCGATATCGCCGTCATTTCCCTGGGCGGTACGGTTGTCAGCTCGGCCATTAAGATAGCCGGAGACAAGTTTGACGAAGCAATTGTAAGATATATGAGGAAGAAGCACAATGTAATGATCGGGGAGAGGACCGCCGAAGAGCTTAAGATAAATATAGGTACGGCTTACCCGCGTCCTGCTGAAGTGTATATGGATATAAGAGGAAGAAACCTGATATCCGGCCTGCCGAAGACTATAACCGTAAGCTCGTCAGAAATGATGGAAGCCCTTGAGGAACCGGTATCCGCCATTGTGGATGCTGTCCACTCTGTCCTTGAAAGAACGCCCCCTGAACTTGCTGCGGATATAAGTGACCGGGGTATTGTCATGACAGGCGGTGGAAGCCTTATTTACGGACTGGACAAGCTGCTCCAGGAGAAAACGGGCATAAATGTAATTATTGCAGAAGATGCTGTTTCCTGTGTAGCCCTTGGAACCGGCAAGGCCCTTGAAAATATTGAGGCTATTGAAAGAAGATAATATTAAACATTAATAACTTGCTTGATAAACCGCATAATCTTTAGGAGTCTCAATCCAAAGAAAATGCAATGACTTAAGAATCAGAATATAAATATAATTCAAAACAATGCCTGTGGATATTTCATCTGCAGGCATTTCCTGTCTGTTTCAGAGGCATAACCTGCCATCGATCTCCCCGGTAGCTTTTATAATCTTCAAGATTATTAAGTAATTCTTTATACATTCCGATATATATTACGAGAAAAGACGGAACCTTGAGGTGGAATAATGATCAGGGGTTTATATACATCCGGTTGGGGCATGATGGCCCTGACGAGGAATATGGATGTTGTATCCAACAATATGGCAAACGTGGATACAAATGCATTTAAAAGAGATATAACAGTAAATGAAAGTTTTCCCCATTTGTTGACTCAAAGGCTCAATGATGTAAAGCCTAATGCCGCCACAAGAGCCATAGGCCGTATGTCCCTCGGATTTGACGTGGGAGAGGTATTTACTGACTATACACAGGGACAACTGGTAAACACGGACAGGAGGCTGGACCTGGCCATAAGGTCGTCCCGTCCGGATTCGGGAACCGCATTTTTCACAGTTGAGGCTATGGACAGGGAAGGAAACACGGCAATATATTATACAAGGGACGGTGCCTTCAGACTGGATGCCCAAAACCGTCTTGTAACCAGTGAAGGTTATCCGGTCCTTGGCGAGAATGGTTATATAATACTGAACGGTGATAACTTTTCAGTGGATCCTGACGGCATCATTATCCAGGATGGTGTAGCAGTGGACAGGCTGCGTATAACAGAATTTCAGAATGTGGCTTTACTCAGCAAGGCCGGCTCGAATCTTATAGCCGCAGGTGAACAGGCAGAACCACAGCCTTTTACCGGAGAAGTGGTCCAGGGTTTCCTGGAAAAGGCCAATGTCAATATAATAAAGGAAATGATCAGTATGATGACCATCATGAGGGCTTATGAAGCCAACCAGAAGGCATTGATAGCCCAGGACGAAACCCTTGGCAAGGCGGTTAATGAACTGGGAGCCTTGGGCTGATAATTTGGAATTAACTAGGATGAGAATTTTAAATACGGAGGTCTGACATATCATGATGAGATCCATGTGGACTGCAGGTTCAGGCATGATAGCCCAACAATTTAATGTTGATGTGATTGCAAACAACCTGGCCAATGTAAATACGACGGCATATAAAAAACAAAGAAGTGAGTTTAAGGATCTGCTTTATGAAACCATGCAGAGGGCGTATATTCTGGAGGATGCTGGAAGACCCGTCAACCTGCAGGTAGGCCACGGGGTGGAAGTTGTGGCCACAGGCAGGGATTTTACAAAGGGAAGCTTTGAAAAGACGGATAATAAACTGGATTTTGCCATAGACGGAGACGCCTTTTTCTGTGTGTTGGATCCCAGGGGAGAAGTGGTGTATACCAGGGACGGCAGTTTTAAAATAAGTATGACCGATTACGGGAAAATGCTGGCCACCGCTGAAGGATACCCTGTGCTGGATGAATTTGGCCTTGAGATATATCTGGATGATATTGATATTGAAAAACTGATCGTTGCTGAGAACGGGGAACTAAGCTATATTGATGAGGACGGTGTGGCAGTGCCTTTAGGATTTAGCATCGGCCTGGTCAAGTTTGAAAACAGGGAAGGCCTTGAAAACATCGGCCGAAATTTGTATGCCATGACTCCCGCATCAGGCATGCCCATCCCGGACAGTGAAATGGGACAGCCCAGTATACTGAGGCAGGGCTTTCTTGAAACGTCCAATGTGCAGGTAGTGGAAGAGATGGTTAAGCTTATTGCGGCCCAGAGGGCATATGAATTGAATTCAAAAGCGATACAGACATCTGATGAGATGATAAGTATAGCAAACAACCTGAAACGGTAATCTGACAGGCTAAGGAGAAGTCTTGCGCTCCAAATCCCGGTAGTTTATACTTATACCAACAGGACATTGCCGAGGTGAGATTATGGATGTTGGCAATATTGACCGGATAGGCACAAAAATCCAAACTGAATATTCCATTAAGCAGTCTGCTGCCGAAAATTTTGAGAAGACTCTCAGGGCTGCCATGAGAGAAGGTGACACGGTAAAGCTTAAAGAAGCCTGCCGGCAATTTGAACAGTTTTTCGCATCCATGATGTTCCAGTCAATGAAAAACACAGTAATGAAATCCGAACTGATACCGGAAAGCGCAGGATATAAGTATTTTGAATCCCTGTTGGATGACAAGCTTATGGAAGAGGCATCCAGGACAGGTGCTTTTGGTATAGGCGATATCATGTACAAGCAGCTTTACAATGAAATGAAAAACAGGTACGTTTCCGTAAAACAGGACGGTTCAGCGCCGGATGAGAAATAGCCGAAGGATAGTCACAATTTTGGTTATATTAGTGGCAGTGTCCTTTGTTTTGCAAGCCGGGCGCATTTTTTCGCCTGAGAAAAGGTATAGCTTCATTGCTCCCAATCAGAAGCAGTCAAAAGACCATTCAGAAAATGATAATGAAAAAGACGAATCCATCTCAGAGAAAAATCTTCCCTATAGGTATGAATTCCTTGATACTGTAATCAACGGAAAAAAAGAAAAGATACATATATTGGAGGTGGACATTTCCGACAGCAAGGTTACCGTAAAACCGGCCCTCTCGTATGGGGTTATTTATGGCTTTGAAAAACTGAGCGCCATTGCAGAGAGGGAGGAGGCTGCTGCAGCGATAAACGGCGGCTTTTTCCATGAATACGGCGAGCCTGGCGGAATGGTGATGGTGGATGGTGAACTTTATACCAGTCCTACCGGAAGATATCCCATTTTTATTATAAAGGACCGGAAGGCCTACTTTGACATGTTTAATATTGGACTGTGGATTGAAGTGAATGGACAAAACATTAAACTGAACAACATTAATGTGCCCGGAACCCCTGGCCTTGCTGTAGTATATACTCCTGTCTACGGCACTACCAACAGGGCAGATATTGCCGGAAAAACCGTTGTTGTTAAAAATGGGAAAATATCCGAAGTTATTGAAACAGACGGGCCGGTGAATATCCCGGGGAATGGCTTTTTAGTCACCTTCTATTATCCCCTCCGGGATGACATGCCTGTTGGGTTTAAAAGAGGTATGAAGGCATCATTTTTCTATGAACCTTTCCTGGGAGATACGGCTATAGCTTATGAATGTGGCAGTTTCCTTGTAAAGGACGGGGAAAATGTTGCCGGTGAACACGATCCGTGGGTTGGGGTTCTGACCAATAATGACCCGCGGACGGCCATAGGGATAAAAGATGAAAATACGGTAGTGATGATAGTAGTGGACGGCCGGCAGCCGGGTTTCAGCGAAGGTTTGACTGCGAAGGAACTGGCCGACTTTATGCTGGAAAGAGGTGTAAAGTATGCCGCCATGCTTGACGGCGGCGCCTCTTCTGAAATGATAGTAGATGGAGAGATTGTAAACCGGCCATCCTACAAGGGAGAGGAACGAAAAATCGCAGGGGCAATAGTAGTAAAGGCCAGTGAGTAAATTGCAAATCCGGTAAAGTCCTGTATGTAAATTTGCCTCACAGTTTTATATTTCTATTCGCAATACATGATTAATGACCAATTCATAACATATTTAAATATATCCCGATTACCCTGAAAACCGCTTTCTAAGGAACCGGTTTTTATTTTTGCCAAATCACTTATTACTTCCTTCCTCAATATACTGAATATGAAGAGAAGAGGGGGAAGAACAGTGAAACATGCGGTTGAAATGAAAAACATATCGATGATTTATCAATCAATAAACGGCGAAATCAAAGCCCTTGAAAACATTAATCTGGATATAGGGCACAAGGAATTTGTAAGCATTATCGGCCCCAGCGGATGCGGCAAGTCAACTTTGCTGTCCATTATTGCAGGCCTGATCATACCAACATCGGGGCAGCTGTACATATACGGGCGTCCCGTTTTAAACGTTTCTACTGAAGTTGGGTATATGCTGCAGAAAGACCACCTCTTTGAATGGAGAACCATCTATGAAAATGTGCTCCTGGGGCTGGAAATCAGGAAGCAGGTTACCCAGGATTCCAAGGAATATGTTAATATTCTTCTTAATAAATATGGCCTGTATGAATTCAAGGACAAATACCCTTCCCAGCTTTCAGGCGGGATGAGGCAAAGAGCAGCATTGATACGGACCCTTGCCGTAAATCCCCAGATCCTTTTGCTGGATGAGGCCTTTTCCGCTCTTGATTACCAGACACGCCTGGCAGTTTCCGAAGATATATATTCCATTATCAAGAACGAGGGGAAAACAGCCATACTGGTTACCCATGATATTTCAGAAGGAATCAGTATGGCAGACAGGTTGGTGGTGCTTACAAAACGGCCTGGAAGAATAAAGAGCATATATGAACTGGAATTTGAATGTGAAAACAAGACCCCTCTTACAACCCGCAATTGCAAGGAATTCCGTAATTACTTCAACCAGGTATGGAATGACCTGGATGTTCACATTGAGACTAACTGAAGGGGCATAACATATAAACCGGCGGGTGGAAACAGCACCAATTGACGCATACGGAGGGTGGATAATGGAAAATAATGAAATTTCCAAGGAAAGAATGGCATTTTTAAGAAAGATAAAGAGAGAACGTACTTATGTACGAATTACGCAAATTATGCTGTTTATTGTCTTCCTGGTTCTTTGGGAAGTAAGTGCGCAGGCAGGGCTTATTGACAGGTTCATAACCAGCAGCCCTTTGCGTGTTGCCAATACCATCGTGAATTTGTACAAAGAGGGAAAACTTCTGAATCATGTAGGTATTACATGCCTTGAGACAATAATCGGCTTTTTGTTGGGGACAATTCTGGGAACACTGATCGCCGCCCTTATATGGTGGTCAAAGTTTATCACTAAAGTAGTCGAACCATACCTGGTAATCCTGAACAGCCTGCCCAAAATTGCCCTGGGGCCAATTTTCATAGTCTGGATTGGAGCAGGGCCTTCCTCAATCATTGTCATGGCCCTGGCGGTATCTCTGATAGTTACTATAATGGAAGTCCTGGGAGGTTTTCAGTCCGTGGACAATGACAAAATCAAGCTGGTACTCACTTTTGGGGCCACGAAAAGCCAGGTATTCACAAAAGTTATCCTGCCGGCTTCCTTTTCAACGATAATAAACTCACTAAAGATAAATGTGGGATTGTCTTGGGTCGGTACCATTGTGGGAGAATTTCTTGTTTCAAAGGCGGGTCTGGGTTACCTGATTGTTTACGGAGGCCAGGTGTTTCAGCTTGACCTGGTGATGGCCAGTGTTTTGATACTGGCTGTGGCGGCAGCCCTTATGTACCAGGGAGTAGTATACCTGGAGAAGGTGCTCCTGAAAGGAAGAAGCGGTTCATAAACCGGAAAAAACGAACTGATATGAAAAAATGGTTTCACATTTGTGTTCATGAAGGATTTGATCCTGAAGATTTCATAATGAAGGAGGTTGCAAAGTCAATGCGCAAAATCAGTTTGATACTGGTGATGATATTAATCACCGGCTTGATTTTACCTTTCACTGGATGTGAAAGAACGGAAAAAGCATTGACCGTGAGATTAAATGAAGTTACCCATTCCATATTTTATGCCCCCATGTATGTGGCTATTAATTTAGGCTTTTTTGAGGAAGAAGGCATTACTATTGAGCTCACCAACGGGCAGGGGGCAGACAAGGTCATGACTGCCGTTCTGTCGGGCCAGTCGGATATAGGGTTTGCCGGTGCGGAAGCTGCCATATACGTTTATAATGAAGGCAGAGAGGATTATTGCAAGATCATAGCCCAGCTTACCAAACGTGATGGTTCGTTCCTTGTGGGAAGGGAACCGGATCCGGATTTTACATGGGAGAAAGTCAGGGGCAAGGAAATTATCGGTGGTAGAAAAGGCGGTATGCCTGAAATGGTCCTGGAATATATACTTAAAAACAACGGTCTTACTCCCGGCGTGGATGTGACTGTTGACACCAGTATTCAGTTTGCTCTTATGGCAGGTGCTTTTACAGGTGGCAAAGGCGACTATGTATCCCTTTTTGAGCCAGTAGCATCAACGCTGGAAAAGGAAGGGAAAGGATACATCGTTACTTCTCTTGGAAGGGAAAGTGGCGAAACATCATATACTGTATTTTTTGCCACCAAGAGCTACATTAAGAAGAACCCCGTAACGGTACAGAAATTTGTGAATGCCATATACAAAGGGCAGCGCTGGGTTGAAACCCACACCCCAGCTGAAGTGGCAGAAGTACTTAAAGAATCATTCCCCGATTCAGACCTGGAGATTCTCGAGACGGTTGTAAAACGCTATGTTGACCAGGATACCTGGATGACGGTGCCTGCAACGAAAAAGGAACCTTTTGAACGCTTACAGGACATAATGGAAATGGCGGGCGTGCATGACAAACGGGTGCCTTTTGAGGAAATTGTGGATAACAGCTTTGCCGAAAAGGCCGTGGAAACAATAAAGTAACGTTTCGGGGACGATTTCTCTGACATAGTTAATGAGTAAAAGACGGTGTAACATAAATGTCACACCGTCTTTTACTTTTTATAGCATGGGATTGTTACTTTGTATGGATAAGTTTGCTTCGATTAACTGTACGTTTGCAAAAAAAATGATGCCGGGTAACTTTTTGGGAAGTTCTACGTATTTAAACTTTCTTAATGAATGAACATATAAGGGGGACTTAACCTGTTTAATCCCTATCTCACAGTGTTAACAATTAACAAAATGTATGTTATAATGTAACAAACTGTTATAAATATTGGAGTGATAGTATGAAAACCAAGGCGGTCAGGTTATACGGTAAGAACGATTTGAGGCTTGAGGAATTTGAACTGGGTGAAATCAGGGACGATGAAATCCTGGCCCACATCATATCTGACAGCATCTGCATGTCATCATACAAAGCGGCAATCCAGGGAGAAGAACATAAGCGGGTACCCAAGGACATTGCCGTAAATCCGGTTATCATTGGCCATGAGTTCTGTGGTGTAATAGTACAGGTCGGGGCCAAGTGGAAGCACAAGTTCAGGGAAGGAGACAGATTTGTCATACAGCCGGCTTTAAACCTGGAGGCTGATCCGTATAAGGCGCCGGGCTATTCCTATGGGAAAATCGGCGGCAATGCCACATATATCATAATCCCTAATGAGGTTATGGAACAAAACTGCCTACTTAAGTATGAAGGAGACGCCTTTTTCTATGGTTCTCTGGCAGAGCCCATGTCCTGCATTGTAGGCGCTTTTCATGCCAGTTACCATACTACCCAGGGAAGTTACATCCACCATATGGGCATTTTGGAAGGCGGCAATATGGCGATCCTGGCCGGGGCCGGCCCCATGGGGCTTGGAGCCATAGACTATGCAATTCATTGTGACAGGAAGCCTGCACTGTTGGTCGTAACAGATATCAATGACGCAAGGCTTAACCGGGCAAAGGAGATTTACACCGTTGAAGAGGCCCGGAAAAATGGCGTCGAACTGGTTTATATAAATACTGCCAATATTGAGGATGCTGTGGGTTACTTAATGTCCTTGACCGGTGGAAAGGGATATGACGATGTATTTGTTTTTGCTCCTGTAAAGCCGGTGGTTGAGCAGGCTGACAGTATTCTGGCCAGGGACGGATGCCTTAACTTCTTTGCAGGCCCGTCAAAAACTGATTTCAAGGCAGAAATCAACTTCTACAATGTTCACTATAATTCCACCCATTTGGTTGGAACCAGCGGCGGAAATACGGAAGACATGATAGAGGCTATCGGTATGATGGCAAAAGGCCTGATAAACCCCTCGGCCATGATAACCCATGTAGGCGGGCTTAACAGTGCAGTGGAAACTACCCTCAACCTTCCCAATATCCCCGGGGGCAAGAAACTGCTCTACACAAATATAGAAATGGAAATGACAGCTATTGATGATTTTGATAAAAAGGACGAGCCTTTATTTAAGGCGCTGACTGAAATTGTAAAGCGCAATAACGGACTGTGGTGTGCTGAAGCTGAAAAATACCTCCTGGAGCATGGAAAGAGAATCTGAATTTGAAGAAAATGAACCGGGGTGAAACTTTGGAACTTATTGTAAGAAAACTTGGCAGGATAGATTACATGGACGCTTTACGGCTCCAGGAAGAACTTGTTATAAAGAGACAAGAACAACTTATACCTGATACCCTTCTTCTATTGGAACATCCGCCTGTCATTACACTGGGAAGACGTGGTAAATATTCAAATATAAAAGTTCCACCTGAAACCCTGAAGCAAAATAATACGGAGATATATGAAACGGACAGGGGCGGCGACGTGACTTATCACGGACCTGGCCAAATAGTGGGTTATCCCATTTTTGACCTTAAGAAACACGGAAGGGATATAAAGCAGTTTGTCTGGAATATCGAAGAGGTATTTATCCGGATGCTTAAAGAGCAGTTCAACATAGAGGCCCACAGGGAAGGAAAAGAATATACGGGGGTTTGGGTAGGAAAAGACAAGATTACGGCTATAGGAATATCGGTAAAAAAGTGGGTTACCATGCACGGATTTGCCTTTAATGTAAATACTAATCTTGACCATTTTGACTGGATAGTTCCGTGCGGTTTGAATGACAGGGGTGTAACGTCCCTGCAGAAACTGGTGGGAAAGCATATGGATTTTGATGAAATCATGGAGCTGACAGCGGATTACTTTTGCAAAATTTTCAACATGACTGGAAGGGATTATAATGCCGGGTAAACCTGAATGGCTGAGGATACGTTTTCAGAACAGCGGACAGTTGAAAAATACAGAGGACATGCTGGAAGGGCTCGGACTGAATACTGTCTGCCATGAAGCGGGATGTCCAAACAGGCTGGTATGCTTTAACAAGAAAACTGCTACATTCCTGATCCTTGGGAGCTTATGCACCAGGAACTGCACCTTCTGCAATATAGAAAAGGGGACTCCCCTGGGACAGGTTGATATAAATGAACCTGAGCGTGTAGCCATGGCCGTTAAAAGCCTTGGCTTAAAACATGCAGTAATCACATCCGTAACGAGGGATGACCTGGAAGACGGAGGAGCGGCTCAGTTTGCCGGAACTATTAAAAAAATAAGGGAATTTTCCAGTGCCACGGTGGAAGTCCTTATCCCGGATCTTAAAGGAGACATGAAAGCCCTTGAAAAGGTAGCCAGGGAAAGACCTGAAATAATAGCCCACAATGTGGAAACGGTACCCCGCCTTTATCCATATGTAAGGCCAATGGCGGACTATGACAGGTCCCTGGGATTACTCAAAAAAGTGAAAGAATTGGATGAAAGCATATTCACAAAGTCTGGAATCATGGTAGGTCTTGGAGAAACAAGAGAAGAAGTGCTGAATGTATTTGATGATTTACGCCGCTCAGGCTGTGACTTTCTCACTGTAGGCCAGTACCTGGCTCCTTCGTCACGCCATCATCCTGTGAAAGAATACGTAGATCCTGAAGTTTTTGAGGAATACAGGGATGAAGCTTTGAATATGGGATTTAAGCATGTTGCCAGCGGACCTTTTGTGAGAAGTTCATATGAGGCTGCAGACGCCTTGCATGGATAATCGTGCATGAATTCTATGAAATGAGTTAACGCTGTGTAATTTATACTCTATTGAAAATACAAAACAATAAATGTTATAATATTACACACAATGATAATTTTTAACACAGAAATTCCACAATATGTGTTCTCATAACAAACCAATAAGGCTAGGGGGATTAACATGGCGACTGCAGTAATAATGCCCCGGCAGGGGCAGTCTGTAGAAACCTGCATAATTACCAAATGGCATAAAAACAAAGGTGATTATGTAAATAAAGGCGACCTGCTGTTTTCCTATGAAACCGACAAGGCGGCCTTTGATGAGGAAGCGGAAGTTTCCGGTACAATTCTCGAAATATTCTTCAAAGAAGACGATGAAGTGCCTGTCTTATCCACTGTATGTGTAATCGGCGAAGAAGGCGAAGACACTTCCCAATTTGTTCCAGATAATAAAAAGAAAAAACTAAAGGACGAATCTGCATCTATCCCGGTAGAGACATCAGCAGGAAAAACATCTGAAGGAACAGCTGTAATTGGGAGAACCGGTACCGGAGAGCAGGAAACGGAAGCTTCCAACCAAGGTTTTTCCATTTCGCCCCGGGCAAGGAGCCTGGCGGACAAGATTGGTGTTGATTATTCAGGCATCGCCGGTTCAGGACCTCATGGCAGGATAATTGAAAGAGACGTAAGGCGTCTCTGGCAGGAGGGACGCACCATAACACCGGCTGCAAGGGATATACAAGATGATAAGGCTGTGCCCGTTGCTACTAATGTAGGAACAGGATTGGGCGGCAGGATAACTGTTTCGGATATCACCAGTCCGGCTTCCGGTACCATCAGCGGCAAACCGGGTGAAACCGGCGCTTATGAAGAGGAATATACGGTTTTAAAGCTTACCAACATAAGAAAGGCCATAGCCCGCTCCATGCACCAGTCTTTATCGGAATCGGCCCAGCTTACACTGCACTCATCCTTTAATGCCACGGAAATATTGGACTACCGGAAAAAGGTTAAAGATGCAGGCCAGGATACAGGAATTGAAAATATAACCCTGAATGATATTATCCTATATGCCGTGTCCCGGGTTCTTCCCTCATATAAGGAATTAAATGCCCACTACATGGGAGACTCCCTTCATGTTTATAAAAATGTGCACATGGGATTCGCAGTGGACACGGAACGGGGACTCATGGTGCCTACTCTATTTAATTGCAATCTGAAATCCCTTAACCAGATATCAAAAGAGGCAAGGGAACTTATTGAACAGTGCAGGAAAGGATCTGTAAATCCGGACCTTTTGCGGGGAGGGACATTTACTGTAACTAACCTGGGCTCCCTGGGCATAGAATCGTTTACACCTATAATAAATCCTCCGCAAACAGGAATTCTCGGCGTTAACAATATAATACAAAGGGCCATTGATATTGACGGACAAGTTTTATACTATCCGGCAATGGGCTTATCTCTTACCTTTGACCACAGGGCTTTGGATGGGGCCCTTGCCGCGAGATTCCTGAAAGACCTGAGAGAGGCCCTTGAAAATTTCACCCTTCTATTGGCAAAAGGCTAAATGACGGCACGTTAAATATGAAGATACATGCCTTAAGGATTTATACATGGAATTGGCATATATCAGAAATTACTGATGACAGTAAAGTTAATCGTTGATATTTAATTATTGCTATACATTGCAAATTGCTTGTTATAGTATTTGAAAGCGGTGATTACCAATGGTTTACGATTTAATAATTATAGGCGGCGGTCCTGCAGGGTATTATGCCGCAGAGATTGCAGGAAAAGCCGGTATGAAGACCCTTTTAATCGAAGCAAGCTCCCTGGGGGGAGTATGTCTTAATGAAGGATGCATTCCCACCAAAACCCTACTGAAATCGGCCAAATTATATGACAGTGCCCGCAATGGGGAGAAATACGGGGTTTACGTTGAGGGGGCAAGACTTAATCATGAAGATGTGATAAAGAGAAAGGACAAGGTGGTCGGGACCCTTGTATCCGGCATTAAAAGCAGCCTTAAGAAGTATGGAGTTGAAACCGTTGAAGGCTTCGGCAAGGTAACAGGAAGAACGGCGGAAGGCTTTGGTGTGGATGTATCCGGCATCCAATATACCGGGAAACGGTTATTGATTGCAACAGGGTCTAAGCCTGCTGTGCCTCCCATAAGGGGTATTAAGGAAGGCCTGGAAAGAGGATTTGTTCTGACCAGCAGGGAAATCCTGAGCCTTGTCAGTGTGCCTGAAACCCTGGTTGTAATAGGGGCAGGAGCAGTGGGGCTGGAAATTGCCTCATACTATAATTCCGCTGGAAGCAAAGTACATGTTATTGAAATGCTGGACCATATTGCAGGCAATGTGGATATGGACATATCAAAACTTCTTTACAAGGCCCTTACTGAAAAAGGATTGGCATTTTCCCTAAATTCCACCGTAACAGAAATAGGAGAGAATTACGTGGCTTTCGTGAGGGAAGGGAAACCCGAAATTACCGAATGCAGCAAGGTGCTGCTCAGTGCAGGCAGGGTGCCTTCTGTTGAGGGATTGGGTCTTGAAAACATCGGGGTGGAACTGGCCGGAAGAAGTATTAAAACCGATGAGAGGTTAAGGACCAATGTGCCTGGCGTTTATGCGGCAGGGGACGTCAATGGCGTTTCCATGCTGGCTCATACGGCTTACCGGGAGGCGGCCGTGGCTGTTAACAATATGCTGGGCAAAAGGGATATCATGCGGTATAATGCCGTACCTTCCGTCATTTATACGGACCCTGAAGCGGCATGGGTTGGAGAGACAGAAGAATCAGCAAGGATAAAGGGAATGGATATTGAAACCATCACCATACCCATGGCATACAGCGGAAGGTACATGGCGGAAAACGAGGACGTTGGCGGTATATGCAAAATCCTGGTGGACAAAAGGTTCAGGAAGATTGCCGGTGTACATATGCTTGGGAATTACTCGTCAGAAATCATTTACGGCGCCGCCCTCATGATGGAGACGGAACTCAGGCCTGAAGACATTGAGCAGCTTGTTTTCCCCCACCCGACAGTATCGGAGATAATAAGGGACGGGATTTTCATGATGCCTTAAATTCATTTCATAAATAAAAATCATCAAGAGGTGATACAGAATGCCGAAAAATTTGTTTATTGATCCGTCCGAAGTACGAAAGAAAGGCAAAATCGTATTTAAGGACATTCCCGTTAACCAATATGACAAAACATTGGCTGATGAACTTGAAAACTATACGAGGGAAGAACTCTTAAGAATATACAGAGACATGCTCATAATCCGTGAAACGGAGACCATGTTGAATGCCATAAAGACCACGGGAACATATAACGAAATCCCATATAGTTACCCGGGACCTGCCCACCTTTCCATAGGCCAGGAAGCTGCCGCGGTAGGCCAGGCTTTCCTTTTGGGAGTGGAAGACCATATTTTTGGTTCCCACAGGAGCCATGGGGAGATACTGGCGAAAGGACTGTCAGCCATTTACAAACTGAAGGAAGACGAGCTTTTGAATATAATGGAAAGCTATTTCGACGGCAGGATACTTAAAGTAGTGGAAGGTAGGCAAACAGATAAGGGAGACGTAAGAGAACTGGCCATAGATTTTTTGCTTTACGGGGTGCTGGCTGAGATATTTGGCCGCGAAACGGGATTTAACAAAGGACTCGGTGGCTCAATGCACGTGTTTTTCACTCCCTTCGGCATATACCCCAACAACGCCATAGTGGGCGGGTCTGCTGACATTGCCGTGGGTGCCGCATTATTCAAGAAAATCAACAAAAAGAAAGGGATTGTTATAGCCAATATCGGCGACGCCGCTTTGGGCTGCGGACCGGTCTGGGAGGCCATATGCCTTGCCACCATGGACCAGTACAAGAAGCTGTGGGACGGCGAATACAGGGGCGGCCTGCCGTTGATTATTAACTTTATGAATAACCAGTACGGTATGGGCGGCCAGACCACCGGCGAGACAATGGGTTACGAAATGCTGGCACGGGTGGGTGCCGGCGTGAACCCTGAGCAGCTGCATGCAGAAAGGGTGGATGGATATAATCCCCTGGCTGTAATCGATGCAATAAGGAGAAAGAAGGAAATTCTTGAAAGAAAAGAAGGACCGGTACTCCTTGACACTGTAACTTACAGGTACAGCGGCCATTCGCCCTCAGATGCCTCAAGCTACAGGACCCGTGAGGAAGTGGAGGCATGGATGAAGTTTGATTCCATTGAAGGGTTTGGCCAGGAACTGGTGAATGTGAAAACTGCAAACATGGACGAACTTGAAAGCATTAAATCCTGGACAAAGGAACTTGTTACAAAGATATTGAAGCTGGCCATTGATGACAAGCTTTCACCGCGCATGGACCTTGTTAGAAATCCCAATGCCATCGGAGAGTACATGTTCTCCAATGAACGTGTTGAAAAGATGGAGGACAGGGAATGTGAGGTATTAATACCCAAAGATGAGAATCCCAGGCTGATACAGTTAAAAAAGAAAACAAGATTTTTGGATTCCAATATGCAAACGGTTTCGAAAAGCAGGATTTACCAGCTGAGGGATGGAATATTTGAAGCAATCCTTGACAAATTCTACGTTGACCCGACCCTGGTAGCTTACGGCGAAGAAAACAGGGACTGGGGAGGTGCCTTTGCTGTATACAGAGGCCTTACCGAAGCTTTGCCTTATCACAGGCTGTTTAACACGTCAATTTCTGAAGGGGCCATAGTCGGTTCGGCAGTGGGATACGGAATTGAAGGCGGAAGGGCAATAGTGGAGCTTATGTACAGCGACTTCATGGGTAGGGCAGGAGATGAATTATTCAACCAGCTTTCCAAGTGGCAGGCCATGAGCGCCGGTATACTCAAAATGCCTGTGGTGGTACGGGTTTCCGTCGGTTCCAAATACGGGGCGCAGCATTCTCAGGATTGGACATCCCTTGTGACCCATATTCCGGGTCTTAAGGTAGTGTTCCCCGCAACGCCATATGACGCCAAGGGGCTCATGAACAGCGCCCTGATGGGGACAGACCCTGTTATATTTTTCGAAAGCCAGCGTATTTATGATGTCGGGGAAATGTTCCATAAGGAAGGGGTTCCGGAAGGATATTATGAGGTTGAAATAGGCGAACCTGATATTAAAAAAGAAGGCAGAGACTTAACCATACTAACCGTGGGAGCCACTTTGTACCGGGCACTGGAAGCAGCAAAAATTTTCGAGGAACAATTTGGCATTTCCGTTGAGATTATAGACGCCAGGAGCCTTGTACCATTCAATTACGAAAAGGTGCTGGAATCTGTAAAGAAAACCGGCAGGATCATCCTGGCAGGGGATGCCTGCGAGAGGGGTTCCTACCTTAAAGATATGGCCCAGACCATTACTGAAACAGCTTTTGACTACCTGGATGCGCCGCCTGTGGTAATCGGTTCAAGAAACTGGATAACTCCCGCCTATGAACAGGAAGAATTTTTCTTCCCGCAACCTCAGTGGTTTATCGACGCGTTCCATGAAAAAATTATGCCTCTTAAGGGTTATGTGGCAGGAAATAACTTTACCGTTGGAGAACAATTGAGAAGAAGCCGGCTTGGCGTATAGGTGAGTACAGAACTAATGATTATGTTTCCTGTTTGGCGAATAACAGAAAGATGCCAACTGGAAATGGTAAATATTATATATACGGAAAGAGTGATTTCGGTGAATAATGACAGATGTGAAAAAATACTTGAAATACTTGAAGCCAAAGGAGAGGTACACCTTAAAAAACTGAAGGAGCTTTTTCCCAATGTGTCTGAAATGACCATAAGGCGGGATTTGGTAAGCCTTGAAAGAGCAGGATACCTGGTGAGGACATATGGCGGGGCGGTGAGCACCAGGAAGCTTGTTGATGCCAAGGGAGAAGAGGACGCCTACTCAAAGAGGGCTGTGGAAAACGTGGAAGCAAAAATGTATATAGCATCAAAAGCCCTGGATTTTATGGAACAGGGGAGATCTGTCTATCTTGACGCGGGCAGCACCATCATGTGCCTTGCGAAGATGCTCCCGGACGAAAATTACTCCATCATTACCAGCGGTGTGAACATTGCCCTCGTTATTCTGAAAAAGAACCTGCCTTCTGTGGCTGTGCCGGGAGGATTTTTAAACCGCAATACGGTTTCCATGTCCGGTCCATATGCTGTTAATTTTATAGACAAAATCAATATCGACGTGGCTTTCATGTCGGCATCCGGCTTTTCCGTCGACAGCGGGTTTACGGTGTCCAACATGTACGAGGCGGAACTTAAAAGAAAGGTTGTGGAAAGGGCCAGGAGAGTGATCATGCTTGTGGATTCAAGCAAGATTAACAAGAATCTGCCGTTTACATATGCCCGTCTTGAGGATATCAACGTGTGGATATGTGAAAAAGGTCCTTCACCGGAACTGGCTGAGGAATTGAGAAAGCACAATATTGATTTCATATACTAATGGAGGTATTCACGTGGATACGCAAAAAGGACTTCTGCAGGATAAAGTGGCGATAGTGACTGGTGCTGCCCAGGGGCTTGGCGAAGCTCTGGCGCAAAGGCTGGACAAGGAAGGATGTAAGGTGGTGGTCGCTGACATAAATTACGAGGGTGCGAGGAAAGTAGCGGAAGGCCTGAAAGACGCCATTGCCGTTAAAGTGGATGTTACCAGTGAAGAGCAGGTTGAAGAAATGGTGAATACTGCGGTAGAAAAATACGGACGGCTTGATATATTTGTGTCAAATGCTGCCATACTGATAGCCAAGGCAGTTGACGAATTTACTGCAGAAGAATGGAGAAAAATGATTGATGTAAACCTGACGGGATATTTTCTCTGTGCCCGGGCAGCGGCGAAGGTTATGAAACGCCAGAAAAGCGGTTGTATAATTCAGATAAACAGTAAATCAGGCAAAAAAGGCTCATATAAAAACAGTGCCTATGCGTCGTCAAAATTCGGAGGTGTTGGCCTTACTCAAAGCCTTGCCCTTGAGCTGGCTGAATACAATATCCGGGTGAATGCCATATGCCCTGGTAATCTGCTGGATTCGCCGCTGTGGGTAAACAGCCTGTTTAAACAGTATGCCCGGAACCAGGGCATTACGGAAGAAGAGGTAAGGCAGAAATACTTAAGCCAGGTGCCCCTCGGCAGGGCATGCCAGTATGAGGATGTGGCTAATGTAATGGTATTTCTTGCGTCTGACATGGCTTCATATATGACCGGACAGGCCATTAATGTAACCGGAGGACAGGAGATGCGGTAATGAAAACAATATATGAAGAATATAATACACCTTATGCTGAACATATAAAAAACCTAAACAGTAAGAGTCCGGATACAAGGCTGGAAAGTATCAGGCAACTTGCCGGCGCGTTAAAAAGGAGAGAAATGCCCTTGCCGCCAAGAGGAGAAGATGTAAATAACCATATACATACCATATACTCATTCTCTCCCTACTCACCGGCAAAGGCCGTATGGATGGCGTACATGTCCGGACTTGCCACTGCCGGCATCATGGACCATGACACCATAAGAGGATCAGAAGAATTCAGAAAGGCCGGCAACATTCTTGGACTTCCTGTTACATGCGGCGTTGAGTGCAGAGTGGATTTTTCCAAAACTCCTCTTAATGGAAGGAAGCTGAACAACCCGGACCAGGATTCCATTGCCTACGTGGCAATCCATGCCGTACCCCCGACCCAGACCCGGCAGGTGGAGAATTTTTTCAGATCCTATATCATGGCAAGAAATGAGAGAAACAAAAAAATGGTGGAAAGAATAAATGAGCTCTTTATGCCGTATGATGTAAAGCTGAATTATGAAAAGGACATTGTGCCTCTTTCCTGTTTAAATAACGGAGGAACATTAACAGAGAGACATATATTGTTTGCCCTTTCCAGGGCTCTTATACAAAAGTTTGACAAAGGGGGTGCCCTTATCAGGTTTATTGAGGACAACCTTGGCATTAAAACCAGTGAAAGGATAAAGGAATACCTTTTGGATGATGAGAATCCATACTATGAATACGACCTGATGGGTGTCCTGAAAAGTGACCTGGTGCCGGAATTTTACATAAATGCCCGTGAAGAATGCCCGGATGTAAGGGAAATTATAAAGCTCTCCCGGGAAACAGGAGCAATATCTGCTTATGCGTACCTGGGTGACGTGGAAGATTCCGTCACAGGCGACAAAAGGCCGCAGAAATTTGAGGACAGTTACCTGGATGAGTTATTTGCTGTCTTGGTAGAACTAGGCTTTAATGCCGTAACATATATGCCATCCCGTAATACGCTTCAGCAACTCATGAGAGTGAAAACCTTATGCCGGCAATACGGACTTATGGAAATCAGCGGCGAAGACATAAACCAGCCCAGACAGAAATTCATATGCGATATAATGAGAAATGAGGAATTTGCAAATTTAAGGGATACCGCATGGGCGTTAATAGGAAACGAGATAGCGGCATCCCGGGATTTGTCAAATGCCATGTTTTCCAGTAAAACTGTAAAACTATACCCTGATCTGGAGGAGAGAATAAAGGTATACAGTAAAATCGGCAAGTCTTGTTAGTAGTTTTCCGCAAACCAGTCAATCAATTTGCGGGAAATACTCAAGCGCGCCGGTATATCGGGCAGATTCCTGCTGTCAAACCAATCGGCGTGAGTTATTTCAACATTGTCCACTTTTATTTCGCCACCAGCGTATTCTGCAGTAAATCCAAGCATAAGCGAATTCGGGAAAGGCCATGGCTGGCTGCCGAAATACCTGATGTTTTTTACCAGGATACCGGTTTCCTCCATAATTTCTCTCTGTACGGCTTCCTCCAGGGTTTCACCGGGTTCCACAAAACCTGCGATGACACTGTATCTTTTGGATGGGAAATTACGGTTATGAGCCAGCAGGATTTTGCCGTCGCGGATGACGGCAACGATGATGGCTGGTGAAATACGGGGAAAGCTTAAAAAACCGCATTTGGGACAAACTTTTGCCCTCTCATCGGATTTGGTTTCGGTTTTTGTTCCGCAACAGCTGCAGTACTGGAAAGTTCTGTCCCAATCCACAATTTGAACAGCCCTGGTGGCAAGCCAGAAGACATCTTCATCCAGTTTGCCATATACGGAACGTAAATCATCGAATGTCATGTTGTCCGGAAGGGATGTTGTATTATCAACCTCGGCGCAATAGCAGTTGTATTTGTCATAAGTGCCCAGGTAAAGTTTGCGCAAAGTGTTAAGCCCGATTTCTGAAGGATCACTGATTACCGGTAAGCGGCACAGGTTACCGTCACAAATCTCGGTTAACAGTTGACGGTTGTTGAATATAAACCAGACGGATTTTTCAGTAGGCTCTATGGGCGAAAGCACCGGAACATATTTTTTATAAATACCATTGTAGGAGACATTGTTGTCAGCCATATTTATTACTCCTGTTTTGCAGATTTTATTCAAGGAAGTATTTTAGCACATACAGGTCTACATAACAACAAAAAAATACTAATCAGTATGGGGGGAAAATAAATGCTTAGGATGTTGGCATTTGATTACGGGGCCAGCAGCGGCAGAGCAGTAATGGGTAGTTTCGACGGAAAGGTTCTCAGAACGGAAGAAGTTCACCGGTTTTCCAATGACCCGGTTTTTGCCGGCGGCACTTTGTACTGGGATTTTTTACGTCTGTTTTATGAGATGAAACAGGGCATTTTAAAGTCCAGGAGCCATAATTTATCCAGCATTGGTATTGATTCCTGGGCTGTGGATTTTGGACTTTTGGACAAAAACGGAAGGCTCCTGGGTAACCCGGTACATTACCGAGACAGCAGGACAGATGGTTCAATAGAAGAAATAGCAAAAATAGTGGATAAAAGGGATATTTATGAACGAACCGGAATACAGTTTATGGTCATTAATACACTGAACCAGCTTTACGCCATGGTAAAGGAAGATGCCGCGGCTTTCGACAAAGCGGAAACCCTCCTTTTTATTCCTGACCTACTGGCATACTTTCTTACGGGTCATAAGGTTTCTGAATTTACTGTGGCCAGCACCTCGCAAATGCTTAACAGTGTAACGAGGAAATGGGATTTTGACCTGCTTGAGAAGTTAAATATCAAAACGTCAATGTTACCTGATATTGTGGAAGCAGGTACCGTTTTAGGTCCCTTAAGCACCAGGGTGCAGGAGGAACTGGGTATCGGGGCGGTTCCTGTTATATCTGTGGCAGAACACGATACGGCAAGCGCCGTGGTTGCTGTACCGGCAAAAGATGAAAACCATGCTTACCTTAGCAGCGGCACATGGTCATTGCTGGGTGTGGAACTTAATGCACCGGTCATAAATGACATTACATATAATGTGAATTACACCAACGAGGGGGGTGTACACGGCACCACCAGGCTGCTGAAAAACATAATGGGGCTTTGGATTTACCAGGAATGTAAGAGAGAATGGGATGAAGAAGGCAGGAAACTGAGTTTCGACGAATTGGAGGAGGAAGCTTCCGAATGTCCGCCTTTCAGGTCGTTTATAGATCCAGACAATGACCTGTTTTTTGGTCAGGGCAATATGCCCCGGAAAGTCTGTGCATTTTGCAGGGATACAGGCCAGCATGTGCCTGAGGACAAGTTCAGTATTGTAAGGTGCATAATGGAAAGCCTTGCCCTCAAATACAGAATGGTGATAGAGGGACTGGAGAAAATCACCGGCAAGAAAATTAATGTGCTTCATATTGTGGGAGGCGGATGCAAGAACAGGATGCTCAACCAGTTTGCCGCCAATGCCACGGGAAAAACAGTAATTACCGGTCCCACCGAAGCAACGGCTATAGGAAACCTGCTTTGCCAGTTGATGGGCCTTGGGGAAATTAAAAATCTTCGTGAGGCAAGGGAACTTGTGTTAAATTCCTTTGAAACTGCTGTGTACCAGCCCAAGAATACTTCAGCCTGGCAGGAAGCCTATGAACGGTTCAAAATGTATGTTAAGTGAGACTGTGTCTGGGTTAAATTCTATAAATTCAGGAGGGAAGTTATGAATAGCGCTGTAATAGAAAAAAACGTGGAGAGAAGTTATGAAATAGCAAAGGAAATATACGCTTCTTATGGAGTAGACACAGACCAGGTTATAGAAAAAATGAAAACCTTTCCTGTGAGCCTCCATTGCTGGCAGGGCGATGATGTAACGGGTTTCGAAGGCTTGCAGGGTATTACTGGCGGAGGTATTCTCGCCACTGGAAATTATCCGGGCAGGGCAAGGAACGGTGATGAACTGCGGCAGGACATAGACAAGGCCATGAGCCTTATCCCGGGTAAACAGCGTCTCAATCTTCATGCCATGTATGTTGAGACTGATGGAAAGAAAGTGGACCGTGATGAAATTGAGGTGACGCATTTCAGCAGGTGGCTGGATTGGGCAAAGGAAAAGGGCATTGGCATTGACTTTAATCCCACATTCTTCTCCCATGAACTGGCTGATGATGGATTTACCCTGTCCAGCAAGGACAGCAATGTCAGGAATTTCTGGATAAGGCACGGCATAAGGTGCAGGGAGATTGCCAATGAGATTGGCAAAACATTAGGGACACCATGTGTAAACAATATCTGGATTCCTGACGGTTCGAAAGACAACCCTGTAAACAGGCTGGAACACCGGCTGATTCTTAAGGAATCCCTGGATGAAATACTGAAAACAAAGTATGATAAGAGTAGTATGTTGGATGCTGTTGAAAGCAAGTTGTTTGGTATCGGGTCAGAATCGTATGTTGTGGGATCCCATGAATTTTATATGGGTTACGGAATTGCCAATGATGTGATGATCTGTCTTGATGCAGGCCATTTCCATCCCACAGAGACAATAGCAGATAAAATTTCAGCCCTGCTGGTATTCCAGGATGAACTGCTTCTCCATGTAAGCCGGGGTGTAAGATGGGACAGCGACCATGTTGTTATTTTCAATGATGACGTACAAAATATTGCCCTGGAGATTAAACGCAGTAATGCCCTTGATAAGGTACACATTGCACTGGACTTTTTCGATGCCAGCATCAACAGGATAACCGCCTGGGTTGTAGGTACCAGGTCGCTTCTGAAGGCTGTCATGGCAGCCATGCTCGAACCCACTGAATTACTTAAGGCTGAAGAGGAAAAAGGCAATTTCGGCAACCGCCTGGCATTAATGGAGGAGTTCAAGTCACTTCCCATATCCGCTGTATGGAACAAGTTCTGCCTGGTAGAAAACACACCCGTAGGCACACTGTGGCTTGATGAAGTAAAGAAATATGAAAATGACGTATTGTCAAAGAGGTGTTAATTCCTGAACAGGATCCAAAAAATTTGTATACCAGCCGCCCGGGCCGTGGTACGTGGCTCTGGGCGGTATTACCTTAACATTGTAATCACCTTTGGAGGAAATTGCCATGAATATATGTGAATTCAATAAAATAAAAATCAACGAACTGGTAAAAATCTCGCGGAATGCCGGAGATTCGCCGGACAAAGTCCAGGGTGGTGGCGGCAATACTTCCGTGAAGCTGGATGAAAGGTATATGGCGGTCAAAGCTTCAGGGTTTATGCTTAACCAGGTTACTCCTGACAACGGATACGTTATCGTAGATTATGCCAAAATAAAAGATTTTTACAATAACGTGGACTTAAGCAGTGGAAAAGATTTGGAAAAGGAAAGCCAGGAGTTTGTAAATAACAATGTAGTGGAAGTAGACGGCCTTAAAAAACTCAGGCCGTCTGTGGAAGCGGGATTTCACTCAATCCTCAGGGACTATGTTATGCATACCCATTCTGTATATGCCAATATTTTATGCTGCAGTTGTGAAGGAAAAGCGGAGGCTGAAAAGATTTTTGCCGGCAGCGAATTTAAATGGATATGGATTCCCTATGTGAATCCCGGATTCACCTTAAGCCATCACATTAATGAAACGCTTAAAAAAGCTGCAGAAGCGGATGGGGAAATCCCGGAGGTTATTTTCATGGAAAACCATGGACTCATTGTCCATGCAGACAGTAGTGAAAGGTGTATAAAATTGCATGACACCGTGAATGAAAGAATAAAAAGTTTTTATAACCCCGGAGATTTTCCGAAGGTTTTGTTAGAACCGTCCGGAAACGGCTTTATAAGCTGTACGGAATTCCTGAGTAGTTTTATAGTCCGGGAAAAAGTGTATAAGTCATATTTTTACAGAAATGCCTTATATCCTGACCAGTTGGTATACATAAACAGCAACCTGGAATCCGGAAATGGAAAGTTGAATATCGACTTCGCCAGGGGGGAAGTCATTTACAATACCAATTTAAATGAAGCAACTGCTATGGAGGAAACGTTAACTGCGTATTTTTACGTAATAGAAAATGTGAGGAAGGCCGGACTTACGTTAAAAACCATGACGGAAGGACAGATTGCATTCATCATGAACTGGGACCTTGAAAAATACCGCAAGACGGTAATTGGTAATGGGGGTAAATAACTGTCTCACGTCTTGCCGTTACCGGATACCACTTGTGGAACTTTTTTCATCCGGCGTCGTCTATAGTGTTGTGACTACACCTTAAAATAAAAAATTTGTGAGGTGATAAAATGAAAAAGGTGACGGTTTTTATATTGGCTTTAGCAATGTTTATCGGGGTTTTATTTCCGACTGCCGGTCTTGCTGGAATAGATGAGGATTTGGAAAAAGTACTTGTCATGGCGAGGCAGAAATTTGACATACCTCAGGATCTTGAGTTTACCTACAGTGTTTATACACGTGACGGAAAACAGTTATGGAACCTGCGCTGGTATGACAAGGAAAAGAACGATAAATCTCTTGACATCTCCATAATGGAAGACGGAACGGTTGTGAGCTATTACCAATATAAATGGAAAGAATACAAGGGAAAAAGAATACCCCTTATCAGTGAAGAGGAAGCCAGGATCAAGGCCGAAGAATTTATTGAAAGAATAAATCCCGGTATCCTGAAAAAAGTTCAGCGTATTGATAACAAGTACAGTTATTCTTTTGGAAACACGACTCATTATTTCCGATATGTACGCATGGAAAACGGCATACCTTATTATAATGACTTTATCCAGATTAATGTTGACAACACAACAGGTGAAATTAACAGTTACCAGTTCGAGTGGAGTAACAATGTAAAATTCCCTGAGCCCAAGAATATTATAAACATGGAAAAAGCCCAGGAAGCATACATAAGAGACCTGGGACTTGACCTGGTTTACATGCATTATATAGACAATGAAGAAATAAAAATTTTCCCGGTTTATACACCTATATACAGCAACGATTATGTTATTGATGCATTTACCGGAGAGAAAATTAAGCTCAACGAAAATATAGTTATAACCTTTGATGAGCGTTTATATGGTAACACTGTTGAAAAGGCAATGCTTCAGGATGCCGCAGGGGAAAACGGAATTGTGTTGTCCCCTGAAGAGGTGGCAGCCATTGAGCAGGGAGCCAAGTTCCTGACACAGAAAGAAGCGGAAAAAGTGGTAAGGAATAATACACTTCTTGAGGTTTCAGACGACATGAGACTTGGATATTCCAGTTTTACAAAGGTATATTACTCTGATGATGAATACAGGTGGAATTTATCCTTTACCAATAAAGAAGAAGGCCGTGACAGTTACGATTATGCCCGCGTGGTATTGGATGCGGAGACAGGTGAAATATTGGGTTATAGCAAGTATTCATGGTCTGCCTCAGACACAACAACTGTTGAAAAAGAGCCTGTCTACAACAGGGAACAGGCCCGCCAGAAGGTGGAAGAATACTTAAATAAACTGAACCCGGAAAAATTCAGTAAAACAGAATATATGGAACGATACAACGGTACCGCAGTAGATAAAACCAGGTACCAGAAATTCATTTACACTAGAAAGGTATTTGATGTGCCGTTCCCGGGCAATGATATTATCATAACGTACGATTGCGTGGAAGGCAAAGTAATAGAATTCAGTATAACATGGTTCAATGCATTCTTCCCGTCGGTAAGAAATGCAATCGGTTTTGAAAAAGCGTATGACAGCCTGTTTGATGAAATAGGCCTTGAACTGCAGTATTACAGGCCTATGTATTTCCAGATTTATTTAAGCCCCGACGCAAAGATATCCGGTGGAGTGGCCACTCCTGAGGTTAAGTATGAGGCAAAACTTGTTTATTTGCTGAAGACAGATAAACCGTGGTATATTGATGCATTTACAGGTTCAGTAGTCAATTATGACGGATCGGTTTATGAAACCAAGTTACCTGTACAATATCAGGATATTGAAGACAGTTATGCCAAAGAAGAAATTGAAATTCTCGCCAGGTACGGCATAAGCCTGAAAGGCGATAAGTTCTATCCCAAGAGCAATATTACACAATGGGACTTCTTCAGCTACCTTGCTCCCGCCCTTGACAATTATTACGGACCCATTATACCCTTGCGGGAAGCCACTGACGATAAAAGCAAAAATGAACTGTATAATTTCCTGACCCGCGAAGGAATAATCACGGAAGAAGAATGGTCCCCTGAAAGTAATGTTACCAGGGAGGATGCCGTCAAATACATTATCCGTGCCCTGAAATATGAAAATATCGCCAAGTTCAGCCATATTTTCAAGGTAGGTTTCAAAGACCAGGGTGAGATTTCTGAAGGATTGCTGGGCCATGTGGCAATAGCTTCGGGACTTAATATCATAAATGGCAAGACAGAAAGGTTCAGGCCGAAAGATTTCCTGACCAGGGAAGAAACAGCCGTAATGATTTATAACCTGCTAAAAAGGGATTAGTGCAAATTAAATAAATTAAATAAGGAAATAATGAAAGTATAAATGAATTATTTCCTGAAGAAAAATTTAAAGAAAATGAAAGGTTTTAGTAGAAGCTTACAAAAAGAGCCAACTCATGTTTTCTCTTTTTGTAAGCTTTTTTTATTGTTTAAATTCCTTTTTTGATATATTATATTCATATATTTGTCCAAAGGCTTTCAAGATAAGATTCCAGGATTATTAAAACATAAGGAATGAAAGATTATAATTTCTGGTTCAGGCTGCATAAAAAACGAAAAAAAGGGTAAAATTTTATCTGAAAACTTTGGCGGCTGTTAAGCCAGCCAGCGGCCGTTCCAACGAGCATGGCGTATTGACAGCCTTTTTGTCTGGTGATATACTAGTTACAGTAGAGTTCCTTGTCATCTCTGCAACTATATCACCTTGATTGTTTAATTATTATACTATGAATGGATAATCTATGTTAATGTGCTCCCCCTAACATTTGATATTTCTTTATATTTTTATCTAGTAAACTTACTATAAGGTGGTGGCGTATGGAAGGTATTAATTTAGAAGAGAAAACCCTCAAAGATTTGCGTTATATTGCGAAAATGATGGGCATAAAAAGTGTGACGACGTACAAGAAGAATGAACTGATCGATAAAATTCTTGAGGTAGGCAGGATTTCTCTTCAGGAAGCACAAGAAAAAAAGAAACAGGAACAGGCAAGCGAAGAAAGTGAGACATTGACAGATAAGGAACAGGAAATGCCTGTAGCTCAGAAATATGAAACAGAGGAAGCAGTATCTTCTGATGCAGGCAAAGAAGAAGAAAAAACGGAAGAAGAAAGCATAAAACCAGAATTGGAAACATCAAAGGAATCCAGCGAAGCACAAGCCGGTGAAGTTCAGCAGGATGAGAGTTCTCTTCTTAAGAAAAAGAGGGGGAGACCCAGAAAAACAGTCAAGGATGTTGAAGAACCTGAAGACAATTCAGGGGAAGATAAAGATTTATCCGCTGGTGTACAGCCCCAGGCCGAAGCCAGAATTGATATACAGGAAGAAGAACCAAAGGCTGACAACGGGAAAAAAATAGTTGAGTACAAAAAAGAGGTAGGAAACGGTCCTGCCCTCAGTCTGATAGAAAGTGACGACCCGGTGGAAGGTGTTCTGGAGGTATTGCCTGACGGATATGGATTTTTAAGAAGTGATAATTATTTATCCGGGTCCAAGGATATATATGTTTCACCGTCTCAAATCAGAAGGTTCAATTTAAAAACAGGTGACTTAATAAGAGGAAAAGGCAGGATACCTAAAGAAGGCGAAAAATTCCAGGCGCTGTTGTATGTGCAGACTGTTAACGGCGATCCGCCGGAAGTAGCCGCCAGGAGAATACCTTTTGAAAAACTTACTCCCATTTATCCAGATGAGAGGATTACCCTTGAAACAGATCCGAAAGAACTTTCCACAAGACTTATTGATTTAATAGCGCCTATAGGAAAAGGCCAGAGAGGGATGATAGTATCTCCTCCCAAGGCCGGTAAAACCATACTCCTTAAGAAAATAGCCAACGCAATAACAGCCAATTATCCTGATATAGAATTAATCATACTTCTTATAGATGAACGTCCGGAAGAAGTTACGGATATGCAGCGTTCAACAAAGGCGGAGATAATCTACTCCACTTTTGACAAGGTACCCGAGCATCACATTAAGGTGGCTGAAATGGTCCTTGAACGCGCCCAGCGGCTTGTTGAGCACAAGAAAGACGTTGTTATTCTTTTGGACAGTATTACAAGGCTTGCAAGGGCATATAACCTTACTATTCCTCCAACAGGACGTACACTGTCTGGCGGTCTTGACCCGGGTGCACTGCACAGTCCCAAACGTTTTTTCGGAGCTGCCAGGAATATTGAGTTCGGCGGAAGCCTGACCATTATAGCAACGGCCCTTGTTGAGACAGGCAGCAGAATGGACGATGTTATTTACGAGGAATTCAAGGGTACCGGTAATATGGAAATACACCTGGACAGAAGGTTGTCCGAAAAACGTATATTCCCTGCTATAGACATCAACAAGTCCGGTACGAGAAGAGAAGAACTGTTGCTTACTCCTAAGGAACTTGAAGGAATCTGGGCAATCAGAAAGGCCATGAGCAACCTGGGTACGGCCGAAGTGACGGAAATGCTTATCAATAAATTAATGCAGACGAAATCCAATGAAGAATTTATCAATAGCTTGAACCTGGCATTTTTGGAAAAGCAATTCTTATGATTTTTAGCCGGAAGACTTGCCTCGGGATTTCTTTTATGTTAAAATGTCACTTGCTGCTTGTTTTATGAAAATTAATGATTAAAAATAAATGATCTGTGGTATGCATACATTTAAGCGGAAAGAAGGTGATTTCGTGAAGGCAAAAATCCATCCTGAATATCAGGAAGCAGTTGTAAGATGTGCATGTGGAGAAACCTTTACAGTAGGTTCAACCAAAAAGGAATTACGTGTTGATATATGTTCCAAGTGTCATCCATTTTTCACGGGTAAGCAGAAGTTTGTTGATACCGGAGGACGTGTAGAGAAGTTCAAGAAGAAATTTGGTATTGTAGATAATGAGTAAACATTACTAAGGCTGGGCTGCTTGATGGTCCAGCCTTAAGTGTAAGAGGGAGTTTAAACGGCAAGGTGGTGCATAATGGGAACAGGCATAAAGAAGACGAGTGTGGGCGGACAGGCATTAATTGAAGGGCTCATGATGATGGGTCCTAAGAATGCCGCCATAGCCATAAGAAAACCTGATGGTGAAATAGTTGTTGATATCCGCAACCTGCCGCCTAAAACAGTTTTGTCCAGGATACCCGTGATACGGGGAATAATAGCATTTATACGACAAATGACATTGGGAATAAAGGCTCTCATGTATTCGGCAGAATTTATCGACATGGAGGAAGAGAAACCTTCCAGGTTTGAAGAATTCCTGAAGAAGGTTTTCGGTGACAAGTTAACGGATCTGGTTATATATTTTGCCGTACTGATTGCCATTGCTTTCAGCGTGGGGCTTTTTATAGTATTGCCGAATGTTATCGCGTACTTTTTAGGGTTCAGTAAGACGGACGCCCGGGGAGTCATTCTGTATAACCTTTTTGAAGGCGTTATCAGGATCGGGATATTTTTCGCCTATCTGGCCCTGGCTTCGCAAATGAAGGATATAAAGCGTGTTTGGATGTACCACGGGGCTGAACACAAAACGATACATGCATATGAACACGGCGAGGAACTGACCGTGGAAAATGTAAAAAAGTATTCCACCAAGCATCCAAGGTGCGGCACCTCGTTTTTGTTTCTTGTGATGATAATAAGCGTAATCATGTTCTCTTTTGTGGGCTGGCACAGCATGTTGGTTAACATATTGCTGAGAATACTGCTGATTCCCCTGGTGGCTGGGATTTCATATGAAATACTGAAAATTGCCGGCAGGTCAGAACTTAAAATAATGAATATCCTGAGGGCACCTGGCCTGGCATTTCAGAGGTTTACCACCCGGGAACCTGATGATAGCATGATTGAAGTTGCCATTACTGCTTTTAACAATGTAACTATAGAAAATGACAATGACAAATGGTAAGGTTAATATGAACCTGAAGGAAGCACTGAAGCATGGTGTTGTAACGCTGAGGGACAAGGGACTTGAACAGCCTTTGACAGATGCGTTGGCGATACTGTGCTTTGTTTTGCATTGCGACAAAACATATATTTATACCCATGGTGAAAAACCTGTAAGCCAGGATGACTTCAACAAGTTTATGAATTTTATTGAAATGAGGTCCCTGGGCAAACCTGTGCAATATATCACCGGGCGCCAGGAATTCATGTCCCTGGAATTCTTTGTGAATGAAAATGTTTTAATACCCAGGCCGGAAACGGAAATTTTAGTTGAGACTGTATTATATGAAGCAAAATCCTTAGGCGCCGTTGACCTGCGCATACTTGATATGGGGACAGGTTCCGGCTGTATCGGGATAAGTCTTGCTTACTATTTGCCCCATAGCCATGTTACGTGCGTGGACATTTCACAAAAGGCTCTGGATGTAGCCCGTAAAAACGCGGAGCGGCTGGGCGTGGCTGACAGGATGCATTTTATACAAAGCAATATTTTTGAAAATGTGCTCAACATGAAGTTTCACGTCATTGTATCCAATCCTCCATATATCCCGTCGGGGGAAATAGTCAAACTTGAGGCAAATGTAAGGGATTTTGAACCCCGTACTGCCCTGGACGGGGGAGAAGACGGCCTTTCATTTTACAGGACTATTATTGCGGAGGCGCCGGATTATTTGACAGAAGGAGGCCTGCTTGCCATGGAAGTGGGTATAGGCCAGGCCGAGGATGTATCGAATATTATGTCTTCTGCATTCACTGGCATACGCATTGTCGAGGACTTGCAGGGTATTGGCCGTGTCGTGTATGCAAGGAAGGCATGAAATGTGAAACCCTTATATTTGGCTTTTTGAAGTGTTTTGCCGGCCAGTATAAAAAAGAATCTGAAAACCCATATCTGGAAAAATATTACTTATAATTATAATCAGGTCGTAATATCATATCTTATGACTTATCAAAAAGATTGTTAAAAAAAGAACGTTAAATTGTATACAAAGTTCAATGAGTAAGATTGTTAAAATGTATACAATGTTCAACACGATATTGTTAAATTGTATACAAAGTTCATTAATGATTGCTATAGTATGCGTAAATAAAGGAATGACAGGTAACATGTCTTTGTAAATATAAAATACAGTAATCTAGAGCAAGAATAGCTATAAAAAATGATGTATGAAAGATATAATTTAAAAATGCGAATATATACATCATTTTTGTAAATTGACTTATTACCTGATATTAAAATATAATTGCCTCGTGAGCAGAAACTATTGAAACCACATATTTAGTTGAAAATGGAGTTTTTAATATGCGGATAGGAAAAAACAGCTTTAAAGGTGGGGCTAATGTCCCTCACTATAAAAATACTTTGGAATGCAAAACAGAGGCTATGGGTATACCGGATAAGGTGGTTATACCTATGCTTCAGCATATAGGCGCACCATGTAATCCGGTTGTTTCAAAAGGTGACACGGTTAAGCTTGGTCAACTTATCGGTTCGTCAGAAAGTTATGTTTCTGCCCCCATTCACGCAAGTGTTTCCGGAAAGGTAACCGATATCTCCACTATTTTGACATCAGTGGGGACTTTTGTGCCTGCTGTAGTCATTGAACCGGATAAAAAACAGGAAATTCATGAGGACGTAAAACCTCCCCGTGTGACCAACCGGGAAGAATTCCTGGAAGCCGTAAAGCAATCCGGTCTTGTGGGATTGGGAGGAGCAGGTTTCCCGACCCATGTGAAACTTTCCGTCCAGCCAGGCAGGAAAATCGATTACCTGTTGATAAACGGTGCAGAATGCGAGCCATTTATTACGTCTGATTACAGGGAAATGGTGGAAAACGGTGAAGGCATAATAGAAGGCGCAAAGATAATCATGAAGTTTTTGGGTATTCCTAAAACCATTATCGGTGTGGAAGACAACAAGCCTGAAGCCATAAGCAAACTTACTGCACTGACCAGGAATGAGAAAGATATTGACGTAGTCAGACTGAAATCCAGGTATCCCCAGGGTGGAGAAAAGGTACTCATTTATGCCCTTACCGGGAGAAAGGTGCCTTCCGGGAAACTTCCCCTGGATATCGGCGTAATTGTGATTAATGTCAACAGTGCTTCTTTTATTAATGAATATATAAAAACGGGAATGCCCCTGGTTAAAAAAAGAGTAACCATCGACGGACCAGCGGTGGCAAGGGCGGCAAATGTGGAAGTGCCGATAGGTACCCAGATTAAGGATGTTTTTGATTATTGCGGCGGGTTTAAAAATCCACCGGCTAAAATAATTATGGGAGGTCCCATGATGGGGGTGACGCAGTATTCCCTGGAATTGCCTGTAATGAAGCAGACCAATGCTGTACTGGCCTTTGATGAGAATATGGCGAAAGTCATGGAGGAAAATCCTTGTATAAGGTGCGGCAGGTGCGTAAACGCATGCCCCATGAACCTGCTTCCCCTAACCATGAACGCCCTTGTCAGTAATAATAAAATAGAAGAACTTGGGAAATACCATATCATGGATTGCATGGAATGTGGCAGCTGTTCTTTTGTATGTCCTTCAAAGAGGCACCTTGTACAGTCATTCAAGCTGGGCAAAGCCAGGCTGAGGGCGGCTGCGGCACAGAAAAAAGGGTGATTGCAACCTTAAGATTATTTTAATGTTCATTTATCCTAAATAACCTGAAGGAGGAAAAAACTTGGAAAGCCAGCTTTTAATATCTTCCTCGCCCCATATCAGAGATGAAGATACTACGGACAAAATAATGAAAGATGTAGTTATAGCCCTTATACCCGCTCTTATTGCCGGTATTTATTATTTTGGTTTCAGGGTGCTCCTGGTGGCTGTGGTAACCATCCTGGCCTGTGTAGTATCGGAATACCTGTCAAGGAGAATAATGAAGCGCAATCAAACAATACAGGATTTCAGCGCAGTGGTAACCGGTATGTTACTGGCACTAAGCCTGCCCCCTACGATACCTCTTTGGATAGCAGTTGTGGGCGGCACGTTTGCAATAGTGATAGTGAAGCAACTTTTTGGCGGGTTAGGTCAAAACTTCATGAACCCGGCTTTAGCAGCCCGAATTGTTCTGCTGGTTTCATGGCCGCAGCAGATGACAACCTGGATTAATCCTAATCCTGACGTTATATCTTCAGCCACGCCCCTGGCGCTTATAAAAGAAGGTGTATCAAAGGCGGAATTACCTGGTTATTTGGATTTGTTTATTGGAAACATTGCCGGTACTATTGGCGAGACCTGCGTACCAGCCCTTCTTTTAGGGGCGGCGTATCTCCTCATCCGGAGGGTTATAACATTGGAGATACCCCTTACCTTTGTAGGCACCACTGTATTGCTGACGTGGATTTTCGGGGGAGAGACTTTATTTACCGGAGATATTCTATACCACTTGTTATCAGGCGGCCTGATAATGGCAGCGTTTTTTATGGCAACAGATTACACTACGTCTCCTGTTACCTTTAAAGGGAGAATTATCATGGGAATAGGATGCGGTATTCTAACTGCTGTGATCAGGCTTTTCGGAAGTTACCCGGATGGCGTGTCATTTGCCATAATTATCATGAATGTTATTGTGCCGTTGATTGACAGATATACAATTCCAGTAAGCTTCGGAGGTGAGAAGAGTGCTGCGTAGCGTTTTTAAGCCGGCTGTAATTTTATTTGTAATATGTTTTGTGGTAACCATGGCTGTTGCTTTCATGTACAACTTCACCAGGGAAGCCATTGATCAAAGAAAGGCAGTAGATGCACAGAATGCCCGGCGCCAGGTACTCTCCGAAGCGGATGAATTTATTCCTGTGGAAAATGTAGATGTAATAAAACAGGGAAACAAGTCTCTTGATATTGTGAAGGAAGTATATGAGGCAGTAAGGAACGGAAAAACGATTGGTCATGTGTTCACCGTAGTTACAAAGGGTTACGGTGGGGATATGGAAGTAACCATAGGTGTTGACAGTGAAGGCACTATTACAGGGGTTAAAATAGGCAGTCATTCTGAAACACCCGGCCTTGGCGCGAAAGCTTCTCAGGAGCCTTTTATTACGCAGTTTACAGGCGTAAAGCCAGAAGGTCCTTTTACAGTGGTTAAGGGCAAAAGTTCGGCTCCCGAAGAAATTGACGCCATAAGCGGCGCCACTATTACCTCAAGGGCGGTGACCAATGCCGTTCAGGCAGCTTATGACATGTCAGCAATATTAAAAAAGGAGAACTAATGAGTATGAAAGCGTGGAAAACTTTAACCAACGGTATCCTTAAAGAAAACCCGACATTAAGGCTGGTTCTGGGCACATGTCCTACCCTGGCTGTAACCACAAGCGCTTCCAACGGGATTGGTATGGGACTTGCTGCCACCTTTGTCCTGGTGGGTTCAAATATCGTTATTTCTCTCCTTAGAAAAGTTATACCGAATAAGGTCAGGATACCGGCGTTCATAACAATCATAGCGGGGTTTGTTACCATTGTGCAGCTTGTATTGCAGGCATATTTACCGGAAATAAATGAAAGCCTGGGTATATTTATACCCCTTATTGTGGTTAACTGTATAATCCTTGCCAGGGCTGAAATGTTTGCAAGTAAAAACCCTGTTTACCTTTCCATACTGGACGGTATCGGCATGGGCATTGGATTTACCTGCGCCCTCGTTACTATTGGTGCCATAAGGGAAATTTTAGGGAACGGCACTTTGTTTGGCATGGAATTAACCAAAGGTATAATAGATCCGGCAATAATAATGATTTTACCTCCCGGAGGCTTCCTGGCTTTTGGCTTTGTTATCGCAATGGTAAATAGGCTTACCAATAAAAAGGTTGAACATAATCCTTGTGCCTCCTGCGGAATGAATTGCGGTAAGCTGGCAGAGGGTAGGGAAGAGGTGGCTTCTAAATGAAAGAGTTATTAATCATAATAATGGGTGCAATTTTGGTGGAGAATTTTGTCCTGACAAAGTTCCTCGGCATTTGTCCTTTCCTCGGGGTTTCGAAAAACCTTTCGAATGCCATAGGTATGGGCGGTGCCGTAATCTTTGTCATGACGGTTGCTTCTGCTGCTACATGGCTGGTTTATGATAAGTTTCTTTTGCCCAATGGCCTGGTATACCTGGAAACGATAGTGTTTATTTTGGTAATTGCCGTACTTGTGCAGTTTGTGGAAACTGTAATGAAGAAGTTACTTCCTCCCCTGTACAAAGCATTGGGAATTTATCTTCCGCTTATTACCACGAACTGTGCAGTGCTGGGTGTTGCATTGTTGAATATTGACAGGGGTTACTCCTTTATTGAGTCATTGTTGTATGGATTCGGTGGCGGAGTTGGTTTTACCATAGCTCTCATATTGTTTGCCGGTGTAAGGGAGAGACTTGAATTAAGTGATATACCGGAGACATTTAAAGGGCTTCCCATAACCCTTGTGGCAGCGGCTTTGGTATCCCTGGCGTTTTTCGGTTTCCAGGGACTGTTTTAAAGGTTTAAATCAAAGATAAGCGGCTTTTTCGATTTATATACTTAGCAGTTTTTACTTAAAACTGTGTATTATTATTAACCATGTGTGTTGGTTATTTAAAGAGCATATAGGTTTCAATTTGATAATAAGGTGGTTGATATATTATGGTCCAGGAAATTTTAGTACCGGTATCCCTTGTAAGTGCATTGGGTTTGATTTTCGGCCTGGGTCTTTCATATGCGTCCAAGATATTCGAAGTAAAGACGGATGAAAGAGTAGAAAAAATAAAAGAGATACTTCCTGGTGCCAACTGTGCGGCATGTGGCCAGACAGGGTGCGATGCCTTTGCAGAAGCGGTGGTGGCGGGTAAAAGCCCTGCTAACGCCTGTATAGTGGGTGGAGCGGAGGTTGCATCCAAAATTGGCGAAATTTTGGGCGTGGAAGTAAAAGTAATGGAGCCTCAGACTGCCCGGGTATTATGTAAGGGAAACAGTAATGTGAGCAAACTGAAATATGATTATGAAGGAATACAGGACTGCGCTGCAGCCTCACAGCTTTATGCGGGTCCATATTCCTGCACTTATGGCTGCCTGGGACTAGGTACCTGCAAAAATGTTTGCCAGTTCGGCGCCATTGAAATAGAGAACAAGCTGGCCAGGATCAATGAGGCAAAGTGTACGGCATGCGGGATGTGTGTAAAGGCATGTCCCAAGAACATCATAAAGATATTGCCAAAATCATCTAATTATGTTGTGTCATGCAGAAGCCTTGACAAGGGTGCTATTGTGCGCAAGAACTGTGAAGTGGGTTGCATAGGATGTAAACTGTGTGCCAAATCATGCGCATATGACGCTATCAGCTTTAACGGGTCTTTAGCTCAGATTGACCCTGCTAAGTGCACCAACTGCGGCATGTGTAAGGAAGTTTGCCCGACCGGTGCTATTGATAAGACTCTTGATTGCGTCTTGCAGTAATTCATTTAATTACCGGAATCTTCAGCACCTGGCCTGGCATTAGGTCGGCATTGACGTCAATTTTGTTGTATTCCGCTATATACAGGTAATATTCATCCGTCCCATAAAACTCACGGCTGATTTTAATCAGCCAGTCTCCTTCTTTAACGGTATAAAGTAAATATTCTCCATTGCCGGACTGGCCTGTAACCATTTGGACCGAAGATGCAGGCTGGTCTTTTTGTCCTCCTTGCTCAATGGGTACATCGCCTGTTTCTCCCGGCTTGTCATCCGGTTCAACAGGCTCAATGGCCAGATCATAATTCGTGTCATAGCCTGTACTGCCTTCCGTTGAGTAAGCTTTCACAGCTGTTTTTACACCATTACCACTGGTACTTTTACTGTTATCTTCATATGTTCCATCCCTGGAATTGATGAGGTTGTTATTTGATGTGTCGGCTTCATTTATATTTGCAGAATAGGTATCATCGGCGGTATCATTTATGCCGTCCCTGTTAGTCGTGACAGGTATATCATAATTGCCCGGCTGCGGTTTCAGTCCTGATATAATACCGTAAATGAAAAAAGTAATACCCAGAATCATTATGAACAGGACAGCAATACCTGTAGCCTTTCTTGTTGTTCTTTTCCATTTTGGTTCAGGTGACAGGGCTTTTTTAAGTTTACTGTCGATGGTTACATAAGACCATGTGTTGCGGTCCTTTTTTTCGGAGGTATCCTGTAAGTATGATTTCACTGCTTCCCGGTATGCATCGTGGGCTTTGGAAACGCTTTGAAATTTCCCCTCCCTGCACTTTTCGAGAAATTTTTGCAAGGTTTCAGGAACATTGTCCGAATAGGAAAAAAATTTTCCAAGTATTTTGCCGGTTAATTTCACATGACTTTCTTCATAGTTCTGTTCCTCAAAGTTCAGGATGCTGTGCCTTATACATACCGTGTTATGTTCGCCGATGCAGATATTTCTGTAATCCAGCACCGGTGAAACAAGTAATGAAGGCAGGGAATCCATCAATGCAATTTCGGAAAGCAAACTGTCGGAAATGTTGATAATATCATTCAAAGACGTCTTGTTGGCTTTAAAATATATATCCGCCTGAGGTACCTCTGTATGTTTGAAGACAGTATACAGTTGGGAGTCTTCAATATAAAACGCATTGAAATATTTATATCCGGAATGGTACAGGGTGATAACCTGGGGGAGGATTTTTTCTATGGTTTCCCGGTTTTTATAGTGGTTGATGACATAGCTTTGCTTTTCATCGTTCTTGTTGCGGCAGATAAGTGACCTGCCATCAATATCTGAATGAATAATATGAATGTTTTTAAATTCACCGCTGATGGGTTTTAACAAGATACATTCACCCCCCAAGGCGATTATATAATATTTCTCAGGTTGTAAAGAAATATTTCCGAAAGTTTCATATGGATTTGCGGACAAACATGGATAAAACAAATTATGTAATATATAAAAAAGTATTTACAATACATATCAAAGTTGTATACTACTTTTATGTTCATTAATTTTTAGGGGGAACAATATTGGATTTTAACGTGATTCTAAACCAGGTCATAACGCTTTTTCTGATAATGGTGGCAGGTTTTATATCCAGAAAAGCCGGTTTTATAAATGAACAGGTAAACAAAAGGTTGTCGGACATTCTGCTGCAGATTACATCTCCTGCAATGATCTTCACGTCATTCATATTTGAATTCAGCAAAGACAAGCTGATGAATATGCTATACGTGTTTGGGTTTACAGCGTTAATTTTTGTCATTTCCATAATTTTCGCAGAGATGTTTACCCGAAAGCTGCCTGATGATGAAAAACCCGTGGTAAAGACTTCTTTTGTATTTACGAATTGCGGGTACATGGGATTTCCCATACTCGGTGCTCTGTTTGGTCAGGAAGGTATATTCTATACGTCTATTTTTGTTGTAGTTTATCTCATCTTTTTATGGACGTACGGCGTATTTGTCTTTAAAGGTGAGGGGAATATCCGGGAATTAAAGAGGGCTTTCTTAAGCCCGTCGCTATTTGCCGTCTATATCGGATTGCCGGTATTCATCTTTCAATTGCCTGTTCCGAAAGCACTGGTTAATGCAGCGGATATGCTGGGCTCCATGACCATGCCTCTTGCCATGTTAATTATCGGCGCCATTTTTGCTGACGCGGACCTGAAAAAGATGCTGCGGGGGTGGAAGGTATATTTTGTATCTCTTATCAGGCTTATACTTTTACCTGTAATTGTCTACCTGGCAGGATCGCTGCTCAGGCTGCCCGATACGGTAGTATTTGTATGCGTTGCCCTTACCGCAATGCCTGTGGGTGCAAATATTGCCGTGTTCGCGGAAAAATATGAAAAGAACCCGTTCCTGGCATCACAATTGATTACAGTTTCCACATTCTTTTCCATTTTCACTATACCGGTAATATTGTACTTGATATAAAATATAATTACAGCAAGATTTGTTGCAGTGTGAAGATAAAGGGAGGGGCGGAAGTTGAGCCTGATAGGGAATATTTTGTGGTTTGTGCTTGGCGGCTGTGTGGCAGGAATTCTGTGGATACTGGCAGGTCTTTTGCTTTGCGTGACAATTATAGGTATACCTTTTGGCATTCAATGCCTGAAGATAGGCGTAATGATGTTTTGTCCCTTCGGAAAAACTGTTGAATTGGGGCATTTCGGCATCGGAGGCCTGCTGGGAAATATACTTTGGATTATATTCTTCGGCTGGGAACTTTGTGTATTACATTTTATAACCGCACTTCTTCTCTGCATTACCATTGTGGGAATACCTTTCGGCATACAGCATTTTAAGTTTGCCAAACTGGCCATATTGCCGTTTGGTGCCAGAATAACATAGATGAAGACTTGCAGCCCTTGATTTTTTCCATACCGTATTGTATTATTTGTATAACAATTGGTTAATTGCTAATGACTAATATAAATATGGAATATCCGTTAAAGAGGAAAAGTATCCTGACAGCAGTTCCCAAGAGAACCGGTGGTTGGTGTGAACCGGTACTGCTGCATGAGAATTCCGCCTCTTTGGATTCCGGCGATGAGCCGGACCGCACGCAGCGGTTATAATGCCCTTTGAGGAGGACTGGCAGCAGTCAAAGAGGGTGGCACCGCGGGAGATTCAGCTCTCGTCCCTGCTTGGGACGGGAGCTTTTAATTTGTGGTGAAAATATCATTCGACAGGAGGAAAGTTATGATTGATATCAATTTAATAAGGGAGAACCCTGAAAAGGTGCGCAATGCTTTATTGAAAAGAATGGTAGACGTTGACTTCACGCAGCTTCTGGAATGGGATAAGGAACGCAGGAGACTCCTTACGGAAACTGAAGCGATGAAGGCGGAAAGAAACAAGGTCAATGCCCTGATACCCAGGATGAAGAAAGAAGGCCAGGATGTATCTGAACAACTGAAAGAGATGAAGACATTGTCAGACAAGATAAAGGAAGGCGATGTGAAGGTAAGGGAAATTGAGGAAAAGATCCATAATTTCCTGGCAGGCCTTCCGAATATGCCGGCAGAAGATGTGGTCGCGGGAGGTAAAGAAAATAACCGGGTAGTGAAAGTCTGGGGAGAAAAGCCTGAGTTCTCCTTTAGACCTCTTGACCACGTTGAGCTTGTGACAAAACTGGGGCTTATTGATTATGAGCGCGGGGTCAAGCTTGGTGGCAACGGATATTGGATTTACAAAGGCGACGGGGCAAAACTTGAATGGGGCCTCATTAATTACTTTATTGAAGAACACTTAAAGGACGGGTATGAATTTATACTGCCGCCCCACATCCTGACATGGCAGTGTGGCTTTACAGCCGGCCAGTTCCCCAAGTTCCAGGATGATGTATTCGGTATAGACGGCGACGAGGGAAGAAATCAGTTCCTGCTTCCCACTGCGGAAACAGCTCTGGTCAACCTGTACAGGGATGAGATACTGGACGAAAGCGACCTTCCAAAAAAATTCTTCTCCTACACGCCTTGCTACAGAAAGGAAGCAGGAAGCTACAGGACCGATGAACGGGGAATGATAAGAGGACACCAGTTTAACAAGGTAGAGATGTTCCAGTACACTCTTCCGGAAGATTCTGAAAAAGCGCTGGAAGAATTGATTAATAAAGCGGAAAGGCTGGTTCAGGGTCTTGGGCTTCATTACAGGGTTTCCAAGCTTGCTGCTGCTGACTGCAGCGCCTCCATGGGTAAAACCTATGATATTGAGATATGGATACCCAGCATGAACGATTACAAAGAAGTCAGCTCAGCCTCAAATGCTTACGATTACCAGGCACGGCGCGGGAATATCCGTTTCAGAAGGAAGGAAACGAAGAAAAACGAGTTTGTTCATACATTGAATGCTTCAGGCCTGGCAACCAGCAGGCTGGTGCCTGCGATAGTGGAACAGCTTCAGCAGGAAGACGGCAGTGTAATAGTGCCTGAAGTATTGAGAAAATGGGTAGGTAAGGACAGATTAACTTCCATTAAGTAAATATAAGTTATTTGGTTTCCGTATTCATTTCATCATGGGAATGGAATGGATCGGACAGAACATAACTTCAGTTGATGCTTTCCATCATCATAAATAAAAAGGACTGGGTATTGGCGGCTGCTAAACCGCTGATACATCAGCCCTTTTTATATATCTTTACATATATTCAATATTTATCTTGCCGCTGCTTTCCTGTTATCCGGCTGACGTTACAGGCTGTTCTTTTGGTTTTGTCTTTGCGTTTGTCATGTTTCTAAACATTTTCCTTTATTGTTCTTTCAATAATATCTGCCACTTTTATTGTGCTATTGGTAATATCGGCCTGTTTCATGTTTTTCACAATTTCTTCACGTTTCTTCAGAATATCCAGAAGTGTTTCCATTAATATTTCGGAACTCATGTCCTCTTCTTCAACCACGGAGCTGAAGCCCTGTTTCCTGAAAGATTCAGCGTTCAGTATCTGGTCACCCCTGCTGGCGTTTCTTGAAAGGGGCACCAGGAGGTTTGGCTTGTTCAGGGCCAGAAGTTCAAAAATGGTTGTAGCTCCGGCCCTTGAGATAACCACGTCTGCCAGGGCATAAAGATGGGGGAGTTCATGGGTTACATATTCAAACTGCACATATCCTTTATACCTTTTAAGGGATGGGTCAATATTGCCTTTTCCGCAGATATGGCAGATCTGAAATTTCGCCAGAAGTTTCACCAGGTTTTCCCTGGTCAGGTCGTTCAGGAATTTGGAACCCTGACTTCCGCCTATAACCAGCAATACAGGAAGGGAACCTTCAAGGCCGGTTATCTGCCTTCCTTTTTCAGCACTTCCCTTAAGCAATTCAGGACGGATGGGTAGGCCGGTAAAAAATGATTTCTTTTTACCCAGGAACTTTCCTGTTTCCGGAAATGAATAACATACACAGTCCGCAAAAGGAATAGATAATTTATTGGCAAGCCCCGGGGTCAAATCCGATTCGTGAACTATAACCGGAATTTTACAAAGGCGCGCAGCCCATACTACCGGAGCCGTAACAAAGCCTCCTTTGCTGAACACTACATCGGGACTTAGCCTTTTTAACAGGCTTATAGCCTGTGTAAAACCTTTCAGGATTCTGAAGATGTCGGTTACATTTTTCGGATCCGCATACCGTCTCAGTTTTCCTGCAGATATGGAATAGTACGGGATGCAGGCTTCTTCAACAAGCTGCTTTTCTATACCCTCGTTTCTGCCGATATAGCTTATTTCAAACCCGCGTTTTATAAGTTCAGGGACCAGGGCGAGGTTCGGCGTTACGTGTCCTGCTGTTCCACCGCCCGTCAGGACTATTTTTGCCATGTTATCACCTTAACGAACCAGGAATCCTTTCTAATTTATGTTATTTTCATTATATACTATATATTCGGTATAATCATGCAATATTTCCATATGCTATATCAGGCTGAGAGCCCTCAAGACCGTTATGCCCGTAAATATGGAAAATATCGACCCGATTGTTGTCAGCATTATAATATCCGCTGCAAGATTTGAATCATTATGCATAGACTTTGCCATTACAAAGCTGCTTACAGCAGTAGGAGAAGCAAATAACATGAAAATGCTTCCAAGCTCGTCTCCCCTGAAACCAAGAAGTACCGCCAGGATGCTGAATACCAGTGGGATGACGATTACTTTAAGGACTGAGGCTGTAGCGCTCATGCGTATATTGCTTTTCATTCTTGAAAAATTAAACTGGCCTCCGATACCAAGCAATGCCAGGGGGACGGATAAATCAGTGGCATAGTCTATAGTATTCTGAATAACGGTAGGGATCGTAATTTTTGCCAGCGAAAACGGTACAGCAATAATTACGGCAATTATCAGGGGATTCGTGATTATTTGCTTAAAAAGGCCTTTAAGGCCTGCACCTTCCGTTTCTGGAGCAGACGCGGCAAGAACAACGACTGCCAGTATATTATATAGCGGCAATACGAAAGAAAAAGCGATTGCGCTTTTTGCAAATCCTGTTTGACCGAAAAGGTTCAGAATAAGGGGCATGCCGATAATAGCGTAATTGCTCCTGAAAACGCCCTGTACGAAAGCGCCCCTGGAATGCCTTTCTTTTATGGCTCGGGTGGTTATATAATATATAATTCCGGTCATGGCCAATGTTCCGGTCAGCATGAATATAATCATTTTGGGGTTGAACACTTCCATGAAATCTGTGGAGGCGATACTGTTAAATACAAGGGCGGGCAATGCCATTTTGAAAACTACGTTTGATGATACAGATACGAAATTGTCGTTTATGATATTGAAACGCTTCAGAAGAACGCCGATAAATATCATCAGAAAGACAGGTGCTATCCCGTTGATGCTGAATGCCAGATTTTCCAAAAGGTTTTCCATGTCCTATTCCCTCTTTGTAAGATGCGCAAGCTTATTTTTGTACACATATGAATGATTTTAATCCAAGTTAACTATTTTTTCAACAAAACGTTCTGATATAATTTTTTCATAAACACAGAAGTTATAAACGGAAACCGTTTTCATATTTTCGTGAGAGGAGATTTAGTATATGAATTGTACAATTGTCCCTGTGTGTGTGCTGAGTGATGACCTTACGGGGGCGATGGATGCCGGAGTGCAATTGGTGAAAAAGGGTTACAGGGTAGAAGTGTTCTTTGATACAGAGAAGTTACGGTATGAACCGGAAAAAGATGCAATAATAATCATCGACACCGAAACCAGGAATATCCCTGAAACTGAGGCGTATGAAAGAATTGCATCTGTTGCGGATACTTTGAAAAGACAGAAATTGAGGATATGTTATAAAAAGACTGATTCCACTCTGAGGGGAAACCTGGGAAGCGAAATGAAGGCCCTCCTCGATGGGGATTCTACCATGATGATTGCTTATGCCCCGGCTCTTCCGTATAACGGGCGGATTACCAGGAACGGAAACCATTATGTAAACGGCAGGCTTCTTACAGAGACGGATATCGCAAAGGATCCCTTTTCCCCTATAAAAAGCGCATTTATACCTGATGTTTTGTCAGGACAGTATTCCGGCAAATGTTGTGTAATTGATTTTAACACCGTGAAAAAGGGTGCCCGGGAAACAGCGGCAGAACTTAAAAGGATGTATGACAGTGGCTGCCGGATAGTGGTGCTGGACGTGCTGGATGACAATGACCTGGCAGTAATTGCTGAAGCTATAGGAATAAGCAGCCTCAATATCCTGGCAGCAGGTTCCGCAGGGCTTTTTCCACATATGTTTAAGGACATTGAAGCAAAACCGGAAACTGAAAATGATGGTGCCCAGACACCATGTTCAATGGGACAGTGCTTTGCAAAGCCTGTTATTGTTATCTCCGGTTCCCCGGCTGAAGCCAGCAAGATCCAGATTTCCAGGGCAGAAAATGCCGGATACCCGGATGTGCATGTGGTGAAACTGGATATAACCTCTGCCGCCTCCGGTGGAAAAGCTTCCCAGACTGAATATAAAAGGGTTATAAGTGAATTTATCGAAAACCTTTCAGCGGGGAAAAGTGTTATTCTCGACGGAGCCGGTGAAAGCAAGGCTAAAATTTTCATGGAGAGAAAAAATGATGCAGGCATCTTAAGAAAGGAAAGCGAAAATATTCAAAACCTGATTACCCGGGTTGTTAAAGAGTCATTGCAGGAATTTGAAGTTGCAGGGCTCATGATTTCGGGCGGGGATACGGCAGTAAGCATTTTCAGGGAACTGGGCTCCTACGGCATACTCATTACAGGCGAGCCTGAACCTTATGTTGCCGCAGGAGTCCTGAAAGGCGGCCTGTACCGTGGAATACCGGTCATTACCAAGGCAGGAGGTTTCGGCTGCCCCGATTCGTTCATTAACGGCATAAAATACCTGCGAGGGATTTAGCGTACTTGTTTTTTTGTGGAATAGGGTTACAATAATAGTAGAAAATGAGTATACAAAGAGAGGAAGTGTCGTATGAGTAACGGTAAACCTGCATATTTGGATGAAAGCCTTAGCTTTGAAGAAAGGGCAAAAGACCTGGTTTCCAGAATGACCCTGGAAGAGAAAGCTTCACAGATGAGATATGATGCCCCTGCAATACCCCGTCTTGGTATACCGTCATATAATTGGTGGAATGAGGCTTTGCATGGTGTCGCAAGGGCAGGCACCGCAACGGTTTTCCCGCAGGCCATTGGTATGGCTGCCACTTTTGATGAAGACCTGATTCGTGAAGTGGCTGATGTGATTTCCACCGAGGCAAGGGCAAAATATAACGCTTATCAGCAGGAAGGAGATCATGATATCTACAAGGGGCTGACTTTCTGGTCGCCGAATATCAACATTTTCAGGGACCCCAGATGGGGCAGGGGACATGAAACCTACGGCGAAGACCCGTATCTTACGTCAAGGCTTGGAGTGGCCTTCGTAAAAGGGCTGCAGGGTGATCATCCCAAATACCTGAAAGCAGCAGCATGTGCGAAGCACTATGCGGTTCACAGCGGCCCTGAATCTGAAAGACACAGATTCAATGCTGAGGTTTCCCAGAAAGACTTGTGGGAAACATACCTGCCCGCTTTTGAAAGCCTTGTGAAAGAGGCAAGGGTTGAGTCGGTAATGGGCGCATATAACCGTACCAACGGTGAACCCTGCTGTGGCAGTGAGACCCTGATAAAGAAGATACTGAGAGGCAAATGGGGATTTAAGGGACACTTTGTTTCAGACTGCTGGGCCATCAGGGACTTCCATGTAAACCACATGGTAACAAAAACTGCGCCTGAATCAGCAGCACTGGCCCTTAAGAATGGCTGTGACCTCAATTGCGGCAATACATACCTCCACCTTTTAGAAGCGTACAACGAAGGCCTCATCACTGAAGAACAGATAGACGAGGCAGTTACCAGGCTGATGATAACCCGTATGAAGCTTGGTATGTTTGACTCGCCTGAAAAGGTTCCTTTCAATACAATAAAATTTGAAGAAAACGACACTGAAGAGCATAAAAAATTCAACCTGGAAGTTGCGAAAAAGACCCTTGTGCTTCTTAAGAATAAAAACAATTTCCTGCCCCTTAGCAAAGACATAAAGTCCATTGCCGTAATCGGTCCCAATGCGGACAGCAGGACAGCCCTTGAAGGAAATTACATGGGCAGGGCTTCAGAATATGTAACTATCCTTGAAGGAATCCGTGAAGCCGTGGGCGAAAATACGCGCATTTACTATTCTGAAGGATGCCATCTCTGGAGGCCTAAGGTACAAGGGCTGGCACAACCCAAAGACAGGATTTCCGAAGCAGTGGCATGCGCCAAAGCAGCTGATGTGGCAATAGTATGCCTTGGCCTTGATGCCACTATAGAAGGAGAAGAAGGAGATACCGGCAATGAATTTGCAAGCGGCGACAAGCGGGACTTAAACTTCCCCGGACTCCAGCAGGAGCTGCTTGAAAAGGTATACGAAACAGGTACGCCTGTAGTACTGGTCATTCTCTCCGGCAGCGCCATGGCATGTACATGGGCTGATGAACATGTGGAAGCCATTATCCAGGCATGGTATCCCGGAGCACAGGGCGGCAGGGCAGTAGCGTCCGTATTGTTTGGCGACCACAATCCTTGCGGAAGGCTTCCGGTTACCTTCTACAGGACAACTGAAGAGTTGCCTGATTTCACGGACTATTCCATGAAAAACAGGACATACCGTTACATGAAGAATGAAGCTTTGTATCCCTTCGGTTATGGATTAAGCTATACCACTTTCGAGTATTCAGATCTGAAAGTAGCTGAAAAAATTGAGGCAGGAAAGGACCTGCAGGTATCCGTAACCGTTACCAATACAGGAAAGCGTGCAGGGGATGAAATCGTAGAACTTTATATAAGGGATGAAGAGGCCAGTGTGGAAGTGCCCAACTGGCAGCTCTGCGGTATGAAACGTGTAACACTCCAGCCTGGAGAGAGCAGGGAAGTGACATTTACCGTTACGGCACAGCAGATGTGTATTGTAAACAATGAGGGTGAGAGAGTGCTTGAACCCGGCAAGTTCACCATATTCGCAGGCGGCAGCCAGCCTGATGAAAGAAGCGCAAGGCTGCTGGGAAGACGTCCCCTTTCTGCCGTATTCGAAGTGGTATAAGACTTGACGAAGAACTCAACAGAAAATCAAGACCTGCCCCGGAGCAGAAGGCAGCAAAACACAAGGCTGCTTCCCGGGGCTTTTTTTGTGGACGCAAAGTGTACCCTATGCTATAATCAAATATCGTAAGATGGCGAGCATATCTTTGATACAGCTAAACTTATAGGAGATGGATGAGAGTTGGATAAATTAATAGTTACGTTATTAGTGGCCACAGCCGGAGGCCTATTATGCCATCAACTGAAAATCCCTGCCGGAGCCCTGATAGGCTCAATGGTGGCCGTAGCTCTGCTTAACATATTCTTTTCCCGGGGATTTGTCCCGAAGAATTTCCAGATTGTTGTTCAGATACTGGCCGGAGCCATGATTGGGACCAGGATAACCAAGAGCACCATACTTGAGCTTAAGACAATTGTTGTGCCGGCTATTATCATTGTTATAGGTGTTGTGGTGATAAATTTCACCATCGGACTATTAATAGCGAAATTCAGTAAAATGGATCTTGCCACTGCGCTGTTTGCCAGCGCTCCCGGGGGACAGACAGAAATGACCATTGCGGCAGAAGCCATGGGTGCTGATACGCCAAAGGTTGCAGTTTTACAGCTTTTGAGACTGATCAGTGTTGTCACGTTCCTCCCCATCCTGCTGAAAATTTTTCTGAGCCATTTTGCAAAATAGCGCCGTACTTTTTGTTAACGGCGCATTTTGCATTACTTAACAGACAGTTTAATATCATTATACTTTTTTTATGGTTCATTTCCGTTCATGACATCCTGTAACACCTGAATAAAGCCTTGTAGCGCGATTTTCGGGGGTTTATTTCCTGTTATCAAAATTTAACAACAAAAAGCTTAATTTTTAGTAAAAAACTATTGACTTTTTTATTGTATGCAATTATAATTTTTCTGTATTTTTTTGTTTAGTAAAATTAAGACACGAGTTTAAAGTAATTAAACTTCCTGAGGTGTTTTATGAAGATAGGAAATAAGATAAAAAGACTGAGGTTAGGGCATGGTTTAACCCAGGAGGAGCTGGCTGACCGGTGCGAACTGACAAAAGGATATATATCGCAGTTGGAGAGGGATCTTACGTCGCCTTCCATATCTACCCTCGTTGATATACTGGAATGTCTGGGAACCAGTTTAAAGGACTTTTTCAACGAAATTGAAGACGAGAAGGTAGTTTTCAAGGATGACGACTGTTTTGTGAAAGAAGAACCTGAGGAAGGTTATAAAATAAACTGGATTGTGCCCAATGCGCAAAAGAACAGAATGGAACCTATTCTGGTGGAACTTGACGAAAATGGGGCCACTTACGAGGAAGAACCCCATGACGGCGAAGAATTCGGATATGTGCTGAGCGGGACCATTATTCTTGTGCTGGGTAAGGAAAGTTACCGTGTAAAAAAAGGCGAATGCTTTTACTTTAGAGCATCAAAGAACCATTATATAAAGAATGCCGGCAAAAGGCCTGCAATGGTGTTGTGGATTGTAACACCGCCAACTTTTTAGAAATACTGTATGGGGGGTTTTAAAAATGGGAGATTATATTATTGAGCTGGATAATGTAACAAAAATTTATGATGACTACCCTGCTGTGGATCATATTAATCTGAAAATCAGGGAAAACGAATTTGTTACATTACTCGGCCCCAGTGGTTGCGGAAAAACGACAACCTTAAGACTGATCGGCGGATTCGAATACCCCACCGAAGGAAAAATACTGTTCAACGGCACGGTCATCAACGATGTTCCGCCGTACAAGAGAAATATTAATACAGTGTTTCAAAAGTATGCGTTATTTACCCATTTGAATGTTTTTGAAAACGTTGCATTCGGACTCAAGATAAAGAAGGTTCCGAAACATGAAATTCGCCGCAGAGTGGAGAACATGCTGAAGCTTGTTGAACTGGAGGGTTTCGGAAACCGTCAGGTGGATTCGCTGAGTGGCGGTCAGCAGCAAAGGGTTGCAATAGCAAGAGCTCTGGTTAATGAACCCAAGGTGCTGCTGCTGGATGAACCCCTTGGAGCCCTTGACCTTAAGCTGAGAAAAGAAATGCAGCTTGAACTTATGAAAATCCAGAAAAGTGTCGGAATTACGTTTATATATGTAACTCATGACCAGGAAGAAGCCCTGACCATGTCCGACACGGTTGTGGTAATGAACGAAGGGAAAATACTGCAGATTGGAACACCTGTAGATATATATAACGAACCGGTAAACCGTTTTGTTGCTGACTTTATCGGTGAAAGCAACATTATCGAGGGAACCATGCTGGAGGATTATACCGTGGAGTTTGCCGGACAGGTATTTACCTGTGTGGATAAAGGATTCGGACAGAATGAAGACGTCGATGTTGTAATAAGACCTGAGGACATCCAGATAGTAAGCCCTGAAGAGGGACAAATTGAAGGCGTAGTAAAGTCAGTTGTCTTTAAGGGTGTACACTATGAAATGGTGGTGGAGAACTGCGTACGTGATTATGTTGTTCACAGTACGGTCATGAAACCTAAGGGTACCCGGGTGGGTATGAGTGTGCTGCCTGAAAACATACACGTCATGAAAAAGGGGGCATAAGGCAGTGAAAAACAGGGCAAAGCTTCTGGCCTATCCATACGCTGTGTGGATGGCGATATTTATTGTTGTCCCCCTGCTGCTGGTATTTGTTATCAGCATAACGGAAGGCAATGTAAGGGACCTGGGCAGTTTAAAATTGTCAACCAAAAGTTATGCGAAGTTTTTTGACCCCATGTACATGAGCATTATATGGCGCTCCTTCTACCTGGCGTTTATTTCAACAGCCATTTGCCTTGTACTGGGATATCCTGTGGCATATATCATTGCCAAGGAGAAAGTTTCCAGGAGAAACGGCCTGTTAATGTTCTTTCTTGTGCCTATATGGATGAACTTCCTGCTCAGGACTTATGCCTGGATGACCCTTTTATCAAAGAACGGTATAATAAACAAATTTTTAGGCATATTTGGCATAGAGCCTCTTAACCTGATGCCAAGCACCGGGGCAGTAGTAATGGGCATGGTATACAACTTCCTGCCTTTTATGGTACTGCCCATATATACTGTGTTGACGAAAATTGATAAAAGTGTTGTGGAAGCAGCCATGGACCTTGGGGCGGGCAAAGTTGGAGTATTTTTAAAAGTTATCTTCCCGCTTAGCATCCCCGGAGTTTTTTCCGGGATTACCATGGTTTATATGCCTGCCGTAAGCACTTTCGTAATATCGAAACTTTTGGGCGGAGGGAAAGAGCTCTTGATAGGCAACTTAATTGAACAGCAGTTTACAGTGCAGGGAGACTGGCACTTCGGTTCAGCCCTGTCTATTATTTTAATGGTTATAATCCTGATTTCCATGCTGTTCATGCCCGGAAACGACACTGAAGAAGGCGGTGCATCAATGTGGTAGGAAAGTTTTTGCAAAAAGTATATTTATCTATAATATTTATATTTTTATATGCACCCATAGTAGTTTTGGTTGTTTTCTCGTTTAACGATTCCAAGTCGAGAGGCAGATGGGGAGGATTTACGCTGAAATGGTATGCGGACCTCCTGAAGAGCAGCGAGATAAGGTCTGCCCTTTATTATACCATCCTGGTGGCGGCCCTGGCGGCTATAATTGCCACCATAGCCGGTACTTTTGCCGCCATAGGCATTTATAATATGGGGCTTTTTGGGAAAAAGGTGATGCTTAATATAAACTACCTGCCGGTGCTGAATCCGGATATAGTAACGGGTATTGCATTGATGCTGCTTTTTGTGTCCATGAAGATGCAACTGGGCTTTATTACCATGCTGATATCCCATATAACGTTTAATATACCGTATGTCATACTTTCGGTGATGCCAAAGCTTAAGCAAATGAACAAGCATCTGCCTGAAGCGGCGCTGGATTTGGGAGCTACCCCATTTTACACCCTTCGGAAAGTGATAATTCCCGAAATAATGCCTGGGATAATTACCGGGGCCATGATGGCTTTCACCCTTTCAATTGATGATTTTGTCATCAGCTTTTTCACAACCGGTTCAGGCGTAAGCAACTTGTCAATTGTCATTTATTCAATGGCGCGTAAGGGAATCAAACCGTCCATTAATGCGCTTTCATCAATAATGTTTGTATCAGTAATACTGCTGCTGATACTTATAAATAAAAGACAATCGAAAGGAGCTGAGAGCAACATTGAAAAAATACGTTAAGGTTATTGCGGTTTTTTTAATGATTATGGCACTTGTTGCAACTCTTCCAGGGTGCGGCAAAGGTCCGACCGTTACCATCAATGTTTACAACTGGGGAGAGTACATTGATGAGGAAGTTATCGATTTATTCGAGAAGGAGTACAACATCAACGTCAATTATGAAACCTTCGCGACCAATGAGGACATGTATGTAAAACTGGTGTCCGGAGCGGGAAAATATGATGTTATAATCCCGTCGGATTACATGATTCAGAAACTGATCAATGAAGGAATGCTGTTGGAACTGGATTTTGAAAACATTCCCAACTTTGAATATATAGATAACAGGTTTAAAAACCTGCCCTATGATCCGGAAAACAAGTACACCGTACCCTATTTCTGGGGAACGTTGGGTATAGTATATAACAAGAATATGGTAGATGAACCTGTGGACAGCTGGGACATTTTGTTTGACCCCAAGTACGCAGGCAATATCATAATGCTTGACAGTATGCGTGATACAATAGGAGTTGCCTTAAGGAAGCTGGGATACTCCATAAATTCCACAAGTCCTGATGAACTCAATGAGGCAATGGAACTTCTGATGGAGCAAAAGCCGTTGGTCCAGGCTTATTATGTGGATGAGATAAAGGATGTTATGATAAACGGCGAAGCCGCTCTGGCCCTTACCTGGTCCGGTGACGCCATAGACATCTATCTTGAAGGAGTAGACTATATAGGTTATGCCGTACCGAAGGAAGGGACAAACCTGTGGTTTGACTGTATGGCCGTTCCGGCAACCAGCCAGCATAAGAAGGAAGCGGAGATGTTCATCAATTTTATGACGGACCCTGAAATATCATATAAAAATACAAGCTATGTGGGCTATGCCACATGCAATAAAGAAACATTAAGAAGGATGCAGGAGGAAAATCCCGATATCACGGAAATGGCTTCCTACTGGCCTGGTGATGAAATCCTGGATAGGTGTGAAGTATTCAATGACCTGGGCGAATATCAGTCTCTATATAACAACGTATGGACCAGGCTTCAGGCAAAATAACATAAAACAGCCACTTAATCTTTACCTCCCTTTATTTAAATATATAGCCAAATTTATGTATTATTTTTATCACCCTGAAAATAATATAATCAGGGTGATAAAAATTTTACTTTTAGCTTTGTATTTCGTTGCAATCATTTACATATTTGAGCTTATTATTATACTGTCAATCAAGGTTTTATATAACATTAAAATCAGGAATATCCTTGACAGTATAGAAACCAAGGAAGACCTGCTGTACTTAAGCCAGCGGGATCTTGAACATGTCATTTCCCTTATGTTCAGAAGAATGGGATATTCAAGCGTAAGGTTTTCCAACAGTTTCGGGGAAGGAAGCCCCGGCATTATACTTGATGATAAGTATTATGTACAGATCACCAAAACAAATTTCAAAAGCAAAATCAACGTGGAAATGGCTGCGAAACTAGCCTGGCATATGCTAAGGGATTCCATATACCGCGGTATTTATATAACTCTTGGCGATTTCGAGAAAAGCACTCTTAATTTCTGCCATAAAAACGTAATACAGTGCATTAACGGCGACAGGCTCCTGGAAATGTGCAAGGATGCCAGGAATGTCTCTGGCATGTCAAAAAGGTATTCCCACAGTAAAACTTAAATGTCAATAAAATAATTATTTAAAAGAAATACAAATGTAACCATTGTACTTGATTCTGTTTTTCGTAAAAATAGTCTCATTAATTATTCTAGCTCCTGCATAAATAAACTTTTCAATTCCATATAGAAATTTCTGCATGCAAATTATTTATTTTGATATACAGTTTATAGCTTCCAGAGGTTAAAATAAATATTGAATAAAGATCTGATAAGATTATTAAAGTACAGGAGGGATAGTATGGTTAATGAAACTTTAAGGACAAAACAGTACCTTTTAACTGTGGCGGCTAGTAAAAGTCTGATAGCCAGGGCGTTTGCAGAACTTCCGGAAGTCAGTGAAGTTTTGAAAAACGGTACCATAGTAATTATTGCTGGCACCACAAACGGGTATGTAGCCCGGGAAGTGCTGAAAAAAGCAGGGCTGGATGCTGATTTCTGCACAAAAGGTTATTACAGGGGTATTACCACGCCTCCCGGTTTTAAGGTTGAAAAGATTGATTTTCCCGGTGACGTTATTATCAGAAAAGGTGAATTGGTTAAGGGCAAAACCATTTATGACGTGGTGGATGAACTTGATGCAGGGGATATCATTGTAAAAGGTGCCAATGCGGTAAACCTGGAAACAAGACAGGCCGGCATATACATAGGGGACAGGAAATCGGGAACCATCGGCGCGTCTTTACCCGTTATTGTGGGAAGGCGTGTAAAACTTTATATCCCTGTGGGGCTCGAAAAGAGAGTGCCCGGAAATATATATGATATCGTCAAAAAAATAAATTCCCCTAATACCTCGGGGCCGAGAATGATGCCAGTTGACGGGGAGATTATTACAGAGCTTGAGGCAATTAACATACTCACGGGCGCAAAGGCAGAACTGGTGGCGGCAGGCGGTATTTGCGGAGCCGAAGGAAGCTGCTACCTGGCGGTAACAGGTAACGATGAACAACTCAGGAAAGTTGACGAGATAATAAGTGCTGTTTCCCGGGAACCTGCCTTCAGTATGTAGATATGATATGGAAAGTATGGATATTTTAATATATAATTTACTTAACTGTACTACTTTTTAAAACTCTATTTCATTTCCATTTAAGGTAACGGAGGAGATTATTGTGGATTATTATCTTGAACCTGCAAAGAAGTTATCCGTGAGAGAGTTTGATGTTGTTGTAGCCGGCGGCGGAACCGGTGGTGTGGTTGCTGCCCTGGCAGCCGCAAGACAGGGAGCAAAAACCGCCCTTGTGGAATCAAAGGGCTACCTGGGAGGAATTGTGGTAGAAGGCGGTACTGCCCTTCATAGTTTCTATAATCTGTGGAAGACTTTTCCCGGCGTAGAAAAAAGGCAGGTTGTGAAAGGCATACCGGAAGAAATAATTCAACGGCTCCTTAAACGGGGTGCTACCACCGGCCATGTGGAGAGCCTGGTGGGATATGATTATGACTCGGTATGCACGGCCATAGATACGGAACTTTATAAACTGACGGTTTTTGAAATGCTGATGGAAGCCGGGGTGCACGTATTTGTAAACACCCTTCTGGTCTCTGCTGTAATGGAAGGGTCGCGAATTAAGGGCGTTATTGTTGAAAGCCGCGCGGGTAGGGAAATGTTCGCCGCGAAGGCATTTGTGGACTGTACAGGATACGGCGACCTGAGTGCTTTTGCCGGTGCTGATTACATAGAGCCCAATGACCATCCTGTGGCAAACAGTATAGGTGTCGGAGGAGTTAACATCGAAAAGTATTATGAATATTTTAAGAAACTGGACGCCATAAGCGAATACAGCGAAGGACCGAGGAGCGGCAAGGACGGACAGATTGTGCGTGTGGGCGTCAACATGAACAAGCTCCCGCCACAGTTTCTGGCAAAGTGCAGAGAGATAGGCATGGCCCTTGTAACCACGTCAGTACATGATGATTATTTCATGTTCATAAAGCTAAACTACAAGATGCCTGTAAGCCCTACAAACAGGGACGAAGTCGTAAAAGCGGAACTGGAACTTCGAAGAAGACAGGAGAAAGCCATTGAAATACTCAGAGAAATCCCTGGATGTGAGAAGGCCTTCATTGCCCGTACAAGCCCATCCCTTTGCATAAGGCGAGGCAGGTGCATAAACTGTGACTATGACATTACCCTTGATGATGTTATTGAGGGAAGGCATTTTGAAGACGACATTATGTCATACGGGTTTCATGACCTGGCACCCAAGTACCAGATTAAAAACGGGGGTACATATGGGATTCCTTACAGGGCTCTTTGTGTATCAAAGGTTGATAATCTCCTGGCGGCAGGCATGATTATAACTTCAAACTGGGAAGCCCATATGTCGACGAGAAATACTGTAGCATGTATGGGACAAGGACAGGCAGCCGGTACGGCAGCCGCCCTCTGCGCGAAAAAATCCGTCGGAACCCGTGAACTGCCATATTCAGAACTGAGAGACGCCCTTATCAAAGACGGTGTCTATTTGGAAAACATATAAGCTGCTTAATGCAGCTTATTTTTTGATCTATAGAAATGCTATTATTTTTAAGGTGTTTGCTTAAAGAAGAGTTTGCCTGAAGGCGTTTTCATGTGAATAAGCATTTATGCAATAAACAACTATTAGTATGTGGAGGCCTGAATATGCTGGATATATCAGGATGGAATACATGGGATGTACGTTGCCTTAACGGTGTTATGAAAATTCCTGAAATGGCTGAAATCAGAGTTGGGTTATACAACACGAAAACCAAATATTATCAGGACGAATTTTTGTGGAAAAACGTGAAAAGATTTGGTTTTCATGAGTTGTATGGAGAATATTTCGATATTGATTTACAATTTGACGATTTGGTTTTTACACTCCTATTCGCAAGTGATAAAGATCAATTTGTTATGAAAGTTATCCCTGAAGAAATAAAGCCTAATGTCCGTTTTTGCATAACAGGCATGTTCAGATGGAACGCTGACGGATACATTAAAAAAAGCGGGAAAAGACTTTTACTGGGCACGGACGATAAAAATTTCAATGTCCAAATTTACGGAAAGGCAGACACATACACTACTATAAACTCCCATCACCCCGGTGTTATGCTTTATGCCAATTCTCCTGTATATATAAGCTGTAACAAGGATTTAAGCCCTGAAGAGATGGACAGCTACATTGAGTCCAAACGCGCAAAACGTGAGAACTGGTATGTAAAAGGCGGAGAGAGGCTTCGTGAGACTCCTGAGGCTATCATTAAAGGCATAGCGTGGAATTTGATATATGAACCGATACATAACCGTATATGTACTCCTGTTACGAGAGCATGGTGTGTAAATAACGGCTTTGGCTTCGGTTCATATGTACTTTTTGAGTGGGATACGTTTTTCAATGGCCTGCTGAGCGGCATCCAGGATAAGAAACTGGCAGAGCAGCAGGTGTACAGTATATTACAAGAAATGACCGGTGACGGTATGGTCCCCAATTTCGGATCCCAGCGGGGGAAAAGTGTAGACAGGTCGCAGCCTCCGGTAGGGTCCTATTGCATTTTGAAGCTTTACCGCCAGTTTGGAGACAAAGCTTTGCTTGAAAATACATTTTATAAGCTGTTGTCGTGGAACAAATGGTGGATGAAAAATAGGGACGGCAACGGCGACGGCCTTCTTGAATGGGGTTCAAATCCGAATCCTGAGGGTAAAGAAAACATATTTATCTCCAATAACCACCAGGCTGCAATGTACGAATCGGGTCTCGACAACAGTCCCATGTATGATGATGTTGTGTTTAATGAAGAAACCCACACCATGGAATATACGGATGTTGGCCTTAACGCCCTGTATGCCCTTGATTGCTGGGTCCTTTCGGAAATTGCAGGCATCCTGGGTAAGAATGATATAAAAGAACGGCTTCTGAGAGAATATTCAAGGGTTAAGGAGGCCATGAACAATACCCTGTGGGATGAAGAAACGGGAATATACTTAAACAGGCATTGGGACGGGCGTTTTAATTACAGGCTATCTCCCACGAATTTTTATCCCCTCCTGGCAGGTGTTGCGTCGAAGGAACAGGCGGAACGCATGATAAAGGAACACCTGCTGAACAGAGAGGAGTTCTGGGGCGAATATGTAATACCAAGCATTTCGAGAAGTGATAAAGCCTTTTCCGATAATGACTATTGGCGGGGGCGAATATGGGGACCCATGAATTTCCTGGTGGGTGAAGGAATCAAGAGATACGGATATTTTAAAGAATCGTACGAGTTCGCGTCTAAAAGCCTTAACCTGTTTCTTAAGGAGTGGGAAACTGAAAATCATATTCATGAAAACTACAATGCAGTAACCGGGGATGGGGACGATGTGAGAAATGCAGATCCTGTATACACTTGGGGCGGACTTCTGGGATATCTGGCTGTATCAGAACTGATAGAAACTCAGGCCTGGGGCGCTGTCAGGTTCGGAAACCTGTCAGGTGAAAAAGATGCAATTTATAAGTTTCCTATTGGAAACGACTTATATGATGTATGGATTGACAATGGTCTTACAGTTATAAGAAGCGGCAAAAAGGTAGTTGAGTCGGATGTTCCCGTTATAATACTGGATTACAGACAGTCGGGTGATACCTTATCTTTCAGGGTGGTTACAGAAAGATACGGAAAAATCAATGTGTTCCCGTATGAGGGCATTGAAAAGGTCCAGATAAAAATCAAGGATAAAGTGTTAGAGTATAAGGGCAAAGAGATAACCATTACTTTTTAAGTAAAAGAAAAACAGTTAAGTACATATAGTGTTGGAAAAAGTATAATGATTTCAAAATATCCGTTTAAAATTATCAGTTCAGAGATTTTTTAAATGTAAAAAGTGCGGGAGATATGATCCCGCACTTTTACACAGACTTTAAATTGTTCGAAGGGAGATTGTTTTGAATTTACTCCAATCTACTGGTGCGCCTGAAGGGATTCGAACCCCCGACCTGCGGTTTAGGAAACCGACGCTCTATCCTACTGAGCTACAGGCGCATTTTTAATGCGTACTCTATTTTACAACGTAATCGGGGCTTTGTCAACTGAAGAAATTGAAGTTCCTTATTTCATTGCCAGGCCTTCTGAAATGTTGATTAAAAAATCAACAGTTGCCGTAAGTTCTTCCAGCTCGTCCCCTGATTCCTCACTCATTTTAAGGGTATAGAAAAGGTCAAGGTAGCTGTTGGCGGGCACCTTGAAAGCATCACCTGAATTTAATGAAATGCCGGAGAAGGCAGGATCATTTTCCCTGTAAAGGAGATCATAAAAACTTAAGTTTTTTATTACGGTGTCATTGAATATATAGAGTTTTTTTATCTGGATTGTAAAAATCATATTTTTTAAGAAAGACTCTTCAACCGTAGCGAAATCTTCCCCGGACTTTACCTTGTTTAGTGCCACACTGACACCCAAAGAATTCACCTGGACACTGAATGGTGTACCGTTTATTATCCTGATGATTCCTGATTGTTGTTTGGCAGGATACCATAAATCATTGCCGAAAAGGTTCCCCGATGTTTGTATGCTGGGGCTGTTGCCTTCCATGGTAATATAAACAGCGTAATTTGGTTCTTCATCGCTGTAAGTTGCAACAGTTATGGTAACAACGCCGTACGTTACCATGGCTAGGAATACCAGCAGCATGAAAATTTTCAATTTTAGGGAAGACTTTTGCTTTGATTCCATTGGATTCTCCTTCTTTTTTTAACGTAAATATCAAATGTAGTATAATATAAATTAAATTATATTAATATACCCTAATATGCTATTTTTATAGGACAAAAGTACTATATTTGTTCAAACACCAGTGGTAATGATTCCTTGTTTTCAATGTCTTTCAAGGTGTATATAAACATTTCTGTAGGGGTGTAAATGAAAAAATCCGTAATATTCTCCGGGTAAGGACTGTAAACGTACATGATAGGTTTTTCCAGTTCATCGGATATTCTTACCAGGTCGTCAATAGACCTTACATATATGTTTTTAACGGCCATGTTCCTGTTGATGCTTTTCCTAAGTGCCACCATCCTGCCTCCATGGCGTCTGAATATCTTGTCAACAAGTACTACCAGGGGATTCTTCTCAACAGCTTCTGTAAAAAATATGAGGAATAACAAGCCTACCAGCGACAATACAATAATAACACCAAGCAAAACAATGAAGGTTGTATTGGGCAGTACTTCGATTATCCTGGTTTCCGTTAAAGTGTTGCTTGATTCTCCGATGCCTGATTTTATAATCTCAAACAGGTTTTGCCCTAAGGGTATAATAAGAGTGGGACTGTGAGTTTCAGTGATTTTCCCGTACCGGGTATCTATTTCAAGGTTTATCATAAGTTCCACTCTCAGCCTTGCAGATGTATTCACTTTTGATGATTCTATAATCTGATCGACAAATAAGTCGAATTCATGTGGTTTTATAATAATGTCCTTGTCAATTGTGAAATCCTTTCCCGTTTCAGAAACCTGTTTTGCAGGTTCTATGGGAAATACCTTTCTCCAAATTATTTTAGTATCCTCATTTGAGGCTGTACTCGTATAACCTTCGATTATGGCATTCAGCTCATAATTTCCGGTAAACTCAGCATCTTTGTCACCGGTAAATTCATATGAAAAATTTGCTTTTATGTAGTCTACGTATTCATTTATATAGGTTTGATTTTCCTCAAGTATATTGCTGTCGTACAGTATATTTGGCTTTAGCATAACATTGTATGTAACAATGTTTTTACTGATGTATCCATAAGTGGGTAATTTTAATTCCTGTGTTTTTTTAACGAATATTTCTATGAGAAGAAAGAATGAACTTGCGGCAATTATAACAATGGTGCAGATGATTAATCCAATCCTTAGTTTCCTGTTTACCTTAAGTTTCATAACATATTCCTCCATATATTTTGGCGTGACAACTTGCAGGATTAATTCTACAAAAACTTGCTGCTACCTTTTTATGGAGAAATTTTGGCCATTATTTCCCAGGGGTACCTGAAGGTAGCAGACTCATTATACTTTTTTACCAGGTGTATGAGAAATAAGTGTAACAGGCATATAACCGCTTTGTATGTATTATTGTAGACTTGCATGAAATATAATACTTAAGTCTTTAGGGTATTTTTCTGGCTATGACGCTAAAGGTTTTCTATCCATCCGGATTCTTAAATTTTATAGAGGAGAAATGTATATGAAATATGAGCCTGTTAAAAAATCCAAATATAAAGCATGCATATCCATGGCAGTAATTCTATTGCTTTATATTATTGAAAATTTTCTTCTCAGTATGATAAAAATTCCCAATTCTTACGTGATGCCTTTTTTATGGATCTTTTCAGGTTTTGCTTTTTGGAGGTTGCCTTCTCCCAGGTTTGAGTCAAAATTGAGGCATTCGGACCTTTTCAATTGGTGTGCATTGAATTTTGCCGTAATTTACATTGCCCTGAATATTATTGCAGGTCTCATAGATGGCCTGGGGAAAAGCCCTTATGACCATTCTTTATACGGAATTGTTTTAAATATTTTTACAGTGGGCTCAGCCCTGGTTGGCAAAGAAATAGTAAGGAGTTTCATGATTAAAAACTTAAGCAGAAACGGCAGGCTTGTATCTTTTATAACAGTAGCTTTGTTAATGTCAACTGTCACCATATCTCACAACAGATATACCAGTCTGAAAGGATGGTCTGGAATGGTGGAGTTTATGGCAGAATACTTATTGCCTGAACTCTGTCATAATTTTCTGGCCACTTATCTTTCCTATATGGGTGGACCTATACCTTCAATTATATATATGGGAGTCCTGCAGGGATTTCATTGGCTGTCGCCGGTTCTGCCTGACCTTAAGTGGATTACAGCAGCCCTGATCGGCACAATGTGCCCCATATTCTGCTTTTTGTCCATGCAATCAATTTATACCAGAGAAACAAAATTATATAAAAGGAGAAGCACTTCCGAAGACAATCCCGTGACATGGATGATTACCAGCCTGATCTCTGTAGGGTTGATCTGGTTTTCCGTGGGGGTATTTCCCATATATCCGTCGGTAATAGCCACTGGTAGCATGGAACCCATGATTAAACCTGGTGATGTTGTACTGATAAAAAAGGTTGATGTAAACAGTCTCAAGGAAGGGGACGTCATTCAATTCAGACATGATGATATTCTTATATCCCACAGAATTGTAGAAATAATAAAAGAAGAGGATGTAGTATCTTACCGCACCAAAGGGGACAATAATTTAAGGGCGGATGGCTGGCTGGTAGCCCAACATGAAGTAAGAGGAAAAATTATAAAAGTGGTGCCGAAAATTGGGTGGCCCACGCTTTTATTAAAAAGTTCACGAGACATATCTTTGGATGAAATAGAATTCTAGGCGTATCTGTATTATCCGAAAGTAGTATAAGTTTAATATTTTTATACTACGAGAAATCAGAGTTTTTACCTATACAAAACTATCCTTTTTCATGACGTAAACCCCGAGTAATATTCCTATAATCTTACATGTACTTAACTTAAAGCTAAAGTAAATCCTGTTGCCGGCAAAGGTTTTACAGATGCTTTGATTGATGTTTGAAAACTAAATAAATAAGGAGTGTTATCGATGAGAAAAACCAGATTTTTAGTACTTGTGTTAACAGTAGCCGTTATGCTCATGGGCGCTGGTTACGCCTGGTGGAGCGAGACGGTAACCATCAATAACAGTGTATTAACCGGTTTTCTGGATGTAGACATTGTTAATCCTTACGCAGACACGTATTACGGAAACGAAATAAAGGACAATACATGGGCAAAAGCAGTAATAGATGCGGCATCTCATAAATATGATAATGACGGAAATGATGATGGTATATACAGTGACTGGGTTGGAGTAACATTTACAAATCTCTATCCTGGTTCATACGGTAGACTGGTCGTGCCCATTAAGAATACCGGTACTGTACCAGCCAAATTGAGTCAATTAATATTTGCAGTAGAAGATAAAATTGATGAAAACAACATCTTTAACTGGTTTGACGATAAAACAATCAGCATCTGGTTTACTCCTACTCTGTATGACGGTAGATACGAGGAAGGATATGAAATTGAACTTGACCCATCATTCTGGAACGGCCAGCTTAATGGCTATGTAATTAATGATATCGACAAAACAGTTATAGCTCCCGGCGAATACCTTTACCTGGTAGTTACTGCGAAACTCGATGATAATGCCGATAATTCCCAGGAGATGGCAGACCAGTTAGGTTTCTACCTCTATCCTACATTTATACAGTTCAATCAACCTTAATCCTAATACCATATAAATAAACAAAGCAGGTACTTCTTACCTGCTTTGTTTATTTATATGATGGGCATGCCTGTTGTGTCAGGCTATGGTAACGGTAAATTCGGTCCCGAGGACAATATCACCCGGGAACAGATGGGAGTTATGATAATAAATTACCAGAAGTTCTCTGGCAAGGTACCACAGGATATCCATACAGAGCGACAATTTGCCGATGATAGCGATGTTAGCAGCTGGGCGAAAGAAGCGGTAAAGAAACTGACAAGGCAGGCAATAATAACAGGGAAACCGGGTAATTTGTTCGATCCGGAAGGAAAAGCCACCCGTGCTGAATTTGCTGCAATACTGCACAGGTTTCTGGAATCTGTAAACTGATGCCAACTAGAGAGGTTTAGTCAAAAGACTGATAAAGCCGTGTTAACAAAGTGGTTTACAACTACAAACCATGGTAAGAAAGGCCATACAAGAGTATATTAATACTTATGTGTGGCCTTTCAATTTGTCCTATGTATTTTGAAAAGAAAATATATACGTCTCAGTTATATATGTTGTTAAGTACGGCAGGATAATTGCTGAATGATTGATAAAATAGACGTGATTTTATATTACTTTAATTTGGAGCTTAACTGACATTGTTTCGCACATCCAATCAAAACAGAGCTAAATCAAATAGCTCTGTTTTGCAATACAAAAAAACTCACCTGATTCAGGGTGATTTTTTATTTTACTGTATCAACAACTTCTGATATGGAATAGACAGCATCTGTCACTGAAAAGTCAATATCAGCTGCGGAATAGACAGCATCTGTCTCGGGCAAGTCAGCATCAATTGCGGAATAAACAGCACCGGTTACTGATATGTTTTCTTCTATCTCAGGGTCAATTACCGTAATACTGCCCTTAATGGAAAGGACCTTCTGCCAGGACCCAAAAGCTCCTGAAACAATAAGTATTGCCAATAATAAGCTAATAATTATAATAAGTTTCTGTTTCACATTTATTCCCTCCGATGTTTCAGTCAAACCACTGACAGTATTTCAATTCTATATCAAAATTATAGGTACCTGGCTCAATGCCGTATATATTTAGGACAGGCCTTTTATCTTCACTGTATTCGTCTCCGGGTTCAATTATATCTCCCGGGTCCTCAAGATAAAGGTCAAGGCCCTCCTGTTCAGGAACAGAATCATCGTACAATTTAAGCTTCACGGGTATTGTCCCTGTATTTTTGACATTATAATAAAGCTTAACCATGTCCCCTTTATTTATAACAGCTTCTATATTTATTGTATTACCGTCCACGGTTATATCTGCGCGCCCGCCTTCACTGATTCCTTCGATATGGCAGCTACTGTCTGAAAACTCCACGTCCAGCTTGCCTAAGCTTAAACTGGCCCCAATCTCGAAGAATTCATTCCAGTAAGCATAACTGAAACCTAAAGCATTCAGTAGAAGGATACATGCCACAATTATTATCCTAAAATCTGATCCCATCTTTGTTTTTCTTTTATACATACTATACTCTCCGTTAATAATATTAATTCTCTTCCAAATACTCCAGGCTGTTAAAAATAGTTGTTGGCGAAAATGGCCGCTTCAGTCCTGTGCTGTAATTGAAGTTTTGCCAGGATGCTACTTATGTGTTTCTTTACTGTATGCTCGGATATAAATAGTTTCTTTGCGATTTCACTGTTGCTTAAGCCCGCCTTAAGTTCCATGAGCACTTCCCTTTCCCGGGGGGTCAGTTCTTCCAGGTACTTGTTTTCATGCCTTGATATACCTGTTTGTACCATTTCAGGGTCAAAATATTTTTTTCCCCTGTTAACCAGGTGAAATGCATAGATAAGATCCTCCGTAAAGGCTTCTTTAAGGAGGTAACCATCCACATTGGCTTCCTGGGCCCTTTTAAAGTCTTCCATCCTGGAAGAGGATGTGAGTATAATGAATTTTGTGGTGCATCCGGGATCCGTTTTAGCCTTTTTGACAATTTCAAGGCCGTCCTCATGTTGCAGATACAGGTCAAGAATGGCTATATCTGGCTTATGGGCTGAAAGAATCTCCAAAGCTTCTTCTGCGGAGGATGCCTCCAGGATTTCATCCACCTTGTTTTCAATGGTAAAGGTTGCAATAATGCCTTTTCTTACAAGAGGATGGTCATCTACCACCAGCAATCTCATACAACTACCTCCCTGGCTTCTACATTTACTATATTTGGCATAATGACCGTTATTTTTGTGCCTGAACCCAGACCGCTGTCAATGGCGAAGGAGCCGCACAAAGATTCTGCCAGCCTGCGGATATTGTCCAGCCCCATACCATCGCTGCTGTCGAGCTTTTCTCCTATATCAAAGCCTATGCCATTGTCTGTAATTGAAAGAACAGTGTTTTGATTTGATATCTCAAGTAATATATTAATCAGTGTAGCCTTACCGTGGCGAACGGCATTGCTTATGCCCTCGCAGATAATTCTGAACAGGGCGTACTTCTGGGATGTTGTAAGCAAGTCGTGGGAGCCTTCTATGTCAAACTTTATATCCACCTTATTCAGGCTCCGTATTTCATTTATGTGCTTATATATTTTATCCAGGAAGAGGTTTGAGCCGTTCTTCTTCCAGCTTAGTCCGTAAATGGTGCTTCTTAGGTCTTTCATACTATCGTTGATGGAAGTCCTGACAGCATTCAGTTCGTCTTCCAGAGTAGCAGCAGATGTTGTATTGAGCTTTTTCATGATAGTGTATAAAGCACAGGAAGCGCTGAAAAGGCGCTGCAACACACTGTCATGTATCTCATTGGCAATCCTGTTTTGTTCCTCGTTGACAGCCAGTTTTTCATTAAGCTGTGCAAGATCCAATTTTTCCAGGACTGTTGAGCTAAGGCGCGAAATAAATGCCATTTGCTCATAAATCTCCGATGATGGCGCAAGACTCCTGCCTGATTCCTGTACTATGCCAAGGGTACCGAAGTACCGGTAGTTTGACTTAATGGGTACCAGGTAGCATGTTTGGTTGGAAACGGAAACCTTCATGGGTTCGTCAAACCCGAGAGGGTCACTGATCAGCTTGGGAAGTTTCAGAAGCAAAATTTTTTCATAAAATTTATTGAACGGTGTTCCTGTTTCTACCGGAATATGCTGTTGGTTTGTATATTCAAAAATGATGATTTCTCCGGACTTAAGAATCTTTGAAGCATATTTGGCTATCAGCCTGTAAACGTTATTCTTATTGCTTTGTGACGATATGAGCTGTACAGCGTTATACATATCCATTATATAGTTGATATAGCCCTTGATTTTATTGTTTGCCGATACCAGTTCTCCGTTCAACTGGGTAAGCATTTCGTTGTTTTGTATCAGTTTATTATTGTATTTTGCTAGTATCTGAATCATGACCGTAATCAGGACCAGGGATAACATGATATTGCTTTCGTTGCCCAGGACAGTAAGAATATCAAGGTCGGGCTGCCTGATAATATAGAGACTTGCCATAGGGAGCAGAAGATATATGGCAAGGTTAATCCAGCAATAATATACCGGCAGTTTTACCGAAGCAATCAAAACGGTGTTCATTGCATGCCATGCAAATGGGCTCGAAAGGCTTCCTGCAGGTATCAGTATAAGGGAGTTGCTGACCGTTTCAATAAAAATAAGTAAGAGGGTTTTTGGTTTTGAATTCATTGCTTTAAGAAACAGATTGTTTAGTATTATTGACGACATAGTTATACACCCTACAATAAACCACATTTTATCAGCAGGTATTTTTGTGGCACCGGACAAAAAATAAAAAATCGTCATCATCAATGTCAGGTACCTGTAATAGTAAATTAACCTAATTATTTCAGGCTGCCTCTTTACCAAACTTAGAAATTCTCTGAAAATCAAGTCTCCTACACTTCCTCCATTAGCATTTTTCCTTCAACAAAAAAACAAACCTGAAAAGACACCAGCCTATAAAGTAAATCAGATAAATAATATATATTATCTGAATGCTTGGCATATACAAAAATCCGGTCAATTAACCAATAAAAGCGGACAAATGTAGCAATTGTTTAGAATAACTATAACTATTGTAAATATTTCCCGGTAAAAAAAATGCCATATCGTGTTATCATAATATGGAACTTTTTGTAAACCAATATCACCAGGAAAATTAAAGCGTAGCAAGTTTTAAGCCGATATACTTTGTAGCGAAACAATAGAGAAAAATCGGAGCAGACAATGATGAGAAAGAATGTGCCAACTAAAAACCATATGTTGCTGGTATGCACGATTATTACTATATTACTCATATTTCCATCAGTTGTTTATACATATGATCAGGGCCTTAAAATTACTATAATCTCCTCCGGTCAACTGCTTCTGGAGTGGGATGATATAAAGGGAGCCAGAGAATACCTGGTGGAAAGAAAGGTTAATTCGGGAAAGTTTGAAGGGCGTGCTGTCTTAAGGGCAACAGAAAATGATTTTCTGGATTCAGGTTTAATAAAAAGCCATTCATATACCTACAGGATAACTGCCCTGGATAACAGCGGCAATGTGACAGGAAGAAGTGGGGAAATTACAGTAAACACCGGCATGGTTAAGACCCCTGCCGGACTTGTTCTGACTCCGTTAGGACCAGATAGTGTGAAACTGGAATGGCATTATGATGATAACGAGAAATATGAAACGGTGGTCGAGCGGCGGAAGGCAGGCAGCAGTGACTGGCAGACAGTTGCATATGTACCTGCCGGGAAAACAGGTTACACCGATACAGGCCTTGTTGCAGACACCCTCTATTACTACAGAATTGCTGCTGTGTCGGGCACTAATATATATTCTGTATATTACCCCAGGTCAGGAGGAAACTCTGTAAGAACTCTCATGGAACCACCCGGAAACCTGACTGGGTATGTTACTGGGAATCTGAACATACACCTTTCATGGACGGATGTAAAAGGGGAAACAGGTTATATAATAGAAAGAAGTGAAGGTGACGGAAACTTTGCAGTTGTTGCCATAACGGGAGAAAACCGCAGCACCTGGACGGATACAGACACCGTTGACGGAAGGATTTACACATACAGGGTTAAAGCTGAAAATGCTGTCAATGAATCTGAATATTCCAATGAAATAACAATCACGTGTGTTTATATAGCACCGCCCTTTAGGGTTAATGCTACTGCACGGGAATATACCGGTATTGAGGTGGCCTGGTCCGATATAGCAAGCCTTGAAGGTGAATTTGAGCTGTGGAGAAAAGAAAGCGAAGGCGGAGAATGGGAGCTTTATACAGTTTTACCCCGAAATGTGAGAAGTTTTGCTGACAGCCTGGTTCTGCCCGGCACCAGGTATTATTACAGGGTAAGGGTTTACATACCGTATAAGCATGCATATTCAACGTTTTCAAAAGAGATATCGGCAGTACCGGTAAGTTACACTGCACCCGGGAATTTGAGATGGCAGCTTGTTTCTGACAGGTATATCAGGCTTACCTGGGATGATACATTGGCCGGTGAAGATTCATTTATCGTGGAAAGAAGAACTTTTAATGAAGACTGGATGTTGCTGGCCACCCTTCCTTCCGGTTCAGCATATTATACCGACAAGTCTGTAAAAAAAGGCGAAGTCTATTTTTACAGGGTAGCCAGGGAAAATAAAAGCTTGGGAGTAGTAACTTACAGTGAAGTTGTAAAGACGGAGACGGAAATTCCCGAAAGTCCGTCAAACCTTTCAGTTGTGCCTGTTACTTCCGGAATAGTACGGCTTATATGGACGGATAATTCCGAAAATGAAGATGGCTTTATTATTCAAAGAAGGGTCGGGAATACCGGTTTTGTCACTATTGATAAAGTGGATGGGGACACAACCTGCTACATTGATTACGGGTTGTCTCCCGGTATAAGATATGGTTACCGGGTATGCGCATATAATGGTGCCGGCGAAAGCGCATTTACTGCCGTGAGGTATGCAAAAACCATGGAACTTCCATCGTTTACTGACTTGAAAGCAGGTGCCCCGGGCTGGCAGGCGGCGACGGAACTGGTATCGGCAGGAATAATGGAAGCTGAAGATAACAGGTTTAGACCTGACAGTGTTATAACCCGTGGCGAGTTTGTATCTTCCCTGGCCAGGATGCTGGAACTTGATGAAAACAAAACAGTGGGCTCATTTACCGATGTGATATATGGATACAAGTTTTACAGTGATATTATGAGGGCAGCCTGGGCAGGACTTGCTTCCGGGGATGAAAACAACATGTTTTACCCGGAAAAAGCACTTACAAGTGAAGACATGGCAGTCTTTGTATTTCGTGCCCTTCGATATAAAGATGCATTTTCAGATAATAACAATTATACCGGCATAGATGAATTTGATTACGCCGGTACAATTTCATCCCATGTAAAAGCTTGTGTAATGGTTCTTTCCAATGAAGGGATCCTGGATGCTAAGGATATATTATCAAAACATCAGACCGAAGTTACCCGGAAAGAAGCGGCTGAGATTATATACAAGGTATTCAGGAAAATTCTTGACAAAACCGCTTTGCCAAACTAGTGGCAGGGCTTTAGTCTGGAAAATAACCTAAGTCCCGGGATATTTTGTTTGTTGTTTCTACAATAATATTCTTAATCTTTTCAATTTTTTCAGGAGTCATTCTCGTGGCTGGACCAGAAATACTTACACCCGCTACAATTTTGCCTGTGTAATCCCTGATGGGCGCTGCTATACATTTGGCACCAATTTCACATTCCTCGTTATCCATTGCGTAACCCAGTTTCCTTACACGCTCAAGTTCTTCCAGAAGTTTTTCCTTTGTGGTAATGGTGTTCTTGGTAAGACTGATCAGGGATTTTTCTTTTATAAGCTTGTCGAGTTTTGCCTCGTCATAATCCAACAGCATGATTTTTCCTACTCCGGTGCTGTGCATGGGCGCGATACGGCCAATCCTTTGCAAGGTCTTCAACATATTGTCAGGGCCGTCAACTACGTCGATGTATACAACACTCATATCCTGTTCCACGGCGATGCACGCAGATTCTTCACATTTTTCAGCCAGTTCCTCGAGATATGGCCGCACTATATCTGTGAAACTAGCCTGAACTCTTACAAGACCACCTAACCAGCAGAATTTCATAGTCAGTGAATATTTCAGGGATTCAGGGTTTTGAGTGACATAGCCGAAATTAAGCATGGTATTCAGAAATCGCAGGGCAGTGCTTTCAGGAAGCCCCACACCTACGGCAATATCATGCAGCCTCAGGGCTCCTTTGCTTTTGGCCATATATTCAATAATTTGGAATGCTTTTTCGACAGATTGGTTCTTTTTAGCCAGTTTCTTTTTCATTTTATACCCCTTTTTTATCGTCACGATTGAAATAATAGTATATTTATAGATAAATATAGAAGTAAATGTTAACCATTAAACATAGGATAACATCTTTTAATGCACATTTCAACAGTATTTTCACAGGTACTTGACGGTGCCTGGCCGAATAATAAAAGATATGCAATTATATACAGCCTAAATAAGGACAATATGTTTTAAAACAACCTGCAACATGCTATAATAGCACTATTCGGCTATTATACAATATGAGAAAAGGTAATTTGACATACAGCAGGTAAAGTGGTAGAATTAATTTGCAATTAAAATCCAGTTTTATATAGTGAAATTCGGAGGTGTTTTCATTGAAGGTTGCAGAAGTTATAGTAAAAATACTCGAAGATGAAGGTATAACTGCAGCATTTGGTATTCCTGGCGCGGGAATAAATGCCGTTTATGAATACCTGGCTAAGTCAGATAAAATTGTCCATTACACCATGAGACATGAAGAAGCAGCCGTACATGCCGCAGACGGATATTACCGGTCATGTGGAAGAATGGCTGCGGCCATATGTACATCCGGTCCAGGGGCTACAAACTTTGTAACCGGAATTTATACGGCCAACATTGACTCTATCCCCCTCATTGCTTTGACAGGCCAGGCAGTAACCAGCCAGTTGGGAAAAGACGCTTTCCAGTGTGTTGACATTGCCGAAATATGCAAGACCATAGCGAAAGCAACCTGGTGTGTCACAAATCCCCAGGATGTACCGCGGGTAATGAGGGAAGCATTTAAAATTGCCCGTGAAGGAAAGCCGGGACCGGTACTTATAGACCTGCCTCTTGACGTACAAATGGCAGACATCGATTATGACCCTGACAAAGACCATTCCCTTCCGTTAAAAGAAGTCAAGCCGGATCTGAATGAGATCAAGAAAGCAGTAGACTTGTTGTTGGAAGCAAAAGCTCCGGTTATGATTATGGGCGGCGGCGTCATACTTTCCGGCGCTGAAAAGGAATTTATAGAGCTTGCTGAGTACCTGCAGATTCCTGTAATTACCACATACATGGCCAAAGGCGGAATACCCGTTAACCACCCGTTGAACGCAGGTCACGCGGGAATACAGGTTGGTCAGCCCATAGGCAACAAGATCCTCAGTGAATCCGACGTAGTGCTTGGAATAGGATGCCGTTTTACAGACAGGCATACAGGAAATGTGGCAGTATACAAGAAAGGCAAAAAATTCATCCATATCAATATTGAGCCCAGAGAAATAGGTAAGATAATAGAGGCGGAAATAGGTATAGTTTCAGATGCGAAACTTGCCATTAATGCCATGCTTGACGAAGTTAAAGCCAGGATTCCCAGGAGAGAACCCTGTGAAAGAGTTAAGGCCCTTCCTGCATTGAGAGAAGCCCTGAAACGCAAGACTGATTATGACAATGTTCCCATTAAGCCGCAAAGGGTTTACCAGGAAATGAACAAAGTCTTTGATGAAAATACCATCTTCACCACGGGGTGTGGTTTGACACAGATTTGGTCCGGCCAGCTGCAGGAAATTAACAAGCCGAGAAGATACCTGCCCTCAGGCGGTGCCGGCACATTGGGATTTGACATACCCGCGGCAATAGGTGCAGCAGTTGCGAACCCGGGCACTAAGTGTGTGGCGGTAATGGGCGACCTTGGTTTCACCTTCCTGGTGGAGGAACTGGCCGTTGCAGCAAAACACAAATTGCCTGTAGTTGTTGTATTGGTCAACAATGCATATTTAGGCCTCATCAGGCAGAACCAGAAATATGCGTATGGTTATGAATACGCCGTAGAAATGTCTGAAAACCACGGCCTGGTGGATTATGTCAAGGTTGCTGAAGGATTCGGTTGCAAAGCTGAAAGAGTATTTAAGCCTGAAGACATAGCACCGGCATTGGAGAGAGCAGTTAAGTCCGACATGCCTTATGTAATAGACATTATTTGTGAAGAGAAGACCGACTGCTCCATGGGCGGCGACATTGAAAACGTAAGGGAGTTTGTATAAGCTTGAGCCGGCTGAAAATATGAACTGGCCAGGCATTTATAGATATTGAATTTGATTATTTGTATGCTAAAGAGGTCCGGATAACCGGCCTCTTTTTTAATGGCATGACTTGACGAATTGTTTGACACAAAGCCTTTAGGTAGTATAAACTAAATTGTGTAAACAGCAATTTGTGAATGTAATATGTGGTGTGGAACAGGTACCTGTGGACTTAAGATTTTTTGTTCAACCACAGGTATTTGCATAGTGAAATGAATATTTAGGGTATAAATATAAAGTTAAAAAATGTCCATAAGAAACAGGGAGCAGGTAAATAATGGAGCAAAATAATTACAAAAAAGTAAAAAAGGTATTGTGGATTATCTTTTTTATGAACATAGCCGTAGCTTTACTGAAGGTGATTATCGGTAGCATGATAAAAAGCTCCGGTTTAACAGCAGATGGTTTTCATTCATTAACCGACGGAACATCGAATATAATCGGCCTGATAGGCATATGGCTTGCCGCAAGGCCTGTTGACAATGACCATCCTTACGGCCATGGCAAGTTTGAGACTCTTACAGGATTGTTTATTTCCTGCCTGCTTTTGTTCATAAGCCTGAAAATTGTCATTGATGCGGTAAAAAGGTTTGTTGATCCCGTAATGCCTGTAATTACGCTGGAAAGCCTTATTGCCCTTATACTGACCCTGTTCGTAAATATATTTGTCAGTATATATGAATACAGGGTAGGGAAGAAGCTAAACAGTCATATACTTGTCTCCGACTCCATGCATACCAGGAGCGATGTGTTCATTTCAGCCGGTGTATTGGTATCCCTTGTAGGAATAAGACTGGGACTTCCCGCTGTTTTGGACCCTGCCGTATCCCTTATTGTTTCCGGTTTTATTTTTTATGCTGCATATGAAATATTCAAAGATAGCAGGGATATTCTTGTGGATAAGGTGGCCGTTGACGTTGACAGAATAAGGGATATTACCTTAAGCTTTGACGAAGTAAAGGATATCCATGATATAAGAAGCAGAGGCAGTGAAAACGCCGTATATATTGACATGCACATAATGACGGAACCGCACATGAGTGTTGAGGATTCCCATATCCTTATACACAAAATCGAGGATAAGATAAGGGAAGAAATTAGCAGCAACATACAGGTTATAGCCCACATTGAACCTTATGAGTAAGACAGGGAAACCATCCCTGTGTCTTGCATGAATATTATGTTGAAAAGTCAGTAAAAATAATATAAAATATCATTGAATGTAAGATGTATTACATCATACAATTGGAAGTGTAAATATGAGCATAAAGGCTATCAAGCAGAGCAGGGTTAGCGACGAGATATTCAGGCAAATCAAGGAGCATATAATTTCCGGAGAATGGGGACCCGGCACCAAAATACCCGGTGAGTTGGAACTGGCGGATATGTTTGGCGTCAGCAGGGTTTCCGTTCGGGAGGCGATACACAGGCTCGTGGGCATGGGTGTACTCACCATTAGGAGAGGTGAAGGCACGTTTGTCAATGAAGTATTGCCGAAGGACTATTTCAATTCACTTCTTTCAGTTCTGATGATTGAAGGGGCAAGCCTTGTGGAAATGCTGGAATTCAGGGCGATTATGGAAATAGAGAGTGCAAGGCTTGCAGCCAGAAGAGCCACTGAAGAGGATATAACCCGCCTGACCAACATCATAAGAAACATGGAAAAATTAGAAGGCAACAAATCTGATTTTGCCGCCGAAGATCTGAATTTCCACATGGCTTTGGCGCTGGCTACCCATAACAGTGTCCTTGTAAAGGTAAATGCCATAATGCATGACATGCTTAAAAAAGCTATGGAGGAAATAGTTGATTTAACGGGGTATAAAGGAGGGATATATTATCATAATAGAATTCTGAAGGCAATTATTGAGAAGGACGAGAATTCTGCATCAGAGCTAATGAGGGAGCACATAAACGTTACTTTGGTAAAAGTTATGAAGCTGACCGGAAGCGGTACAGTCAAATAAATTAAAATGGATGCTAAAAGAAAGGATTGATTTTATGGATAACAAAGAACTGGAGAAAATTGCCAAGCGGTTAAGATTTAACATAGTAAAAATGGTAGGTCCGGATACACCGGGGCACTTTGGCGGATCTTTTTCCATGGCGGAAATAGTTACCGTCCTTTATTTTCACAAAATGAGACTTGATAAAAATGATCCGAAATGGCCCGGCAGGGACAGGCTGGTGTTCAGCAAAGGACATTCAGGAATAATCCAGTATGCCGCTTTGGCTGAACTCGGGTACTTCCCCAAGGAAGAACTCTGGAATTTAAAGAAACTGGGTTCAATGCTGCAAGGACATCCTGATATGGACAAAACACCGGGTATTGAAGCCAATACAGGTTCTCTTGGACAGGGTCTATCCATTGCGTGTGGTATAGCAGCAGGATTGAAGATAGACAAAAGCGACAGCCGTGTATACTGTATAGTAGGTGACGGCGAGCTGGCTGAAGGCCAGATATGGGAAGCTGCCATGGCAGCGAAAGTATATAAACTGGACAACCTGACGGCTATCCTTGACCGGAACAGGATCCAGGCTACAGGATTTATTGAAGAGCGTTTCGACACCAATCCGTACAGAGAAAAATGGGAAGCTTTCGGATGGAATGTTGTGGAGATTGACGGGCATGATATCCAGCAAATTAAGGACGCCTTGGACAGCGTCGAGCAGGTAAAGGGCAAACCAAGTATTATTATAGCAAATACAATTAAGGGCAAGGGCTTAAGCTTTACCGAAAATACCGCTGCATTCCATAACGGTGCAATGACCCGGGAACAGTATGAATTGGCAATTAAGATTCTGAGTGAATAGGAGGATTGGATTAAATGGGTATGCGAAATCAAAGAAGGGTATATGGTGAAACCCTTGTAAAACTTGGAAGAGAAAATGAAAAGATAGTTGTAGTGGAAGCGGACCTTGGAAAGTCAACTATGACATACTTGTTCCAGCAGGAATTCCCGGAAAGGTATTTTGAAATGGGTATATCGGAAGCAAATATGACTTCTTTCGCGGCAGGACTTGCCCTTACAGACAAAATAGCCTTTACGAATTCCTTTGCGGTATTTTCAGCAGGCCGTCCCTATGACCAGATCCGTCAGGGCATTTGCATAGGTAAACTGAATGTAAAAATAATGGGCACCAGTGCTGGCCTTTCGGACTTTGGTGACGGAGCTACACACCAGTCCGTTGAGGATATAGCCATTATGCGGGCAATACCCAATCTGACGGTTATAGTGCCCAGCGATGGTATTGAGACGGAAAAGGTAATCAAAGCTGCCGTAGAATATAAGGGGCCTGTATATATCAGGATAAACAGAAATGATATGCCCGATGTCTTTCCTGAAGATGAGGATTTTGTCATAGGCAAGCTGTACAAATTAAGGGAAGGAAAAGATGTTGTCATATTTGTAACGGGCATCATGGTGTCCAAGGCCCTCAATGCTGCAGAGAAACTGGAGAAAGAGGGAATATCGGTCAGGGTTGTCAATGTAAGTACACTGAAGCCCTTAGACGAGGATGCAGTAAAAGAACTGGCAAAAGGCATGAAAGGCGTTGTAACTGCAGAAGAGCATTCATACATCGGCGGCCTTGCAAGCGCCATAACATATGCCCTGAGAGGCAGTGCCCTGCCGGTTGAGGTAGTGGCCATTAATGACCAGTTTGGCCAGTCATCCCACGATTATGAAGAACTTCTTGAACATTACGGGCTGACAGAGGAAAATATAATTAACAAGGTAAAATCACTTATTAAATAATAAACCTGAATATAGAATAAATATTAACGGAGGTATGTATCATGAAGAAGATAGGTTTTATCGGACTGGGCATAATGGGTAAACCAATGTGCAAAAACCTTTTGAAGGCAGGTTACCCCGTAGTTGCTTATGACATTGTGACTCAGGCTCTTGACGAAGTAGTGGCCGCTGGCGCAGAAAGAGGTACATCACCCAAAGATGTTGCATCAAGAAGCGAAGTTGTTATTACCATGCTGCCCAATTCGCCCCATGTCAGAGAAGTGGCGTTGGGAAAAGACGGCATAATTGAAGGCGCAAAACCCGGCACGATTTTTGTGGACATGAGTTCCATTGCACCACTGGTTTCCAAGGAGATTTCCGAAAAGATGAAAGAAAAAGGAATACCCATGCTGGATGCTCCTGTAAGCGGTGGTGAGCCGAAAGCCATTGACGGTACCCTTTCCATTATGGTAGGCGGTCCGGAAGAAGTTTTCAAGGAAGTTGAAGACATCCTGAAGGTAATGGGTGCCTCCGTTGTACTGGTAGGAGATATTGGCAGCGGCAATATGACCAAACTGGCAAACCAGATAATTGTCGGCATCAATATTGCAGCCATGTCTGAAGCCATGGTTCTTGCCGCAAAATCAGGCGTCGACCCTGAAAAGGTATACCAGGCAATCAGGGGTGGCCTGGCAGGAAGTGCTGTGCTGGATGCGAAGGTTCCATTGATTCTGCAGGGAAATTTCAAGCCGGGTTTCAGGATCGAGCTACATATCAAGGACCTCATGAACGCACTTGAAACAGCCCATGAAATCGGTGTGCCGGTTCCTCTTACGAGCCAGGTTATGGAAATCATGCAGGCTCTTAAGGTGGACGGAAAAGAGAAGAATGACCACGGCGGATTAATTCAGTATTACGAGAAACTGGCAAAATATGAAGTCAGAAAGTAATAAAAACAGAAAAAGTATTACAACTGGGAATCCCGGAAAATAAAGAGAAGCAGCCTCGGCAAGTCAAAAGAGGCTTGTTTCTCTTTATTATTTAATTTATACTTTATATAGAAATTAAGTATAAAAATTCAGGTGGTGGCATTATGGAGAAAAAGATGAAAGTGGCGGTAATGCAAAAAATACATGAGATTGTCTTTGAGGAAAGGGATATACCGGCACCAAAAGCCAATGAAGTTCTTGTAAAGATAAAGCATGTAGGTATATGCGGTTCAGACATGCACTATTATGAACACGGAAGGATCGGCGATTTTGTTGTTGAAAACCCGATTATACTAGGCCATGAAAGTGCCGGAGAAATCGTGGAAGTGGGCAGCGATGTTACCGGTTTCAAGCCGGGCGACCTGGTAGCCATTGAACCGGGATATACCTGCGGAAAATGTGAATTCTGCAAAACAGGAAGATATAACCTTTGCCCGGATGTTATTTTTATGGCCACGCCGCCTTATGACGGAGCTTTCTGCGAATATGTGGCTTATCCTGCTGATTGGGTCTTCAAGCTGCCTCAGGGAATGACAACCCTGGAAGGCGCACTGGTTGAACCACTGGCTGTCGGATTGCATGCAGCAAGCCAGGGAAAAGCTAAAATAGGACAGTCTGCAGTGGTTTTGGGTTCAGGATGTATCGGCCTTGTTACGATGATGTCCCTTAAAGCCATGGGTGTTACCGAAGTTTATGTAAGTGACCTTATTAAAAAGAGGCTTGATCTGGCAAAAGAGTTAGGTGCAACTGAAGTTTTCAAGGCGGATGAAGTGGATGTTGTCAAAGCCATTATGGATTTGACGGATGGCAAGGGTATTGATTTGGTATTTGAAACAGCCGGAAGCATCAGAACCACCCAGCAGACCGCAAGCCTTGTAAAGCGCGGCGGAACTATTGTGCTGGTAGGTATGTCACCTGAAGGACATATCTTGTATGATATCGGAACATTGATGGCTAAAGAGGCCAGAATCGAAACCGTTTTCAGATACAGGAACCTCTATCCTACAGCCATTAAGGCGGTTGCAAGCGGTTTGATACCCGTTGCCAAGGTTGCTACGGACTTCTTCAAGTTTGAGGACCTGCCCAATGCCATGGACTATGTAATTAAGAATAAATCCGATATTGTTAAAGGTGTAATTGAGTTCTAGAATTTTGCCACTGCGAAAAGTCGATTCATAAAACGGCTTTTCGCAGTGTTAATTTATGGCCATTTATCCAGGTTATACAATGAACGGAGGAAAAGCAGTTTGAGAATAGTAGTTCTTGACGGATACACGCTAAATCCCGGCGATTTAAGCTGGGAGCCGTTGAAACAACTCGGAGAAACGGCAATCTATGACAGGACTCCCGAAGATAAGATACTGGAAAGGGCAAAAGATGCTGAAATTGTAATAACCAATAAGACACCTCTTTTCAGGGAAACCATTGACCAACTCCCCAACATGAAGTATATAGGTGTTCTTGCCACAGGCTATAATGTCGTCGATGTGGAATACGCCGCCATGAAAGGAATACCTGTGACCAATGTTCCCACATATGGCACAAACTCAGTAGCCCAAATGGTATTTGCCCTGCTGCTGGAATTGTGTAACCGTGTAAAGGAGCACAGTGACGCCGTTAAAGACGGTGAGTGGAGCAGGAACACTGATTTTTGCTTCTGGAAATACCCGCTTGTTGAGCTTGCCGGGAAAACCATGGGTATCATTGGTTTCGGAAGGATAGGAAGACAGACGGCCAGAATAGCTGATGCCATGTCAATGAATATTATAGCTTTTGACAAGTTCAGGGGGGAGGATCCTGTCCTGACGAATTTCAGGTGGGCGGACACCATTGAGGAACTATTGGCCGAATCTGATGTAGTAAGCCTTCATTGCCCACTTTTACCGGATACAAAGGGTATCATCAATAAAAACACTTTGAAGATGATGAAAAAAACTGCATTTCTAATAAACACCTCAAGAGGGCCCCTGGTAGTGGACGAGGACCTGGCTGAGACTCTCAATAATGGTTGTATAGCAGGAGCTGCTCTTGATGTGTTGTCTGTGGAACCACCGCCGCCGGACAATCCACTGCTAAAGGCAGCGAATATTATTATAACGCCTCATATTTCCTGGGCCACAAAGGAAGCGAGATCAAGGCTGATGGATATTGCTGTTGAAAACGTAAGGGCGTTCATCAACGGGGAATTGATAAACGTGGTGAACGGTGTAAAAAAATAGTCTTGTGGTACAAGGTGCAACCGGTATTAGGCCGTGACATAAAATTGAACGTATCTTCAGGCGGGTTGCCATTAATTAAAATTAATAGGGAGAGACGCTTGAATGATTAAGGAGAACAGGATTAAAAAACTTTTAAAAGAAGGTAAGCCTGTTATAGGCACATTTATTAAGGCAAATGATCCGGCAGTGGTGGAAGTGGTCGCTTATGCCGGTTTTGATTTTGTAATTATTGACAATGAACATACTGCCATGAATATAGAAAATATGGTAAATCAAATACGTGCCGCAGAACTTGCCGGAATTGTGCCCACAGTAAGAATAAAACAGAAAAACGCCGCTGATATCCTGCAGGCTTTGGATGCAGGGGCCATGGGCGTACAGGTTCCCCAGGTGGATACGGCTGAAGATGCACTGAATGTTGTAAAGTGGGCTAAATATGCCCCTGAAGGTGTACGTGGATATGCTGCCAGTCAAAGATCTGCCGGATATGGTTTTATGGACCCGGTGGAATATGCAAAAAAGTCAAATGAAAATGTAATAGTGGTTTGTTATTGTGAGACTCTTGAGTGTCTTAATAATCTTGACGAGATCGTGAAAATCGATGGTATAGACGTGATTTTTATAGGACCTTTCGACCTGTCCCAGGCATTGGGTGTAATCGGACAGACAAAACACCCCAGAGTTATGGAAGCCATTGACACCATTATTGAAAAAAGCAGACGTGCGGGAAAGGCCGTCGGTATTATAACCTCCAATGCTGAAGATACCAGGTACTGGATTGGCAAGGGTATTCAGTATTTTGCCTTAAGTTCTGACCTTGGCATGATAGGTTCCACTGGCAAGTCATTTATAAAGGAACTTGATTCTGTGAGATAGTGGCATAATGTTGTCCAAAAAATTTTATGCAGACAAATCAAAAGGAGGAAACAAGGATGTCGGGTATGAGCCACAGAGAGAGATTTTTTAAAGCCGTCAACCACCAGAAACCTGACAGGGTCCCTGTGGATTATGCTGTCAGACCAGATGTGGGAAAAAACCTGATTAATTATTTGGGCCTTAAAAATGCGGAAGAATTGTACCAGAAATTAGGTATAGATTTCAGAAAGTTGTTCCTTAAAGAAAATCATCCGGAGTTTAATGAAAGAGTAAAAGAAAACCACAAGAAAATGAACATTACAAACGGTGCCAACGTTATTTACCATGAAGATGGATCAAAGGAAGATGCATGGGGTGTTATTACCAGGACATCTGAAGACGGGCGCTATAATGAATGGGTGTCCGGACCTTTTGTGGACAACATGGACCTTGACTCGTATAAATGGCCTGATATGAGCATCTATGAATCCCTGGAGGATTTCAGGAAGAGGGTGGATGTCTATGAAGGCAAGTACGTAATTCATGGCGTCCTCAACAATCCTTTCAAGACATGCTGGAATCTGAGGGGTATGGAAAACTACCTGTGTGATATGATGATAGAGCCGGACTTTGCAAAGGAACTCATGAAAAGGGTTACTGAATATGAAATATTCAAAGGTTTGCGGCTTATTGAAGCCGGTTGCGATATTCTGGGCATTTCCGGCGATATAGCAATGCAGGACAGACTTCTTGTAAATCCCCGTGCCTGGAGAGAAATAGATAAGCCTAATTTTGCGAGAATGGTACAAAAGTTTAAGGAAGCAAAGCCTGACATAGTAATTTACTTCCACAGTGACGGCAACCTGGAGGAGGTAATTCCCGACCTGATAGAAGTCGGCGTGGAGATTATAAACCCCATGCAGCCTGAATGCATGGACCTGGTAAAAATAAAGAAGCTATATGGGGATAAATTCATCATGCACGGTACAATATCCATTCAGCGGACCCTTCCCTTCGGTACGGTTGATGATGTCAGAAATGAAGTGCTGCACAGAATCAAATACCTGGGTGAAAACGGCGGCCTGATTCTTGCCCCGTCAAACCATGTTCAACCTGACACCCCCATGGAAAACATCATAGAAATTTACAGGGCTGCCGGCTCATTTGTAGAAGATTAGGAAACTGAAGCAAGTGTAATTTAGCGGAAGTTCAAGGAGGGAACAAATTGAACAGGTTATTCTCCAAAATTTATGGATGTGAAGCGGCATGTACCATAGGCAATTCTATGGGTGATGTAACGGAACTTTTGACATGGGAACAGATTGAAGAAAGGTTTGGCTTTGTTGACACACTTCTGCCTCAGACAAAATGGGGCCCCAACGGTGAATACGAAGACAGGACCTGGAAAGCGGAAGGCTTAGGACCCGACCTGAAATGGTATAAACACAAGAGGCCGCCGGGAATGACGGAAGACGGACATGAAAGGCACCGCCTCTGTACCAGCGCCATTTTAAAGAAAGGTGGACGTATTGATATTATTGACCTGGCGAAAACATTCCTGGAAGATATTGACCCCAACAAGTTCGGATATTTATTAGGACCCCAGGATCAGGTTATATATTATGCCATAAAAGCCGGAGTTCCGCCGTGGGAAGTGGGAAGGTATGCTTCATGGCCCGGACTTATCGGTACTTCAAAGATGATTCTTCCCGTTGGTATGGTAAATGCGTGCAATCCTGAACAGGCAGCGAAAGATGCCCATGACCTTGGAAGAATAAAGGACGTAAGAGGTGTACAGGGCAACTACGCCATTGAGGTATGTGCAGCAATAGCAGCTGCATGTGCGGAAGCGCTGAAGCCGGATGCAACCGTTGACAGTGTAATTGATACCGCCCTGGAGCAACTGTCCTGGAGGCCTCGCCAGGAAGTGGAAGTAGGTCTTAACTGGGCCAGGAATGCTGATGACTGGAAGGAATTGAGGCCTTTGTACCAGGAAAGGTACCGTAACCTGTCCATGTCCAATGCCGTGGAGGTACTTTCCGGAGCACTGGCATGTTTATATATGGCTGAGGGAAAGCCCAGGGAAACTCTGCTTTATTGCGTCAATTTCGGCAGAGACACTGACTGCAAGGCTTATGTAGGTGGCGGTCTCGCAGGTGCCTTAAGCGGTATTGAAGCAGTGCCGGCAGACTGGGTAAAAACAATTGAAGAACAGGTTGTAAACGATCCTTACACTGTTTCCAGAAGGACTGCCAGGGAAGCGGCAGAAGGCCTTTACAAGGCAGCCATAAATACCATGAAGAAGATGAAGGATACAGTCAGCCTAATTGAAAGCATGATTGAAGGATAGTGTTTATGGTTTACAAGGTGGTGTAACAGTTGAACAGGAAGATAGGTTTTATAGGATTAGGCACCATGGGGAAACCCATGGCCCTTAATCTGGTTAAGGCAGGTTATTCCCTTATTTGTTTTAACCGCAGCAAAGCCCCGGTAAAGGAACTGGTTGCGGCAGGTGCTGAAGAAGCCCTGTCAATAAGTGAGCTGGCAGCCAGGAGCGATGTTATAATAACCATGCTTCCGGCTGACAAAGAGATCATGAAAGTCTATACCGGTGAAGGCGGCATTCTGCATGCCATTAGGGACGGCTCAGTTTGTATTGATATGACCTCTGCCCGGGGAGATACAATAAAGGAAATTGCCAGGATAGCATCCGATATGGGGAAAAATGTAACTTTCCTGGATGCGCCGGTAAGCGGTGGCCAGGCAGGTGCCCAGAACGGAACCCTTACTATAATGGTGGGCGGCGACAAGAACAAGGTGGAAGAGTACCGTCCCATATTTGAAGTGCTGGGCAGCAAGATATTCTACACCGGAGCCCTTGGCAGCGGGAAGGCTGTCAAAATGATAAATCAGCTATTAAATGCCGGAAATACATATATCATGTCTGAAGCCTTGTTCCTGGCGAAAACCATGGACCTTGACATGGAGCTTCTGGTTAACGTAATAAATGAAAGTTCAGGTACGTCATGGGTATTCAAAAATAATGCGCCCAAGCACGTAATTCCGCAGAATTTTGAACAGGGATTCAGGCTTGAACTGATGAAGAAAGACTTAGGTCTTTCTATTGAACAGGCCCAGAAGAATCATCTGTCCCTTCCCGTTGTAAACCTCATATACCAGATATACGAAGCCATGAGTAATCAGGGATATGACAAGAAAAACTATAACGTGGTAAGCCAATGGATATATCAGCAGAATAAACCTATCACAGGAGAGAACGGGAATGTATGACATCTGCTGGGTTTGAAAGAGGAAGAAGAATTTGGTGTATTGCACATAAATAAAAAACAGGAGGTATTGCCATGAAGTACAGAATTTTAGGAAAAACAGGATATGAAATTTCCGAAGTTTCTTTTGGAGCCTGGGCTATAGGCGGTTCATGGGGTACAGTTGATGATGACACAAGTTTCAGGACACTTAAGAAGGCAGTGGAAATGGGGATAAACTTCTTTGATACTGCAGACGTTTACGGTGACGGCAGAAGTGAACAACTCATCGGTAAACTGCTCAAAAGCGTGGACCACCGCATTTATGTGGCGACAAAGGCAGGCAGGAGAAGCAATCCTCATGTTTCCGCTTCATATACCAAGGAAAATCTTACAAAGTATGTGGACAGGAGTCTTAAGAACCTGGGTGTGGAATGCCTGGATCTGCTTCAGTTGCATTGCCCGCCTACGGATGTGTATGACAACGATGCAGTTTTTGATGCTCTGGACGATTTAAAGAAGCAGGGTAAGATTGCCCATTACGGCGTAAGCGTGGAAAAGGTGGATGAAGCCTTAAGGGCCATTGAAAGACCTAATGTGGATACTGTGCAGATTATATAAAACATGTTCAGGCTGAAACCTGCAGAGGTATTCTTTAAAAAAGCTAAGGAAAAGAATGTGGGCATTATTGTAAGAGTGCTTCTTGCAAGCGGGCTTCTGACAGGAAAAATGACCAGGGATACAAAATTTGAAGACGATGACCACAGGAATTTCAACAGGCATGGTGAGGCCTTTGACAAAGGCGAAACTTTCTCCGGAGTCGATTTTGAACTTGGCCTTCAGGCGGTGGAGGAACTTAAGAAAATAAAACCCAATGGTTTTACAATGGCGCAGTTCGCCATTAAATGGATTCTCATGAATGATGCCGTTAGCTGCACCATACCGGGGGGCAGAAGACCTGAGCAGGTTGTTGATAATGCCACGGCTTCTGAATTGGCGGATCTTGATCCGGAGACAATGAGAAAAGTGGAGGAAATCTATAATAAATACATTAGGCAGTCTGTTCATCATTTATGGTGATCCAACAAGAGCGGAGAAAACGTTACTGACCTGCATAAAACTGCATGAGAATAATTAAGACCGGCTTGTATATCATAAATGCAAGCCTGTCTTTTTAGCAAGGCTTTATACATCGGATTTGATTTAAAAGGAGGTAAAGTATACATATGGCTGAAAATAAAAGACTTCCAAAAAGGGAGGAAATTGATGACAAGTACAAATGGCGCCTGGAGGACATTTACAGCACGGACGAAGACTGGGATAAGGATTGTGAGAAAGTTGCCGGGCTGGTTAACAGTATTTCAAGGTTCAGGGGGCGTTTGGGAGAAAGTGCAGCAACGTTGCTTGAATGTCTCAGTGAATTTGTTGAACTTTCATCCCTCGTAGAAAAAAATTTTGTTTATGCGCGTATGAGAAGGGATGAGAACAATGCCAACCAGAAGTACCAGGCATTTACTGACAAAGCAGTTAAACTGCTGACCGAGGCACAGGCAGCAATATCTTTCATAAATCCTGAGCTGATATCAATGGACGAGAAAAAGCTCTATGGATTTTTGGAGGAAAACAGGGAACTTGGCATATACAAACAGTTCATTGATGATAGCCTGCGGCGCAGGGAACATGTGCTTTCCCAGCGGGAAGAGGAAATACTAGCCTTATCCGGTGAAATGGCGGAAGCTGCTTCCGACATATTCACCATGTTTAATAATGCAGATATAAAATTCCCGTATATTAAGGATGCGGAAGGAAATGAAGTGGAGCTTACAAAGGGAAGGTATATAAAATTCCTTGAGAGTACTGACAGAAGAGTGAGGGAAGATGCTTTTCATGCCCTGTACAGCACCTACGGCAAGATGAAAAACACCCTGGCCGCTTCCCTTTCAAGCAACGTGAAGAGAAACAGGTTTTATGCAACTGTAAGGAAGTACCCTTCAGCTCTTGAAGCTTCCCTTGATGATGAGAATATATCACCTGATGTATACAACAACCTGATTGACACTGTAAATAAAAACCTCCACCTGCTTCACAGGTACGTGGATATGCGGAAAAAGGCCCTGAAACTTGATGAACTTCATATGTACGACCTGTATGTGCCCATTGTGAAGGAACCGGAAGGAGAGATTTCCTATGATGCAGCCTGCCAAATGGTTTTGCAGGGTTTAAAGCCTATGGGGGAGGAATATACCGGCTACCTGGAAAAGGCATTTAAATCAGGATGGATAGATGTATACGAAAATGAAGGAAAGACCAGTGGGGCTTATTCGTGGGGGACTTATCTAACGCATCCGTATGTACTGCTGAACTACCAGGGTACAATAAATGATGTATTTACAATTGCTCATGAAATGGGGCATGCGTTACACTCTTTTTACACGAACATGACCCAACCTTACATTTACTCTGAGTATAAAATTTTTGTGGCGGAAGTGGCTTCAACGGTGAATGAGTCTCTGCTGCTCAATTACCTTATTAACAATTCTGAAGACGAGGCATATAAGGCTTATCTTATCAACCATTACCTGGAGACTTTCAGGGGTACGGTATTCCGGCAAACCATGTTTGCTGAATTTGAAAAAATTATTCACGAAAAGGATGCAAAGGGAGAGTCTCTAACCACCCAGGACTTATGCGATATATATTACGAGCTTAATAAAAAGTATTTCGGTGAAAATATTGTCATAGACGAGGATATTGCGATGGAGTGGGCGAGGATACCCCATTTCTACAACAGTTTCTATGTCTATAAGTATGCTACGGGTTTTTCAGCGGCCCAGTCCCTGTCCCAACAGATTCTCACTGAAGGCAAACCTGCCGTGGGAAGATATATTAACTTCCTGAAGTCAGGAAGTTCTGACTACCCCCTTGAACTTCTGAAAAAGGCAGGAGTGGACCTTACCACACCAAAACCTGTGGAGGAGGCCATGAAGGTGTTTGATGACATGCTGGACAGGATGGAAAAATATATATAGTTTGATGTTAAGGCGTTTTATATTAATAAATCACTAAACATTAAATAAAAGAACCGGAGGAATTTCATATGAATGATCCAAGAATAACCAAGCTGGCGGAAAATTTAATAAACTACTCAGTGGCGTTAAAGCCCGGCGAAAATATTCTCATTGAGAATATCGGTGAAGGCTTGCCCCTGGTGAAGGCCCTGATTAAGGAAGTTTACAAGGCGGGAGGCGTTCCGTTTGTCACCATTAAAAATCCTGAAGTTGACCGTCTTTTGATCAGCGGTTGCTCCGAGGAGCAGATGAAAATGGCAGCAAGTTTCGAACTTGCCAGGATGGAACGCATGCAGGCGTACATTGGCATCAGGGCGTCCCAGAATGTAAGTGAAAACAGTGGTGTGCCGTCTGAAAAGATGAAAATATACATGGAACACTTTTCAAAACCCGTTCATTCCGAAAGACGGGTAAAGCACACCAAATGGTGTGTACTGAGATATCCCAATCATGCCATGGCGCAGCTGGCCAACACCGCCACGGAATATTTCGAGGACTTTTATTTTAAGGTATGCAATCTTGATTATTCCAAAATGTCCAAAGCTATGGACCCCCTGAAGGAGTTAATGGAACGGACGGACAGGGTTAGAATTACAGGCAGGGGCACTGACCTTACATTTTCCATTAAGGGTTTGCCTGCCGTTAAGTGCGATGGAAAAAGAAATATACCTGACGGCGAAGTTTACACGGCACCGGTTAAAGATAGCGTAAACGGAGTAATCACATACAATGTGCCTGCTGTATACCAGGGCGTGACTTTCGAGAACATCTGCCTGAAATTTAAAGACGGTAAAATTGTTGAGGCCACGGCCAATGACACCAAGCGTATCAACGAAATCCTTGATACGGATGAAGGTGCAAGATATATCGGTGAGTTTTCACTTGGGGTAAATCCGTATATTGAAAAGCCCATGAAGGATACCCTTTTTGATGAAAAGATAAGCGGCAGCATCCATTTCACCCCGGGCAGCTCTTACGAAGAGTGCAATAACGGCAACAGGTCTGCAATACACTGGGACCTTGTCTTTATACAGAGACCCGAATATGGCGGCGGAGAAATCTGGTTTGATGACAAACTTATCCGGAAGGACGGCATATTTGTCCTTGATGAGTTGAAAGGCCTGAATCCGGAAAACCTGGTATAGACCATCTTTGCATAAAAAAAAGGTTAGCCGTGAGGCTAACCATGTAAAGGGGGTCAAAATGTATTTTGTGAGGTCATTTATATTATTGACCGGATAAAACAATTTATACATGCAATGTAAAAAAAATTTGCAGAATTTAAAAGCATCCATTATAGCAATTTATGCTATAAAACAAGCAATTTATGCTAATCATGCGGCGAAATTTTAATGTAGAATATTTATGAGTAAAGGTAAAAAGGAATTACAGGAATATAAAACCAAGGTTATTTGAATAATAGACTTAGTGAACGAGTAAACAGTTAAGGAGGTAATAGTATGGGCAGGCCAAAGAATGTAGTTATCTCACAGTCGGGAGGACCAACCCCTGTAATCAATAACTCCCTGAGAGGTGTTATTGAAGCATGCAGGGAATATGGCGACAGGTTTGGCACCATATATGCAGGTTACCATGGCGTGGAAGGCATTTTGAAGGAGGAACTTCTGGATTTGAGCAGCCAGCCTGAAGAAGAAATAGCATTGCTCAGAACAACACCTACAGCAGGTTCCATCGGAACATGCAGGTATAAATTAAAGGAAAACCAGAAGGAAGATTTTGAACGGATCGTGGAAGTGCTTAAAGCCCATGATGTTGGATACCTCTTTTATATCGGCGGGAATGATTCAATGGATACAGCCAACAAAATTAGCATTTTGGCTGCAGAAAGAGGTTTGGACCTGGTGGCTGTAGGTGTACCCAAAACCATTGACAATGATGTGGGAGACAGCGAATTCAAGCTGATAGACCATACTCCCGGGTATGGAAGCGTCGCCAGGTACTGGGCAACGGTAATACAGAACGCCAATGAGGAAAACGCAGGTTCGTGCCCGTCAGACCCTGTACTTGTAATCCAGGCCATGGGCAGGAAGATAGGTTTCATACCTGCTGCAGCAAGACTTGCTGACCCCAAACGCGAAATGCCTCTCCAGATATATATGGCCGAATCAGGTATAAGCCTTCCGGAAATGGCTGACCTGGTCAATGACCAGCTTGTTAAGACAGGAAGAGTAATTGTGGTGGTTAGCGAAGGCCTCAATGTAGGAGAAATAGGTGAAACGAAGGATTCTTTTGGCCATACCCAGTTCAGCGCAAGCAAACTCACCGTAGAGCAGATAGTTGTCAATTACCTCAATGAAGTGGGCATCAAAGCAAGAGGTTCCGCAAGGGGCCAGGTGCCTGGTACCGACCAGCGGGGTGCAATAAATCTTGCATCCGTGATAGACCTTGACGAAGCATATAAACTGGGACAAAAAGCTGTTGAAATTGCTGTTGAGGACGGAAACGGATATATGTCCACCATTCTGAGAAAGCCTGGCATTATTTACAATGTGGAGTATGATAAAGTACCCCTTTCAGTGGTTGCAAATTCAGAGAGGACATTCCCGAAGCACTGGCTTAGCGAAAATAAGATTGACGTAACAGATGAGTTTATTAAGTACGCAAAACCTCTGATTGGTGAAGACTGGGTCAGCGTCCCCATGATAAACGGCAGGATGCGTTTTGCAAGACTGAAACCAATTTTTGCTGAGAAAAAACTGCCTGAATATGTTCCCCAGGCATATAGGAAATAATGATTATTCAAATTATATTTCTGCATTTAAGGAGGAAAAGATATGGCTGAAAATCCAGCTCAGGCCCTGTTTGACATGAAAAAGGAACATAAATTCCTCATAGGCATAGATTCCGATGGCTGTGCTTTTGATACAATGGAAATCAAGCACAAGGAATGCTTTATCCCCAACATAATCAATTACTGGGATATGCAGTCTGTTTCCAAATATGCCAGGGAAGCTGCCGAATTTGTAAACCTGTATTCAAAATGGAGAGGCATAAACAGGTTCCCGGCGCTGTTAATGGTGTTTGACCTGCTTGATGAACGGGAAGAAGTAAGACGGAGGGGATTTAAATCTCCGGAAGTGCCATCCTTAAGGGAATGGTCCCAAAAGGAAACCAAGCTGGGAAACCCTGCATTGAGAAAAGCCGTGGAGGAAACAAAGGATCCCATACTTGCGAAAACCCTGGAATGGTCAGAAGCTGTTAATGAAACCGTGGCAAAGATAGTCAGGGGAGTACCTCCGTTTCCGTTTGTACGTGAGAGTTTAATTAAAATGCAGGACTTTGCGGATGTTATAGTTGTTTCGGCAACACCCACTGAAGCTCTCCAGAGAGAGTGGGAAGAACATGACATCGCGAAATATGTGAAAGTTATATGCGGCCAGGAGATGGGAACGAAAAAAGAATGCCTGCAGTTTGGCAAAGCAGACAGGTATGAAGATGACCATGTACTCATGATAGGTGATGCGCCTGGTGATTTGGTAGCCGCCCGCGCCAACAATGTGCTGTTTTATCCCATAAATCCAGGTGACGAGGAGAGGTCATGGGAAAGGTTCTTCAATGAAGCCTATTACAAATTTATCAACGGAGAGTATGCAGGTGCGTACCAGGATATGCTTATAGAGGAGTTTGACAGGTATCTGCCGTCAACTCCGCCCTGGAAGAAATAATTAGCTGCCTTATAAGGAAGAGGAGGGTATATATATGAGCAAAGCTGATATAGGCCTTATAGGCCTTGCCGTTATGGGTGAAAACCTTGCCCTGAACATGGAAAGCAAAGGTTTTACCGTGGCTGTGTTCAACAGGACACTGGAAAGGGTCACGAATTTCGTGGAGGGCCGTGGTAAAGGCAAAAACATTATCGGAACATATTCTCTTAAGGAACTGGTGGATTCCCTTAAGAAGCCAAGAAAGATAATGCTTATGGTAAAAGCCGGTAAACCGGTGGACGATTTTATAGAAAGCCTGATTCCCCTGTTGGAGGAAGGGGACATCATTATTGACGGCGGTAATTCCCACTTCCCGGATACTATCAGGCGTACCGCATATGTGGAGAGCAAAGGCCTTTTGTACATAGGCACAGGTGTTTCGGGCGGTGAGGAAGGCGCTCTTAAAGGTCCGAGCATTATGCCTGGCGGCTCTGAGGAAGCATGGCCCCATGTAAAGCCCATTTTCCAGGCTATAGCTGCTAAAGTGGATGACGGCACGCCTTGCTGTGACTGGGTAGGGGAAAACGGTGCAGGCCATTTTGTCAAGATGGTCCATAACGGAATAGAGTACGGCGATATGCAGCTTATCTGTGAAGCTTACCAACTTATGAAGGAATTACTGGGCATGACAGCGGATGAGATGCATGAGGTATTTGCGGAATGGAATAAAGGAGAGTTAAACAGCTACCTAATAGAAATAACCAGAGATATCCTGGCTTTCAAGGATGAGGACGGAAGCCCGCTGGTTGAAAAAATACTCGATACTGCAGGTCAAAAAGGAACAGGAAAATGGACGGCAATAGCTTCCCTTGACGAAGGCATTCCTCTTACTCTGATAGGTGAAGCCGTATATGCCCGCTGCCTGTCTGCCATGAAAGAGGAAAGGGTTGAGGCTTCCAGGGTGCTCACTGGTCCCACGCCCAAGTTTGAAGGGGACAAGAAGGCATTCATAGAAGACATCAGGAAAGCCCTCTATGCGTCTAAAATTGTTTCCTATGCTCAGGGTTATACCCTCATGAGGGCAGCTGCCAAGACTTACGGATGGAACCTTAATTACGGAGGAATAGCCTTGATGTGGAGGGGCGGATGCATTATCAGGTCAGTGTTCCTCGGTAAAATAAAAGAGGCCTTTGACAAGAATCCGTCCTTAACCAACCTGTTGCTGGATGACTTTTTCATGGAAAAGGTAGTTGATGCACAACCCAGCTGGAGAAGGGTTGTGGCAGCCGCTGTAACCAACGGCATCTGGGTACCGGCATTTACAACAGCCCTGAACTATTACGACGGATACAGAAATCCAAGACTTCCGGCCAACCTGCTGCAGGCGCAGCGTGACTATTTCGGCGCACATACCTACGAGAGAGTGGACAGGCCGAGAGGCGAGTTCCACCATACTGACTGGACAGGACTTGGCGGTACTACTTCTGCAACAACATATAATGTATAATAACGGATTTTGGCGTCAGACCTTGCCTTTTGAGGCAAGGTCTCTGATTTAAATTTATTGACGAGGTGATATTGGTGAAAACCCCATTTAATATAGACCTTAAAGGTAAAGTGGCTGTAGTTACCGGTGGTGGCGGAATCCTTTGCAGCGGTTTTGCAAAGGCGTTGGCAGCCAACGGTGCAAAAGTTGCTGTCCTTGATTTGCGAAAAGAAAGTGCGGACAAAGTAGCCCGGGAAATTACCGATGAAGGTGGCGAGGCTATCGGTGTGGAATGCAATGTTTTGGACATAGAAAGCCTTAAAGCAGCCCGTGAGGTAGTAAACAGCAAGCTGGGCCCCTGCGATATTTTAGTTAACGGTGCCGGTGGGAACCATCCCAAGGGCACAACCTCCAAGGATTATCTCTTCATGGAAGATTTGGACAACAAGGAAGGTGTCGTTACCTTCTTCGATCTTGATCCGAAAGGGATTGAATTTGTATTTAACCTCAACTTTATCGGGACCCTCCTGCCTTCCCAGGTGTTTTCAAGGGATATGATAGGCAGAAAAGGAGCAGTTATAATCAACATATCTTCCATGAACGCTTTCAGACCCCTTACCAGGATTCCTGCCTATAGCGGAGCAAAGGCAGCTGTATCCAACTTTACTCAATGGCTTGCCGTGCACATGGCGAAGGTAGGTATCAGGGTAAATGCCATTGCGCCGGGTTTCTTCCTTACTGAACAAAACAGGACACTGCTTACGAACCCGGACGGCTCATATACAGAACGGGCAAATAAAATCTTAAACCATACTCCCATGGGACGTTTCGGAGAAGCCGAAGAGCTGATAGGTACTCTTCTTTATCTTGTGGATGAAGGTGCTTCAGGCTTTGTAAATGGAGTGGTCATCCCGGTAGACGGAGGATTTGCGGCCTATTCAGGAGTATAACAGGTGTATTGGAGTGATTTTAATGGTTGAAATATCAAATGTTGCAAAAGATAACAGGGGTATTTCCGACAGTGAAATAAACGCTGCAGTAAAAAAATCCATTGATGAACTGGGGAAACCCCTCAAAAAGATTCTTATCTTACCACCGGATTTTACCCGTTTCCATTCCGGTGCCGGCAAGATTACGGCCATGTATTACAACCTGCTCAAGGACTCCTGTACCGTGGATATTATGCCTGCCCTGGGAACCCATGAACCAATGACCAAAGAAGAAATCAGGGAGATGTTCGGAGAAGAAATACCTTATGACAGGTTCATAACCCATAACTGGAAAACAGATGTGGTCAAGATAGGAGAGGTCCCTTCCGGGTTTGTGAAAGAAGTGACGGAAGGTTTGATGGATAGCAGTATAGAGGTGGAGATAAACAAACGCCTTCTGGATAAATCGTATGACCTTATAATTTCCGTAGGGCAGGTTGTTCCCCATGAAGTTATCGGTATGGCCAACTATAACAAGAATATTTTTGTGGGATGTGGCGGAAGCAGAATGATAAATGTTTCCCATATGGTAGGCGCTTTTTACGGTATGGAAAGAATAATGGGAAGGGACCATTCTCCTGTACGGAAAATATTTGATTATGCAGAGGAGAAATTCCTTGCAGATATTCCTCTTATATATGTATTAACAGTGACGACAGCGATGGGCGGCAATGTTACAATACATGGCTTGTTTATAGGCAGGAACAGAAAATTGTTTGAACAGGCGGTAGCATTAAGCCAGCAGAAAAACCTCACTTTCCTTGACAAGCCCCTCAAAAAGGTTGTGGTCTACCTTGATGAAAAGGAATTTAAGACAACCTGGCTGGGCAATAAGGCTATTTACAGGACCAGGATGGCTATAGAAGATAACGGCGACTTGATCGTCCTTGCTCCCGGGGTAAGAAAATTCGGCGAGGACAATGAAAATGACAGGCTCATTCGCAAGTATGGCTATGTGGGCAGGGAAAAGATCCTGAAGATGGTTATGGAAAATGAAGACCTTCAGAATAATCTTTCCGTAGCCGCTCATTTGATTCATGGTTCATCCGACGGCAGGTTCAACATAACCTATGCCGTTAAGCATCTGACAAAAGAAGAGGTGGAGAAGGCAGGATTCAGATACATGCCTCTTGAGGAAGCCCTTGAAAAGTATGATCCCAAAAAGCTGCAGGATGGAATGAACGTCCTGGAAGACGGTTCCGAAGTGTTCTATATCAGCAATCCGGCATTGGGACTTTGGGCTGACAAAAACAAGTTCAGTTAATATCTTTTTGATTATGACACCATGCAGGTCAAGGTTTTTTGCCGGACCTGCATTTTTTGTGGCAAACCACTGAAAAATATGATATACAATAAAATATAAAAACCAGGACAAACCGTGAAGGATTGATGAACCATGGAAGAAAAAAGGTATACTTTTGATGATTTGCTGGACATTATGAAGCAACTGAGAAGCGATGACGGATGCCCCTGGGACAGGGAGCAGACATATGAAAGCCTGAAGAAATATGTCATTGAGGAGACATATGAAGTCATTGAAGCCGTGGACCTGCAGGACAGACGCAAACTGTGTGAAGAGTTGGGGGATTTGCTGCTGCAGGTGGTGTTCTATGCCCAGATTGCAAAGGAAAAAAATGAGTTTGGCATGGCGGACGTTATCGATGGCATCTGCAGGAAATTAATCCACCGCCATCCCCATGTTTTCGGTGATGTAGTGGCTGAAACCCCTGACCAGGTAATGGAAAACTGGGAGGCCATCAAGAAGGAAGAAAAGGGTATTTCTTCCCAGACGGAACTTCTGAAGGATGTGCCTGCCAATCTTCCTGCGTTAATGAGGAGCTACAAGGTGCAGGAAAAAGCTGCACAGGTTGGTTTCGACTGGACTGAGGTGGATGACGTTTTCAACAAGGTACTGGAAGAAGTGCAGGAAATAAAGGAAGTATATAAGAGTAAAAATGTGGCAAGAATAAGTGAAGAGATAGGAGACGCGTTGTTTTCCCTTGTTAACCTGTCACGCTTTTTTGATATACAACCAGAACTTGCCCTCACTGCAACCACTGAAAAGTTTATTAAAAGGTTCAGTTACATAGAAAGGGAAAGCAGAAAAGCGGGCAGAAAACTTGAGGAGATGTCTCTCAAAGAAATGGACCAGCTCTGGGATAAGTCCAAAACTTTGGATTCCCAGGGCGGCGACTAAATTAACCGGAGCTTAAAAATGCCTGAAAAGCTGCCGGTGGAGGAGGTAGTTCATGAATAAGTCGGAGCTTATCAGCAAAATGGCCGAAAAGGGCGGCATATCCAAGAAAGATGCAGAAAAGGCACTGAACGCTTTTTTAGAAAGCGTTGAAGAATCCCTGGAGCGGGGTGACAAGGTTCAGCTTATAGGATTCGGAACCTTTGAGGTACGGCAACGTGCTGAAAGAAGAGGCATGAATCCGCAGACCGGTGAAGAGATAATGATAAAGGCAAGCAAGGTGCCTGTTTTCAAAGCTGGTAAGGCATTCAGGGAAAAACTCAGCATTTAGTGGTTTTAGTAACGCTGCGGGGCATTAAGCCCTGCAATTTGGCTTTTGAAGTGTTTTCCGAAAGGGGGGCTTGTATGAGGCTCGACAAGTATCTTAAGAATTCCAGGTTGATAAAAAGAAGGACTGTTGCAAATGCAGCCTGTGACCAGGGAAGGGTTAAAATAAACGGTAAAGTGGCAAAGGCAGGAACGGAGGTAAAGATAGGCGACATAATAGAAATCGAATTCGGCAACAGTACAGCAAAGGTCCAGGTTTCCTCCATATCTGAGAATGTTTCCAAGGCACAGGCAAAGGAAATGTACAAAATCGTGGATTGACGCATAAACAGTATAGTGTTGGAATGGCCTTATGTAATTTAAGGTCATTTTTTTATTTGTACATGCATATTATGTAGTTGAGGACAAAGGAATACAGATGTTAGGAGTGGTGGCATGATAGAGGAGAAAAAGCCCATAAAGTCCAAAGTGCAGAATATAATACTTGAAAACAGGGAAAAACTCAGCATTTCCGGAGTAATAGACGTTGAAAGCTTCAACGACGAATGTGTTGTGGTGGATACGGATCTCGGCCTCTTGGTTATCAGAGGTGTTGACCTTCACATTAATAAACTAAACCTGGATAGCTCTGAACTTAACGTTGAAGGCGACATAATAAGCCTGGAATACAGTGACAGGGAAATCAGCCGCAAAGGCGGTTTTTTAAGCAGAATGTTCAGATAGGAGATATTATATGCCTGTTTCCGTTTCAAACCAGATTTACGTTTTTCTCTGCTCTGTAGCCGGAGGCATGCTTATAGCGTTTATATTTGACCTTTTCAGGATAAAAAGAAGGACCATAAAGACATCTAATATTGTCACATATATTGAAGATTTCATTTTCTGGATTTTTGCCGCCCTTGTGATGCTGTTGCTGGTATATTACAGCAATGAAGGCGAGTCAAGAGGCTTTATTTTTATTGGCATATTCCTGGGTGCAATTCTTTACATGTTATCCTTGAGTAAAATAATAATGAAATCTGTCCTGGCGATAATAAAGGTAGTTTGCAATGTTTTTAAATTCCTGTTCAATGTATTGGTTTATCCTGTAAGGATTGCAGTGAAAATTGCATCCCGCTTAATAAAGCTGGTCTGCATGCCGGTTAAAAAGACATGGATTCATGTAAATAAACTGTTGTCAAAATGGAACAGGTTTTTATTTAAGCTAAATGCAAGGAAAAAATATCAAACGTGAAGGATTTTTTAAATTTTTATCGAACTAATAAGCAAATGAATAAACAAAAGAAGAGGTTATTGGAATGAACAACGGGAAAAAATCCAAAATAACGTTGATTATAATTCTGTGTTTTTTATTCTATTTCGCCTTGTCATTCGTCAACCAACAGAAGGTTATTCAAGCCAAGCAGAAAAAATATGAAATACTGATGACCAGCCTGGAAGAAGCGAAGACCAGGAACGAGGAATTAAAAAGGGATCTGGAGATTGTTGAGAGTGATGAGTATATCGAAAAGGTTGCCCGTGAAAAGCTTGGCATGGTAAGAAGAAACGAAAGAATATTCTATGGAGTAGACTAACAGTTTAGTTTACATAAATTACAAGCGCCCAATTTCAATTATATGTAAATTGAGCTTGACGGTAATCGGCTCAATACTATATAATCAGCTTATTATGAACAATTTGTTTAAGGAGGATTTTTTGTTGTATGCCCGTGGAAGTTGGAACTATTGTGGAAGGTAAGGTCTCCGGCATAACCAAGTTTGGGGCGTTCGTAGAATTACCGGACGGAAGGACAGGTCTTGTTCACATCTCTGAAGTTTCCAGCGAATATGTAAAGGATATCAATGCACATCTTAAGGAAAACCAGAAAGTCAGGGTAAAGGTTCTTTCAATGGATGACAGTGGAAGGGTCAGTTTATCCATCAGAAAAGCTCAGGATGAAGAAAGGGGAAAGTCTAAGAGACCTGTCGAAATTGATTGGCAGAAGGCAAACACTGAGAACATGTCTTTTGAGGACCGGTTGGCTAAGTTCATGAAGGATAGTGATGAAAAGATGTCCGATCTGAAAAAGAGTTTTGAGTCGAAGAGGGGGAGCAGAAGTTACAGAAGGACCGCACATTTCTAAATGAGTATATAAAGATGGACTTTATCATATAGAGTAAAAAGCAGCCTTTGAAAAGGCTGCTTTTCTATCTATTCCTTATCCACACCAGCATTTCGCCTGGTTCCCTGTTACCCCATAGATAATACGGGATGGCAGTGATATTTACCGGGTAGCTGTCAGCTTTATAGGGACGGTACAATTGCCCGTTCCAACCCTGGTCGTTAACTCGTTCAGCATTCCCTGTTATAATGACCGCTCCGCCCAGGAAGCTGTCATCATATCTGGCTGTAAGCTTTGTATCAGCAGTCAGTGCTATGGAAGAGAGTATGGGTCCGTTATCTGCTTCCTCAATGCAGTAAACCAATGGTCCTCTCTGTATTGCCACTTTACCTGCATTAGCGCGTACCCGGGGATTTGCCTGAATTATTTCCACAGGCATATCCAGGGTGAGCAGAACTGTGTCATTGTTCTTCCATGTCCTGTCTATTATTGCATAACCGTCTTTGACTATTTCACAAAGGTTTATTGGTTCTCCGTTAACCTTAAGCCCAGCTTTGTTGCACCATCCGGGTATTCTTAAGCCTAAGCGGAATGGTGTATCATTTTTAACAGACACTTTGAATATGATTTCTCCGTCCCATGGATAATTGGTAGCCTGTTCCAGTACAATATTGGCTCCGTTTATGTCAAACTCGGCGCTGCTTCCCATATAAAGATGCGCGTAAATGGAATTGTCATCCATGGTATACATGTAATGGCCAATAGATGAAAGAAGCCTTGCTACGTTGGGAGGACAGCAGGCGCACCCGAACCATTTCTGCCTTACAGGCTTGATATGCTGTTTTGTTGGATTCTTCATGCTGGCCTCGGGCCATACCTCAAGGGGGTTAACATAGAAGAAATGTTTACCGTCTTTGGCCATGGAAGCCAGTACGGTATTATACAGGGCCCGTTCTATAACATCTGCGTAACAGCTTTTGTTTTCAATACGAAGCATCCTCTGGGCAAAGAATATAAGGCCTATGGCTGCACAGGTTTCGGAATATACCGTATCATTAGGTAGTTCGTAATCGAAGGTAAATGCTTCTCCATGCCTGGTGGAACCGATTCCTCCCGTTATATACATTTGAGTGGAAACAATGTTATTCCATAAACGCTTACAGGCATCCATCAGTTCCTTGTCGTTGGTTCTGGCTGCAATGTCCGCCATGCCTGTATAAAGGTAGGCTGCCCTGACGGAGTGCCCTACCGCTGCTTCCTGTTCCCTAACGGGCTTGTGGGTCTGGTAATAATTCCTGTTGGTCTCGGGAGACAAGGGCTTGTTGGGACTCCAGAAATCAACATAGTTTCTTTTTTCCCACTCTATAGTGAAATAGTAGGGGTTTTTACCGCGCTCATCGATGAAATACTTGGCAAGGTTAAGGTACCTTTTCTCACCGGTGGTTTCGTACAGTTTAACCAGAGCCAGTTCTATTTCTTCATGGCCGGGATAGCCTTTCAGTTTATGTTCTTCCGGACCGAAGACGCTGTCGATATAATCTGCAAATTTACAGGCTATGTCGAGTATTTTTCTCTTTCCGGTGGCATTGTAATATGCAACCGCTGCTTCTATAAAATGTCCGGCACAGTAAAGCTCGTGGCAGTCCTTTAAGTTGGTCCACCTTTTGTCCGGCGCTTCCAGTGTAAAGTATGTATTAAGGTAACCGTCGCTTCCCTGAGCTTTTTCTATGATATCGATCATTTCATCAGCGGTTTTTTCAAGTTCTGCATCGGGATGAACCTGCAGGCTGTAGCCCACTGCTTCAAGCCATTTATACACGTCGCTGTCCTGGAATACTGCGCCGTAGAACTTCCCTTCTTCCATGCCTGCCGCAATTTTGAAATTGGCAACTGCATGACTGGGCTCGGCATCAGGTACCCTGTCGTTGAGGGCTTCCCACTGGTATGGGATGACAACTTCTTTTACTAATTTGGTGTATTCAGACCAAAATTTGTCATTGATGCTGATCCTTTTTAAAGGCAAAACCCTGTTCATTTCGCTCATGTCTTCCGACCTCCTTATACTTGATAACGGATTCACGATTTATATCTATACTAATTATTGCACACTTTTTAACTTTTGTCGCCAGAAAATATGTCGCGGGTACAGTTCTTTTACCATACTGCAGACAGTTCATTGCCTGGATGGGTTTACTCGTGTTAACTGTCCGTTCGCCAATCATCCAGGCACGGGAACCGTCTACTGCCAATAGACGTTGAGTAGGGTTGGCGCTAATTAACATGGGAAGTTGTAAAATAAAATGCCGTAATATATAGAAAACTCATGGTAATCCATTGTAAAATGTTTAATAACCAAAGAAAAACATTAGCAAAGGAGTACCATGAGTTATATATGAATAATA